>Ga0307516_10001193_pt1 | contig 36311 bp, 41 predicted proteins | sample 19_EM_MG_FD_203310 | JGI IMG/M metagenome (GOLD analysis project Ga0307516, IMG submission 203310) | Populus trichocarpa ectomycorrhiza microbial communities from riparian zone in the Pacific Northwest, United States - 19_EM | ecosystem: Host-associated > Plants > Roots > Unclassified | place... | reverse complement strand
AGTGGGGTTTAACTGAGGATTGGACTATGCTCTTATATTCCTCCTTTCCAGAAGCAATATTGTATGCCATTACAGTCCCTCCAGAGCAAGTGTAAATTGTTGTCCCATCATATGACCACACTATGGATGAGGTGGAGATATTGGTCTCAATCTCTTGAACCACTCCACCAGTCTGTAAATCCCAGATGACAATCACAGAACCATAGAGGCAAGCCAGAGAGTGCCCATCTGGTGAGTAGGCCAGGGCACCTGGGGAGTGGTACTCACTGGACCATGCTGGTTGAGTGGCAGTACGAGGTTTGAGGGTGGAGCGCTTCTCAAGGGTGGTGGCATCCCACTCTTCTATATAATATGAAAGTGTTGAAAAGTATTGACCACATGGTGACCAGGTGCAGGATGCATAACGGCCACGAAGAACTGAGGTTCGATCCCATGAACTAGGGATACCACACATCACCCTGGGTTTAGTGTGCTTGAAGGGCTGACAATAATAGTTTTCCCGGATAACTGAGGATAGAGGAGTTGCTGCTAGTGCAGAGTGGTAGATGTGTGGGGCAGAAACATCAATGACTGGAAAAAACTTGATCACAAAGTAGAAGTAGTCACTGGCAACATCACCAAGCTCCTGGTCCTTGGCCACCTAACAGAAGTGATCAGCAATATGTGGAGCTTCAAAGTGGATCCAAACAAACCTCATTGAGCCACAGAATAATCTTCTTCAACCCAACAACAGCTTCCCTTATGGCTCCCACAACACTGATCACCTCCAACCAGGGGAGGAATTTCTCTCTCATGAATACATTAAGAGCATCAAGGACTCGGGAAATATCTTCTCCTGTCTTGGTAAGGTGATCGCACCAGAATTTGCAGGCATACTTCAGTGCAGGGCTGATGTGAGCATTGATCCTATCTTGTAGATCCTTTACCTCTTTGTTCAAGGCACACTCTGGGAGAGACAGGAGGTTTGGTTTCAATGCACCATTCATCAATGTCAGGCAGTTGATGGCAAGTTTGTGGTGGTGAATTTTGGGGGAGATATAGAACCTTTTGTCAAGGCAGCGAGGTGAGTCTGTGATGAAGTCAGGGAATGACTTGTGGAATGGTTTCACAGGGGAGTTGGGGTCTTCACTGAGTATCAGCAGTGACTGGAGTGGTTTGAGGACCTTCTTGACCTGCACTGTCTCCAGGCCAATGAGTTCAGCAATTGTTGATGGGGAGAGGGGGTTCATAGCCAAGACAACAGCACCAATGATGGACTGGATCCTGAAGTTCAGCTCTGGGTCCTCCCCACCAAAGTCAAATGCCATCTGGAGGATTCTAGTATACAATGAATCAAGGGTGGTTTTGTTCTTGAGTTGTGTAACTCCTTCATAGGTTGTATGTCCTGGGAGGTTGATAATCTTGTCCAGCTGCTCTCTTGGGGTAAAGACAGGATGATCCAGAAACTTGACAGTTGCGACAGCATAGACAAAGAATCCAGCTGCTCTTTGACATAGGATATCAATGTGTTTGTCACTTGGCCACCCAGTCAACTGAAACCTCTGTGCAAGCTCAGATAGCTGAGCCCTGAGGAACTTTTGGATATCAGTATTGACAACAGAATGTGTTGAACTCGGAGAGTTCTACTCGGAGTCCGTAACCCGACCGGACTATGTTCGGAGTCGGAGTCCGACGGACCTCACTTAGTGTCCGTACGTGTGGCGCCTTTATGGCGGCCTTATTAGCAGGGCGCTCTTAGTAAGCGGCCCAGTACATCGTGGCGCCCATCGGCAGCCTGATTATACCCGCACCCTTAAGGTGCCAAGCACGACCAAACAGGTCCGTGCGCATTATGCTTTGTATAAATAGACACTGGGGGCAGACCCCCAATTACCTGCCAGGTACGTGGTGAGTTCATGGTGAGTTCTGAAACAAAGAACCCCAGCACGAACCCGCCAGGTCCATATGGCTCACTTTTACAATTCACTCCCCAATTCACCCCCCACAAAGGTGGCAGGCATGGATTGATCTCTTTTGTGGTGCACACATAGTTTACCCTAACCAATACCCGGTAGGCACATTTACAAAGTACCCACCACAAACCCACCAAATTACCCGGCAGGCATGTGGTGGTTAAATATCCAAGTATCTTTACAAAATGCCTGTGGGGTACATCTCCGGTGTGCCCGCAACAAACTCGCTAGGTTCTATGAGTGTACATACTGGGTACAGCCGAAATGTACCCTGTATTCCCGCAGGCCGAACCCGGCGGCTCCACCAAGATCCCATCATGAAAGCGACTCCGGTTTGAGCCCGAAGGAACCCGCCGGGTACTTCCCGAACGAACGCCACGTGTTCGGTCTCAAAGTACCCGGAGATGTGCTCAGCCCGAAGCGCCAGGGTACTTTGGGATCACTTTCCCTGAGAGCCTGTGAATGTGCATGAGTCAATACACGTGCCGTTTGGCATGGGTACATTCACAAAGCACCCGGTTCTTTACCCACCGGGTGTTTCGCGCCGGTTTCTTTCATAATTCCCTCGTGTAGAATACCTGTTGGTCATTGTTTGTTTTTCTTTTGAAAAGTGCCCAGCATTTACGCGGTGGGTTCGGCTCGCGCATATCGCGAACCGAATCTAACATCGGAAACATGAATCTTGTTTTTTTCGGGATCGCGTTCGCGGTCGCGTCCGTAGTCCGGTGGGAGTCCGGTGGGGGTTGTGTCGCCAGTTATGGCGACGTCTGACGGAATCCAGTCGCAGTCGGGGACCAGGTCGCCTCAACATTTGGTCCGCACCCCGATTTCACCAAACCTTCCCCCAACGGCGGCCACATTAGCGGTAATAAGAATGCGTTGGATATTGTAACTGAAATGCATATTATAAACCATTTATCCATGACAAGACTTGGTACCCATGCTGCGAGAATAAGTGGCAGAATAAAATACACAACGGTGGTGGGCTTAATGCTCGGGGCGAAGGTACTCTTCTGGGATTTGGTACTCCATCATTTTCTACGCGCCTGTCAGCCCAGTTCAAACATTTGGAAATGCAACACACCGCATTCAATGGCAAAACGTGCATCACTCCCTCCTCCCTGGGGTTGAGTAGGGTTTTAGCAAAGTGACACACGACGTCCTCAGACCGGATGACAAGGAGTCGAGCGTCCTCCTCTGCGTCACAAAGGAACCCTCCCGCAAAGCCGAATCGCTGGTAAACCTTCTGAGCGTCGGCGTCGGCGATGAGCTTGTGTTGAGAGACGACTAAAAATGTAACCCCGGATTGGTAGTCTGATTGAAAAATCGACTTCACCCGTCCCACCCGGTGGGATGAACCCCCTGGCCGTTGGAAGATAACGTTGCTATCCCGAGGCAATGACTTTTCACTTGCGTAGATGATGCCGGAGATCGACACTTTCTCGAGCTCCAACACTTGCGCCGTACGAGAGGAGCGGCTGTCCACGGTGGGGATACCATTCACCAATTGCAGCAGGAGTTTGTGGATGCGGATGTCGAGTGTCACTACTTTGGGCGGCTTGTTAGGTGGGAAGTGGGTTTCGTCGGCAAGTCGTGTCCCTCGGTGATCCTCGTTGGAAACCTTTGAAAACGCCTCGACGAGCGGCCGGACCGAGTCCAGCACGCCCGGTGCTTGCATCATCCATTCCATGTTGGCTGTCCTGCATGCCGAAAGTGTGAACGTGGCCTCAAGCTCTCCTACAGAACCTGAGTGATGAGTAATGGATAATAAAGAGGGCGACCCACCCGACTTCCTGTTGGTATTCTGCAATCCCAGTTTCTCATTAAACCGCTCAAATCCTGGGGTCCGAACCGAGTGAGTTGGTCCGAACAGGCGTAAGAACTCCCCCGCATGCATGGAAACATGATGAATCGGCTGCAGTGGTGTATCCCTGAACATTACCACCATACCAGAGAGGTACCGGTGAATCAATCGCTCGTAGTCTTCAATATGTTTCTCGGTAATGATCCGCTGGTTGGCGAGTTGGACTGCAGCGCTCAAATCCATGAAGTTGCACAGCATCAGGAAGCGTCGCCCTTCCTGTGGAGCCCCCCATAGACGAATGAGGGTAATGGGTAAATGGACCGTCGCAACCACTTTCCACTGATCAGCGGTTAGTTTCCCTCGGGTGGCGGTTCCCCAATTTCGAGGTGCTGGGCTCATCCACGATGGAAGTTCGGTCCGAGTCATATCATCCCATACCGCCTCCAAAATGTCTTTCCCAAGGACGTCTCGCGATTCAGAGCTCAGTTCTGGCGGATCTGGGATATGAAGATCGCGCTGGGGGCCCTCATGAGATAACACACGGAAATGAATCCAGTGATAACACGAACCCAATGAATAAGCCTTTCTACCAAGTCGTTCTTGTTGCCGTCTTCCTCGAGTTCTCTCATTCGACACATAGCCTGCAGTGTGGAGTTCTTCAAGCGTCCAAGGCCCGATTCGCTCATTCTGTGCTCGATGAACGCCTTGTCTGCCTTTTCAAGTTTCCTTCGGAACTGTATGTCCGCTTCGTCCGCGCTAGATTCGGGCCCAATTGATCCATTGTCATCACCAGCGCGGGTTCCAAACGTAGGACGCTCGGGTAACCTGATCGAACCGGGGTTGACGCAAGATCGCTTCGACGAAATGTTAAGGTCGGTTACCAAACAGACATGTGATGTACTCACCCATTTTACGATGTTGATTATGAGCTGTTTCCGGGTGCCCGCATTTCGGAGGTTGTTGTCGACACAGATGTGCCACAATGTATCTTTGGGACAGTCCTTCAACAACTCGTCGTGTAGTAGGTCGATGTCAGTGTCGCGAATTACGGTAAGCCACCTCAACAAATCGCGGTCACTGGGTCGAGGGATTGGCTTCTTTGGCTTGATGACAGTTCCATCCCCACCGTCGGTGGATATGTTTATTCGCCAAACCTTCCGACAGTGCGATTGTAACAAGCCGAGGTACGCGCCATGCATTGAATCAAGGACTGAGAACAGGATCACGTTCCAATAAGGGAGGTTAAGGAGGACCGACCAGCGTACTCCACACGCCTTGAAAAGCACCTCCCGGTCTGCCTCGCTCTTGGAGTCTCTCCAGCGTTGGGCCTGTTTGATCTGTTCACCGAGGTCTCGAGGTGGCCAACTTGTCTTGTCCAGGTTCTCGATTTCTTGGATGGTTAGAAGGCAAAATGTACAGAACCAGGTGGAGGTTGGGCTACCGAGTCCGCAAAGTTGACGAGCAGCGAGCATATCACAAACGAGTGGTATCAGAGCTCCTTTTGCCAGGAGGCCCGAGGCGGAGGCGAAGGTAATGGTGTAGAAGACGCCTTTCCAGAAATCGAGTAACTCTGAAACCAAAAGGGAGAGTACGTGGTTGATTTGGTCGAGGGATGGCTTTCCAGGACCTGGAATGACGCCCGCAAGGTACATGTTTCGAAAGAGGAAACGGAGGGCTGGAGGAAAGTTGAGGATAACCATGTACACGGCGGTACACGAAATGGTCTGTTTCGCTTCCAGCATATGGAGTGGTTGGAATCCGTCGGCATTGAGACTAAAGGCAAGACTCAGCTCGCCGCTCCTGTTTTGGAAAAGAGGTTCCCCGTCGCAGCCTCTAATTTTCCTGAGTACAGGGGCATCCCAAATATCCTCCATGACCGCGGCTTCTGGTTTGTTGTAAGGTTTACGCAACAACTCCTCGACTCCAGGCCGCGTTAAAAGTCTCCCGACCCATTCCTTTAGGCTTTGGTGAATGTACTTCCGACGGGGGGCGTAGACGGTTTTCCCACCAAGTCGGCGTTCTTCCCAAAGCGGGACACCGCAGGGAGGGCTGGTGGGTGTTGGCTGGTGTGTGCACCTTTCCGGTTCTGGTGGCGTCGATGTGATAGTACCGGTGTAGGGATATAAGGCATAGCAAGCGGGACATTGGAGGTATGAAGTGCAACGGGGATCAAGGTCAAATCGGTTGATGACGGTCCGAGGGTCGTCGGGGAGTTTGTCAGAATCCCTACTCGGGCCATTGGCGAGGAGCATACACCGCATCCCAACGAGTAAAATTGAGGTTGCTCGCCGTGAAAGGTGAAATACGAGGTTCATAAGCAGGACCGTCAATAGGGCTGCGACGACCGCGGGTTCCGTTGGGAGAGTATCGACCAGGTATTTCTCTGATCCCACATTAGTTTCGCTCCAATTACCACGATTCCCTGGAAACTAACCTGTGTTGATGACAGCGTACCCTTCCGCAATCGCCTGTGTCTTTGACCGTTGCCTCTCCCACTCGCATCGCTTGTGTTCCATCATCCGACGCATACCAATGGCAACCTTGTCAACCAAATCATCCAACACCTCTTGGTCAACGGGGAGTACATCTGTCCTGAGATTTACAAGGATTTCGTACAGCCGGCCTTCGTTCTCGAGGAACGCAATGTTGCTCGGGTTCGATGGGTGTAAAACATGCGGTCCGTCATTTGGGACGTAGTGTGGAAAGATTAAAGGGTTCTCAAAGTCGACGTCGGGAACAGGGTCGGTTGCGAAGACGAGGGGTTTGTTGATTGATGTCCAGGATATTCGATCTCTGATCTCCCCCTCGATGGTGATAAGTTCTCCAGGGAGGGCGGCGGCTTGTAAAGGGGAAGGGTGGACAGCTCCGTTGTTGGTATGTGTGATCCCGAGCTCCGGCGTTTCGTTGAGGATCGAGGAAGTTATGTGGGTAGCAAAACCGTCCAGAGTAGTGGACCGATTGTCATCCTGACGATGACGGAAAGCGGTAATCCTATTGACAAATTCCCCCCCGTCGTAGGTTCCAGTTTCTCGGTTATAGGTGGTGCAATGAGACTTGCAGGTACAGAATACGTCTGGCATGATGCCAAGGTTGCACTTTCTGCACGGTTAACTTTCTGAGGTCGCCGAGATACGCCCATGAACATACCTTAGGCTGTAGGGCTCAAGATCCTAATGTCTCAACGGCCCACCTCTGTCAGCAAAAAACGAATCGAGGTGGGAGGAAAAAGTACAAAGGGCAGATGCGATCGTGATTGATTGTGGTCTTACATAAGATCTCGTAGTTACAAAATCGTGAGTCACGCGTTATCGAACGCTCCAGACTCCCGTAGGAGGTTCATATATCCCTGCAGATTCTCCCTCGACAAAGAGTCCCCTCGCATCGACCCGAGAACTAGAAGGGATGAGTCAGGAGTGAAAAAAAAGGAATCGGAGGGCGGGTACCTCGTTGAGCGTTCAGATCTTCATGTGAGTCTCGCCTCCCCCGCAACTCCCGTGCGATATCCTCCCGGGAAAGAGGGCGAGACCCTCCTTCATTTGCCTTGGTCAGTTGAGAGCAACGTCACCCGACATTGGCAGACATACCGGCAGGACGACCGTGCTCTCCTGTAGTACGGGCCAAAGGCAAACGTTCACGAACGGTGGCCGAATCGGAGTGAGTCGGAAACCGCGAAGATAATGGCAGCGGACTAGAACGAGGGAGTGATAGGAATGAGGTGCGGCGAGCCAGAGAGTCAGATCTGCGAATTGGTTGGGTCACTTGGCCGAGGTTTGCTGATCCCTGTTCAGTACGAACGCCGATATTCGTAGAATGTGGAACGGGTGACTCCACCCTCTGGAGATCTATGGCGGGGTTGAAGAAGTTAAAGGCAAGCGGTTGACCAGAACTCTGATACACGGTTAGCGGCAGTAACGTCATGATTCTGATTCGCGGTGGTACACCTACAGAAGTGGACGCAAATCTCGAGCTAAGAGAGCTCGATGACGCAGTATTCGTTGGCTCGTTCTGCAAGGTGATGGCTCGATCGATTCTCGACGTGCTTGGGGTAGGTTGGCTGGCCGGTTCTGTCACTCCGTCTTGAGTTTCTACAAGTTGGATCCCACCCAGCGCACCTGTCTGCCGGAGTTGGAGAGGTGCCCCTGGCGTTGGGGTAGTGGGAACTTCCTCAGAGATGGTCGAGAGTTGCGAACTGGTCTGCGGTGGTAGGGTGAGAACAACGAAAATATAATACAATGAAGAGTTACAGCTTGGAGGGTCCTCGTCGACGATTGACGCAGTCTAATCCTTTTTGGTGGGGGCTCGGTTCCGCCTTGTCCCTCCGGACTCCTAGGTCGCTTCGACCCCGGGCGACCCGGATTGACGTCGGTGTCGTCATGATCCGTTGAGCGGTGCCGTGTACGATCTACCGTTGCCGGCGGGTGGTCAGTATCCGACCTCGGGACGATCGTTGATCTCGAGCTTGCTCTTGATCTTGTTGGCGCAGACGAGAGGGCACGGGAAGTCCCACCACCGCTTTCATTCCCCACGAGGGTAGGTTCCGATCCTATGAGGGCCTGACCTGGGCGTTAGTGTTAATCAATACACACCACCGAAAACCGGCCAAACCTGCAAACGGGGTCCGTCGTAAAACCCAATGGATGTTTCATTGTTCACCGGTGAAGTGCTTGAGAAGTTCAACGCGAAGAATACAAGCCGCTCTGCTGTGGCAGTGGGTTGTTCCTGGTGACGTGAAGGCACAGTTCTTTGACGTGCAGTCTGGTGGAGTTGGTGCCATATGGTATGATCTGAGTCGACCGCGCTTGCCAAAAGCGCTTCAGAGGGGTGGACGTTGCCGCCAAGGATGTGGTGGGGGCACCTCGCGCCATGGCACCTCTTACAGTTGACGAGGGAATCAGACGACGCCGGATGCGAACGTCGCCCGCCACGTGGTGTGCATGTTCTACCTTTCTGAAGTTCGGTCAAAAGCGTTTCTCAAATGCATTTCGATAAGAAATCCATACCCTGTCGGCTTCGGGGATATTCTTCAACTTCCACAACTCTTCTGCGGCCTGGAAGATTGCAATCCGTGGCCATAGGAAGTCCCTGTTTCTGGCATCAGTAAAGGACCGGTTGCGAGGGTTGTGTTTCTCACCTCTCAGTGATCTCACCCAAGTCGTCGGCCTGCACAGAACAGGACGCCGAATAGTTGGATAGCACGCTCGCGGCGTCGTTTCTTTCTTGTAGTGCATGGGAGAAGCTGCGGATACGCTTTGGAGTCATGTCTTTGCAGGCACAAGATCGCCCCTCAACATAACAGCCGGCGCAGACTCTGATGGACATATCCATACGGGGAGAATCAGTTTCTAGGTCAAAGCACACGCCGGCGCAGTTGAAATACGAAAGGAACAAGGATGCGCCACAGTAATTGCACGTTGGATTGTCCCCTATGTGATTTGGAAGGAAGAGGGAGTCGTGATCATCAGAGTATCCTTCCAAGAGAACATCGTCGAATAACCGAATAAGTTTTCGCAGTTCGTTGGCCACACGTGGTACCGAATCGCAGGTATCGAGGGATGAACTAGAGGGTTCCGATAACGAACGAGAGAGGAATTCCTTGACCCTAGATGCGTGGGACTTCATTGAAGTATAGATCATATTCCTGACACAGAACTCCTCCGGAAGGCATAACCTGATGAACGGTAAATAGGTGAATGAACATGTGCTGTAGAGCAACCATACCTTCGATACATCGGGAGCTCGCAATACAATGCAAGGTTTAAACCGTGGGTCGACATGCGTGACCACGATAGGGAAACAGACGACCCTTCCCGGAGATTCTGTGCAAAACTACAACGCGATCAGTGTCCTTGCGCAACCTTGAAAATGAAGACTAACCAACGTGGGGGTATAATGAGAAGGTCACCCGCTGATTGTACGTGGTGAAAGACCGGAAATGGAGAAGACAGTAGCTCAGACGCGGTCGAGAGTCTCGGCCCAGAACTAGTAGGCAAGGCGGAGATCCATGCCTCCGTTTGGTGGGCGTGTGATGCCCCCACGATGAACCAGACGTCAGAGGCCGCTTCCGTAGACTCCAGTGTCAACCAGTGGAAGGTGGATGCACAGTGGTTTTGTTTTAATGGTCGGCCTGAAAGAACACGTCAGGAATCGCTATCACATCCTGAAAGTTGCGCGCGCACCTCCGCAATGATTGTCCATACCGTTCTGCAAGTGCTCACAGTGCTCGACCGTAACGGGCAACGTTTCTTTCGGCCCCAGAGACAATAGGTCTTTCGGGACAAGCGAGAGGCGATGGACCCAATCAAACGCGTACCCGGAGGGAGGCACATCCCGCTGCACGCCATCGCCTTGGTGACAACATGTTTCAGACCAGGTTAACCTTCAACGGGAACATCCACATACCAGGTGGCTGACCTTCAACGTCTCCGTGCTCTCCAGAAGGGCCTGGTCTTGGGAGTGGGGACCAGTTGGGGTCGGCGTTCAATCCATGAACAACGAGAGGTACTCCTATTTCCTCGTGCTTCAGGATACAGGATAAGATATCGTCAAGAGACCCTTCATTAGCTGAGATTCTGTCGATAGTTGTGAATTCGCTTCCTTCCAGTAATAAACTAGATGGATTGGAGTTGTTGGAGGACATGGTTGCGTGGCTCTCGATTACATAATCGGCCTGAGGACGAAGCATTCTCGTGGCTACATTACCCTATGCGTACGGGTAACACTCCATTATCCATCCCCGCGGGCGACGTGAATACATAACGAGAGTTCAAAAGACCCGCCCTCGAGTACTTTTTGGTCATTCCCCCATGAGGAAGTGAACCAACCATGCGCAACAAAGGAAGAACAGTATACCATTAATCAATATTTGGTCCCAGGTTAATCCCTGTGGTTGTCACAGTGAGGCGGAAAGTAGGAGTGCCGGGCATGGACTTACGGCTGGGACGATATTTTGGATTGAAACGAAGGGGATTCCACGTTTCTTTTTTTTCTCCGCGTACGCCCAGATCGAGACCGTTGCCCTCCCACGATATCCACCGGTGCCCGTTGCAATCAACGCACGTCCTCGAACTGTAGATGTGAAAGCCTTGTTGAAGTGGTATGAGTGAAACCCATTGAGGTTGGGGATGTACGCACCACCGATCGTATGATACCAGCGCCACCTACACTCGATCCTCGTCAGAGCGGCCCCAACGCAATATTAGACTCGTACCACCATGTTGTAGGCTCGTTACCCATTTATTGCGACTGAGAATATGCGCGCCCCCATCCGCGCCACCAAAAACAACGGAGGCACTGTCCTCAGAGTAGGCCAACGTAGTGGATGGGTAAAATACAGCCCCAGTTGGAAGTTTGGTAGTGGACAGAAATGCGAGGTTGGATAGAGAATACCAATCAATACCGTCCACTAGATTCAAGACAGCCATGATATTGTCATCCGTTGCAATAACAGATCTTCCACTGGGATGGGTCAGTGCAAGTTCTCGGGCCGCCTGAGCTATCTCCACTCACATCGGAAGCATTCTCGGAATGATCTTTCCAGCAACCACGAGGGTTCGGGAGTCCCAAACACTAGAACACCAGTAAGCGCAATCCAGAGAGATCCACCAGGACGTACATAATGCCATCTTCAGCGTAGGTTACAACCAGGTGGTTCTTCTCCCTTGTGAATCGGAGAGATTTCGCGATAGTCCCACTTGATTTGCTAGGATCACAAGGCAGGATTCGTGGCTTTGGTAGGTGTTCTATATTGTCCTCCAAGCGATATGGGTTGGGGATTACGTCCGTCAGAGCAATCTCACCACCATAAGCGATGGCGATACGAGATGATGTTGGCGAGAGGGACAACGAATGAATACACCCCGCGAATTTTGAAGTCCGGACCATAGTACATTTCTGTTCGTCAGTCACAAACGGACCCTCGAGCGCGTGAGATATAAGGATGTACCATTGATTTCGACATCGTCAAGACATGCAAATCCCCACTTTGGAAACCACAGAAAAGTAGATAACGGTTCTTTTGGTGCCATGCCAGGACGCTGACAGGGGAGGAACCGAGGAACCGACACACAGGCGACCATGACGAAGTGGAGAAAATGAACAACACTCCGTCATCACCAGCGCTTGCGAGGAACCTGCTGTCTGGGGAGAATTCCAAGGTAGTGACAGTAGCAATATGGCCCTCAAGGGTTGCTTGCAATAAGAACTCGTTTGGGGACATGGGGGTGTGTTATAACGGTGGTGACGTGGATTGGTCACAATAGATTGTCTCGTGACATAAGGGTGTGTACAAAACCGTCCCAAGAAAAGCAACCATTGTTTCCGGGGCCTACTCGTCTTCGACAAAGTCCTCGAAGATATCCTCCGACCGACGCATTTCTCCCAACGCCTCAATGAATTCTGAGCCCATCTTTCGTATTGTATCCTGTATTGCCTTCGTGAAGTGTTCCATGTCTCGCACCGTCAATGGACGATCCTAAACTGAGATTTAAAATCATGTATAGCGGAAGAACTACAAGCCCCACTCACCTTATCGTCGATAAGGGAGGACTTCTCTTGGATCGTGGACCATTGTACGCCCCCGCCGCTGGGATGGGCTGTATGGGGGTGGTCAAGGTGCGGGGATCCCCCACAAGAGTCATTGCGTCCACGCAACAGTGACGGTAGATCGAGGACTACGGATCGACCTTTATGCCTATGAATGGATGGGGGCAGTTGCTCTCGCTGGTCGAGGCAGTTACCGCTGGTGGGCCCATCCGCTCCCCGCGATTTGGATGACATTTCCCAATCCACTGGGTCCTGTGTCTGCGTCGTCATTTGTCCATCTGAGGGGAAGAAACGTTTACACACAGAGGCTGCGATAAGTGCCCGTGCTTGCCGCAGGGCAATCATGGGATCATCTTGCGCTTGCTCGGCTGAGTTTGTCGCTTTCGGCTCCGTTACCCGTGCCGTAACCCTCGTGATAGGGTTGTACTTCAGCTCCCCGAGTTGCTCGTCGGAGTATCCGACCAATTGATCCTGTTTGTAAAGTCAACACAAACGGTAACGGAAAAGGAGTCCACCGGCTTTCACCTTGCCATGCACAGAGACGCTTGGAGAGGAAATCCAAGATTGGTGGGATGAATGAGGTCTTCTGGGGGGCCTGCTAAGATCTTAACGTCTGGAGAAGGAAGGGGGAAGTTCTGCAATACGTACGGGATTTGGTCTTGCCTGTTGTTTCCCACTTGAAACTCCTGAGCACCACGGAACAGTCGGGAACCTAGGTACAGATACACATTGACCTCTCGTCGTCAGCTACAGTATCCATAACATGTCTTGTTGGGGCCACACCTGACTCTGGATGTTCTCGTTCCTTACGTTGCCGATCGTAAGGCTTCCTTTCCTTGTTGTGTCCGCTCATGGTTGAGAGGTTCGAAGTGTTGGATTAGATGAGCTACGGTGTGGGGGGCAGGGAGTTGGCTGAGAGGCTGTGAGGGGTTCGCGTTAGAGGCACGTGGATCAGCGCAAGAAATACTAAGACACTCGGGCCAAATAACGGTTAACAAAACACAACAGTGCTAATCCACAGCACGACCGGCACCAGACTATCTGGTGGCGGATATCCCATGGGAGTGAATTTGGAGGGGGGGACGCCAGTTTAACCGTTTTCGTCCGATGGTTATATTCCGACGCATCGTACATACACACAGAGTACATAGAACGAAAAGAAAAGGGGAAGGTAATGGTCGACGACGTGTTGAGAGTGTCTGTCAGAAGCTCGTCAACTACCAGAGTGGGGAGGAGTGGCAGTAGGAAAAACAGTCATAGTAGTCGCTGAAACTGTACACGAATCGAACAATGGCTGTGCTGGTGATATAGGTGGTGAAGGCCAATACGAGGAACAAACCTAGGATGTAGATTGTGTATCGCCAGGAGACAATAATATCCACGCGAAGAAATTCGGAGTTGGGGTTGTCGTGAAACTGCATGTTCGTAAGTAAACACGACCTGGTGGAGGCAGTGGGAGCATCTTGCCATCAACTTCAAGCTGTGAGGCTGAGGATGAATGGAAGTCAGTCGAATGATTACAACGGAAAACGCATACAACTCACCCTGGTGGATGAGTTAGACGGGTGAATCTATGTGGAAAGATTCAGTGTAGATCAAGACCTAATGAGGGAAGGAGTGGAACTTGCCTCCACGAGAACCGTCTGGGAGACCTGGTTGACGGCTGTGTTGACGGTCCCGGACTCGTCGGAAATGGAATCCACGTATTGCCTAATGTCACGCTCGGCACCCTTGAACAACAGTGTCAGTGCCCATGGAAGGGAAAAAGAACAGCTGAGGTACCGTTGCATCTGAACCAATATCTTCTTCACCAGACTCTCTGCTACCGGCGCCGAGATCACAGGTTTCACAAGGCTAAAGGAGGGAAATGAAGCACCATTCGTAGGGACGATTTAGGAAGCTACTGACTGTGTCAGCCGGAACACCTCCTGCATGGGTTTCGGGGCGGTTGGTAGAATCACCGACATCAGACACGATTTCGGGTGTCAGGCTTAGGTTGGGAGAAGTGATGTCGGTCATTTCTGGTGGAACAGAGAACAGAGAGCGAGAATCGGCTAGCGGATGAGAGGACAACTCGGAGAACGGGGGTGGGCAAGCCTTTAATTTATACCTTCGTAAATGCTCCCCGCGTACCTACCGCGCGGCGGTACCTCGAGTTGAACGATATCCGAAATTAGCAAATTCACAGAAGCGCTTTCGGACGACACCCCCATTTGATGGAAAGACATGAGGTCCGAGACTTTGACCCCCTTGACGAAACCGATGTTGAATCTAGCCGGATAAAGATTGGGGCGCGGCTGTTTTTGAAACCCATCCTTTCTGGATGGGGTAAAGGAAATCAAGGCTAGAATTATCTGGAGGCGAACGGCTGGTGTATGAGAATAACCCGAGTGGCAACGAGATTGGGTCAAAGAAACCCGCCACGCGATTCAGGTTCGACAGATCGCCGAGACCTGGAATTTCGGCCTCTAACCAGATAAGCTTCGTATGCGTCATGGACTCTTCACTTCCGACACAAACGGAGGGGCTCAGGGAAATCTTTTTTCTCAAAGAAGTTCAATGGGGGTGTACCCAACGCCACACATCACGGACGCCATCAAACTAAGGGCACGCTCCCGACACAAAAACGGAAGTTAGACGCCCAACGAAGAGATGGGAAGCTCTGGCTCCGTGATCGATCACACCCGCCAGATCGGCGATTCAACCAGTGGATCAAATTGAAGAACTGAGCGCTTCACTACGCCAGGCTGAAAGAAAACCAACGGATGTATCGGACGCGATTCGGGGTCGGATAAGGTCACGCATCACACGAACCAAATAATAACGAAAAAGAGGACGAAGAAAAACACTCGGGATACGGGGAACAATGTGTCTAAACTAGCTGAGAAATTCCGGAGGCTGCAGATCCAGCGCGGTCTCCGCCAGAGCGAGCACCAATGCTTGCACCCGGGCTTGACAATCTAAGCAACAATCATGGTTGGAAAACGCCTTCTGAGGTCCAAGCACGACTTAAACTTGAGGATAAACCTGGGAAAGATTTGAGTCAGGACGGGGCGGGGGAGATTGGCGAGTGACGCGTACTTGGTTGCCGCGACGTCTGCTTGGAGGGGACGATCGACTCTCTTCAAGTACGGGATAAAACGGCCGGCTTTCACAACGACAAGTTCTCCCTTCCAAGTGAGCCCGGTCGCGGTCTTGACGGATCGGTTGGTGTCGGCATATCTGTACCAGTAACCGGTGACAAGATACACGTCCTCACCGACCACAACCCTGCAGTCGTGCACTTTTACGGAGCGGCGGGGGATATTAAAGTGTTCCTCCACGTTAATATATCGCGGGTTCGATAGAGTCTCGTCGTCAGGGACGAGTGTGTTTAGCCGAATGACCTTCTTCTGATGACGCAAGGGTTGGAAGTGGTAGGCATTGATAGTACCCCTAGTCTTCCCCACTGTAAGGACCGAGGCGGCCAAAGAAAGATGGTGATACGACGTACTGTGCGTCCAGCCGGCCTTTTGCGGATGAGGGGCATAGTGTCGTACGATTGATGGTCGAGGAGGGGAGGAGTACGTGTGGAAAGGTGGAAAACGGGCGTCATACTTTGCCTAAAACTACACCTTATATACCAACCGTTGAGAGATAGCGTCCGGACGAATGGGGAGAGGAAAGATTGGAGGAAACGAGGACCGACCGGTGGGAAGGGGCAAAGTGATCGGAGTCGCCGACTCGGTTCAATGCCACTGGTCGGGCGCGTCTCTTTGAATCTTTGTGGCCGTTCTCGTGCGGTTGCCTTGGTCCCTCCCGAGCCGGATATAAGGTGAGTGGGTCGTCGGCATCGGTACTGGCTAACACTGATTCAACCATGACCATCCCCAAGTACACACTTCCCCCGCCCACGTACCTTCCATCATCCGGTGGGTATACCAGCTCGAGGCTCGCATCCGAGGTGAGCTTGTCTGTGGCATTGGTTCTGCACTCGGGACGACTAACTCGTTCGCAATGCAGCCCTTCCATCGGCGTGTATTCGCGTTCCGCCGGTACAGCGTAGACGAGGACGGGAGACTGGTTACCAGGACAAGGGACACGGGTCGCGATTTGTACGTGCTCTTGACTCCTCATCGCGTGTACAATATAATATGGCTAACACCGTGGAGGTTAGTCGCCACAAGCCATACGAACGCTCACCTATGCCGTCGACCGAACAACAGAACAACCAGGGGGTGCCCCCAACCTCCCAGGCCGCCCTCCCGAGAAAGCAGGTGGGGGGGGCAACCTTAGGACAATTGTTCCAGCAGCTCGCGCTGCTCACGAGAAACCCCACAAACTTTGAATCTAATGCTGCTGCGATATGCGCGTCCCTCGATCTGGACCTTGCAACGTCGACGGAGATCGTCAGTTCGTTCAAGCAGCAGTTGCCGGCCAATAGGACTCAGGGATTGAAGTGCGTCCGAGGTTACCTTTTGTCGTGTCTCACCGCTGACGTCAAGTTCCAGTCCACCCGCGACGAGTGGACCCACCATCTCACCGATCGTGGAACCGCCTAACGACATCCCCCCCTCCACCACTCCCTCCACCACTCCTGCCTTCAATACGAACTCTGTGCCTGCGACGACTCCATTCAAGCAGCAGCGACCATTTTGCTCTGGCTCTCCTGGGGAAACCGTCTGGTACACCACTTCGTCTACCCACAACATTGCATCCCCACCGCCTGAAATAACCCCAGAAATCGGCGAGCTCTACATTCACCACAACAGGGTCACTGATATCCACCATGTTTGGCTCTATGGAGTTGATCGCCGGTGGAAGTGTGTTACTGAACAAGAGAAGGTGTGCCATCCCGCCGTCGACGACCGCGTACTCAGCATAAGGGCCAACGGAACTCCGAACTGGATCACAACGGCCAGCTTCACCACAATCCGTGGTCGCAAGGGGAGGGCAAGGGTAGTGGTTTGATTCCGTTGCCTCTATCTTAGACCTTACACCCAATGTGTTAATTCTCGCGCAAATATATATGTTCGCATTTTGACCCTACTAATCCACGAGTGGAAGTCTTCCCTGCTTTCGGTTAGTTTCTGCCAGGCGCCGTGCCGACTTGCGCAGGTCCGATGTCACGGTACGTCTGAATGAAAGAAGGCCATAAGGCTAACGCGTTGCAGGACGGGAAGACGCTGACGAAACACACCCTAATCTGATCTCGATACGCCACACCCTTTGTCTCATCCACATCCCTTTCCTTTCACCAATCCAACCACAAATGTCGAGCAATTTCGAGCTTGACGCAGAGTTTAGTGCTGTTATGGCTGCGACTAGGAGCAGGCCAGTACTACACCGACCCACGAGCACACCATCCGAGGAGGGGTACGGACCCAGCCGTGTTCACCTTGGCGGCGAAAGAGTCTCACCACACCCCAGCATGCAGGCGGTATGTTCTCCCTTTGCTTCATGTCTCTCTCCTGTGTCGTTGATTCTCAACGTACGAAGAAATACAACACAATCGTGAAAGGTTTCAAAGTTCTTGAAGCCAGCTATGAGGAATCCGAGAGGAAGCGAGCTAACACCGAGGAGCGGCTATCTGCTATTGAAGGTGCAAACACCACGTTGATTGCGGAGATGGAGCTAGGCCGTCAGGCCCTGCGTGACCGCGACACAGTATGGCGGCGTGTTTGGAGGGTGAATCCCCGCTAATTGGCTTGCAGGAAATCGGTACACTTCGCGAGGATGCGGAGGCCAGTATGGTTGCTCTGCGTGGTCGCGATGCGGTAAGTGAACACTCCGGTGGGGAGAGGTGTTATTGAGCAATCTGTAGGAAATCGAAACTACCCGTAGGGAACTTGAAGAGAGCAAAGCAGCCCTGGCTGATTACGAGGAGGTATGCCATAATACCATTCGCAAAGCACCTAGGCTCGCTGTTGATGCATCTGTAGAAGATCAAGGGTATCCGAGCAGAGATCGAGAGGGTACTTGTATGCGGGATTTGTCAGGTCACTGCCGTCCAGCCCTTCAGGTACGACCGTCAGCACGCCTCGTGGATGGATATTGCATTGAATGGGTGGTGTTATAGTACCGATTGTCGACATACATTCTGTGCGACCTGCCTGTTTATGTGGTGGGAAAGGAGTCGCACAACTACCTGCCCAGCTTGTAGGACGATTTGTGAGAGCGACCCAGTGTGGGACCGCTTGACTAATGGGCTGATCTCCATCACTTACGGTTCTTCCGATGGGATTGCCGAACCATTTGATGCAAATCGGTTCACCGTACTCATGGACGAAATCGAGTCGGAAGCTGAAGCAGAACGTCGAGCTGAGGGGGTGATGGAGGTGGATTATACATTTCCTGGGGATGCTGGCACATTCGTCAACCCTTTGGATCTGACCGGCATTTGGAACTGACCGACCCCATCCTACGTCCCCGAGTTCCGATACTTGTCTGTACCTTTAGACCCTAATCTCAAAGAAGTGTGGATCGTGAGAATTATATGCCAACAACTAATATTCGACTCCAACGTCACGGTGTTTACCAGCAAAAAGAGTCTTCCTCGCAGGCAAATCGGAGGGAGTTGCGGATCAGGCGTACTTGTGGTGGTGAAGATCGTGTACAAGCAAACTCCAACACGATAACGCGTGAACGACGCTTTGGTCATTTAACAGCCAACATTCCTAATGCAGCTCAGAACAACAGACTCTAGTACAGCGTTCTACCGACGTGACCACGCCCTCAACCTGTCCTCCACAATGGCGGTCGCAGCACCAAGCAGGAAGGACAGACAGCACACGGAGGCTGCGAAAGCAAGCGTGTGTGTGTTGTTGAATGCCAGTGCAATGGCAAAGGAGCACAGACCGCCCAACCCGACAGCAACCAGTGCCCAGCCAGTTGTCACCCGGCCGAACAATTGGAGAAGAATACCGCTAATGGCAGAACGTCCCCCATGGGGAGGCCAGCCAAAGGCAGCGCAAACAAGACCCTTGATGACGGCCAGGATTGCGCCAGCCACACCCCCATACATGATCGCGCGTAAAAACGCGAATGAAACAAAGACTTCAACCCGAAAGTGAGTTATATCTCCGGACCCGAACTGGTATAATCGTGAGTGAGGGGAAAAACGCTGGCATGTGAATTACCTCACCTTGAATGAGTAAAGGACTCCAGAGCTTGCGACCCTAGTTAGCCCAACGCCCTGACACTAATTGTGAAAGGCTGTTCGGAATCGCATCTGGTTGAACCACTCACATGGCGAAGAGCTGCTGGCTCACGGGTATACTCAGGAGGGGGGTCATAGTGGGCAATAGCCGGCTGTAGTCACACATTAGGGAAGGCTGAGAGTTATAGCTGCAAGCGCACTTACCTCGTGCTCTATAGCGGGGATCAAAGCATTTCGTCTCTCCAGCCTAACCACACGATCTTGCGGAAATCTATTGACATGGTCCAACGCAACAAGGCCATCCACTCCTCCATCACCACCATTACGTTGGAGCACGTGCCCGTGGTGAGTGGTCAAGAAATAGAGAGCAAGTCTTTCCATTGTTTCGACGGGCCACAGGTTCTAGGAGTGAATTAATACCCGACTGAGCCCAGGAGAATAGTGGAATGAGACGGACGTGATTCCCAATCATCAGAAGGACGTGCGTGGTCCGTTCAACCTGTCCAATAGTGAGGCCAGCCTAGGAAGGTGTTCATGCCGATCTAAACTCAGGGAAAGAGAAAAATGAGACAAACCTCGAAGCCAACTGCGGAAACGTAATTCACAATACGTTCGAGATCGTTAGGGGGAAGGTGAGTCTATGGGGCGTTTACACACTTCTGAACCGGATAGAATGAGAATGACACGAACAACGACGGGCATGCGTTCGAGGTGTAGACTTCAAAGCGTAGGGGAAGTGAAGAATAGCAGGGGTGTTCTGGACGACATTGAACCCACTGGCTTTTATTCGCCCTGTCCAGAGGTTGGTCCGCGGTCGGATAGGGAACAGCTAACGTTAACCCATGCAGCCGATCCGTGGCGGACGATGACGCGAATTTCTGAAAGGGTCTCTTTGTCCACAGCGCGCACTCAAGCGCTCACGCCCCATGCGTCGACACGTACGCCATCCAATACAGATACCGAGATAAAAGATCGCACCTAAGGCAGTGTCACCTGGTGGTGGCGGGGCTGCGTCTGGAACTAGGAGCCTGTTTTTCTTTGGCCTGAGTGGGTGTGCTCAATAAACCCAGGAGGGAAAGTGTTTGCAAATCGAAACCCGTTTCTCTGGACGTGATTTGATTCCGCAAGTTTGATGCTGAGGTAGGTTCAATGTCCGGCCCGTCCCCCGTGATATTATAACGAGAACCAGCGTCTCCGAGGTACACGACACGCCCAAACACGACAGAGAGAACCACCGAAGGCGGATCCAAATGTTTTTTAGGATGTTAGGGGGTCCACTGGATTGCAATTTCACCAGAATAAGCGGGGGATTGTTGGGGGAGTAATCTATCTGCCGTGTCCTCCGTCCGGACGTACAGATCCCACAGTACCCCTACTCTCCTGATTGAAGCCTTCAACCCCAAGGGTGAACCACAATCCTCGGAGCTGGTGTTTCAAGGAGGTTGGCGGGGTAAGACAGCCAAAGCGATGCTTGAGGTGCACCGATTCCTTGAATGACAGTCCGAACTTAACCGGGGCCTCCTTCGGATGTTGTTGGTGGGGTGATGATAGGGAACACGGCACCGGATTCAGCTGGGCCCCACAACGGGTTCAGTCTTGCGTCAAATACCCCAAACACCCGCTCGATCTTGTGGTATCAACTGTGCTTGGAGTGGAACCAAGCCGAATGGCTAACCGCACTGACTCGATGGATGATCGTCCCAGAGATACGTGGGACACCTCGGTGAAGGACTCCGGCACGCACCCTCTACCGGAGACCTGGTAAGTGAGCCACCGAAACTCGATGTACTTGTGAACCAGGTGCTCCAGGATCACGAGAGTCCCAGATTTGAAATGGCCATAGGTTCATGGAATACTCACAGCGAATGGCTACCGAACAATAAAATCATCATTTTTGCGGTTGGCAGTTGGGGTTGACCTTCAAGTATTCCGGACCTAGGTCATCGTTAAAATCGAGGCGCACAGGCTTTTATGTGAGTCCGAGTTCTTCAAGAATGATGACGGCTTCCCTGAGAATGGGGCCGGATTTCAGATTCGTGTGAGGAGCGAGAGATTAATGCAATACACCAGTTATTGTGTCCACGATTGTAGGCGTCCGAGCCAAATTGCTCCGCGTGAGATATGATCAGCTGGTCGCATTCGTTGTGCGCAGAGTTTCGAGGGTGGTGGGTTAGCTTTCTGGGTGCTTGCTCCCGTTGAAACCTGTCCAAAAATGGATAACAAATATCGATAACCTCACTCCCGAAACAAAGAAAGTTACTCGTGTTAAGCTGGTGGCGCTCACAGGTATCCCCCCTACGCTCAGCGATCCGTCATAGATTGTGATTGTTTGGGGGGAGTTTGGCGTGGTCACATCGGACGGACGCTTCTGGGTAGCAGTGGGCGTAGCGGTGGCGAGTCACGTAGGGCGACAACACAACGAGGGAAGTGTGTGTACTCGCTCGTTGGAAAATCGTCGTACAAGACGAGATCTCCCACTCGCCTCGTCCGAACCCACCAAGATACTTGCGGTATCATGGTGGCGACAAAGTTAGGAATGACAGGGGGAGTGGAGTGGTCTCCTCTATGACAAGGCGGTCTTCCTCTTCATCGTGGCTGCAGAGATAAACATCTAAATTGGACCTCTCCGTGGAATAAAAAAGGGGGGCGAACGTAATCACTGACTGCAGCCTTTGAACCCTCCCCAGACTCAGCTTGAGATGTAGCAGTTCGCAGAATAAAGTTGGTCACGATCTGGAGGAAGTGACCGCGACTTTAGCGTGGCGGAGTTGTCAGGTGCCTCCAATGGGAGTGAGGGATCGCAACCTCTGCCTTACGATATCTGTATGGGGCGTCAATCATAGTAGCATGACTACGTTCCGGGCGTGTTCGCCGCACGTGGTACACACCGAGCCGTGTAATCATCAGGCCTCAGGACTCGAGACTCGTGTCCGACAGCCCCGGGGCTTGCCGGAACGCGTGTCGGTTGGCCTGCCGTCACCTTAAATCTCGGTTCTGAATTGGGTCGTGATAAAAGTCTCAAAACTAAGTGGGGGTACAAAAACAAGTTGGGAAATGTAGTGTGCTCTAGACTTCCGCCGTGCTAACTGACACAACAGAACCTGATCCTTGGGGTAGATGGCTGACCGTATCTCCCTCAACCCGTGAGAGGATCGACCGAGCCACTGGTGCAATGATACGGAGTAGTGTTTGGGAACTATCCATTCCGAGTTCCCGTAGTACTGGAAGGTAGACCACGGATATAAGTGCTAGGATTACTAGTACCACATTGGAGAAACGCTGGTAGCGGATGAACCACTGGCACACATTAATCACAGCAGCTTGCCGGGATAAAAAGAATCATACCGAGGTTGCAGGAGTTAAAGTTGGGGTAGATTCTTGGTCCTTCGGATTGATATCTTCTGTTTTTGAGGACCATATCTGGATGGTTGCCTGAGACGTTCCAGTCGCGATCCACCTTACCCCAGTTTCTTCCATGAGGTGAAACGCCTGTGTATGATATGGAGCTGTTGGGGCAGGGCAATGAAATCAACGCGCACCAGAGCTTGGATGAAGTCGTCGGCTGTGGGATTGGGCTCGGTCAGTTCTGCTGAGAAAGGGGCTTCAACAACCAAAGATTCCATACGGTCGTGGTCCAACGTCTGAGTAGTTTCTGCCGTGTGCGCATCCAGGACCTTCACGTTGCCAGATGTGCCTCCCACAATGAGAGTCTTTCCCCCGTCAACAAGTAGAACCGGAATTGGGACATTGTGGTTAATGCGGAGCGGGACTGAACGGCTAAAAGTACGGTCAGGTATTTTATACCAGTCCAATCCATCGTAGAGGTTGGCAACTACGATGACCTTTTCGTCAGGAGAGACTGCGGAACTCGCACTAGATTAAGTGAGCGGATATACGATCTTCCATTGATGCAGTAATAACGTACATATTGCATGTTCGTGGTGTAATTTGCCATTTCAGTTCCATCGAGTCGACATCCCAGCAGCTGTGAGCGATGCGCATTAGAAACTGGAGCTCAAAAGAAACATAGAAAATCAACTCACACTATCCCATGGTCGACATATGAGACCATCAACAACTTCCCGTTTTGAATAAAACGAAGAGAACATGCAGCCGGAGCTGGGAGTTCCTCGTCCAATCCTGGTAGTGACGGTGGTTCGGGGAGGTTCCTTGTGTTTGTCCAGGCAGCTGTCATGACCAGATTAGCTCTTGTGGCGGGCGGAGGAAAGCTCTAGTGTACAAATGGTGTACTGCTCTACGACAGCTACATCGGACCCATACGACAGCGCGACCATCGTCCCAGTTGCATCCGTGGCGATGTAATTGATGGGGCCGCCCATCTTATCGGTCCAGACCTTGTTGCAATCGTCGGCCTACAAATCGTCAACAAAATAGATACGGGTGATCAAGGCATGGAGATTTACGAATAGATGGCTCTCAAAGTTCACCGTATGCACATCCCCACTTTCATAGCCACATATAAGTGTCTTAGGGAAGGTGGGATGCCAGATCACAGCGGTAAGGGGCGAAGCGTCAAGAAAACGCTTGACGGGCTTCCACGTCGAGGTAGAAAACACCATCAAGGCGCCGTCACCACTACCACTTGCTAGAAACCTCCCATCGGGAGAGAACCGCAGAGCGGTGATAGAATTGCCATGACCCGTTGGCAATGTTGTATCGAGAGCGTAGCGGGGGGTAGCCATGAGCGGATCTGAGTTCGACCTCGTGTCCGCAGCATGCATTGTCAATGATTCCCACGGACCAACCCCGGTTCTACAAGCATGCAAAATATTTAGAACAAAAATGCATTTTATATAGATAAGAACCGGAGGAGTGATGATAGATCGTAATTATCAGGAAGAGGTACAATAAGTAAAAAAGAACACGAGTACGGGCCTCAGTGTTCTGAGGCTTCACCGCCCAGACATATCCTTCCGAGATTGGATAGCAGCATAACTAACGGCCGTAAGCCACGATGGGATACCATCGGAACGAAGAAGAAAAACCCTGTCAGCGATTGAAGGATGCTTTACATTCTCCATGGTCGTGATGTCGGCCCAATTACGGTTGATGTTGCACAGCCAGACTTGTTTCGTGCCATCGCTAAGGTCGGTATGGATATAGAGCATCCCTGCAGCCGCAGGCAGAGAAGTTGGAGGCGAAGCGAGCGGTTGGCTTGAGGTTGTGCTGTACCAGATGGTGTGGCCCTTCGGCCCCGAAGCGAAGGGCCGTTGATGTTTGACTGGAACGGAAATGGGGGTGAGGGTGTCTGCGGGAGGTTCCACGATTGATGAGGTTGTGGGTCCACTTTTTGCGGGCGGACTGGAGCTTGACGTCAGCGACGATACACAGCAAAAGATAACCTCAGACTCACTTTGATCCCTGAGTCCCGTTGGCTGGCAACTGCTGCTTGAACGAACTGACTATCTCCGTCGCTGTTACAGGGTCCAGATCGAAGGACGCGCATATCGCAGCGGCGTTGGATTCAAAACTTGAGGCGTCCACCATGAGCGGCGCAAGCTGCTGGAATAATCGTCCCAAGGTTGCCCCATCCATCTGTTTTCGGGGGGGGGGGGTTTTGGAAGTTGGGGGGCCCTCCTGGTCGTTCAGTTGAATGGTCGGCGGCCTGGGCAAGCGTTCATATGGTTTGTTGCGACTAAATACACACGGTGTTAGCTAGACCGTACTCGCGGTAAGAGATCAAGGAAACGTACAAATCGCGACCCGCGTTCCTTGTCCTGGCGACTAGTCTCCCGTCTTCTTCTATGCTGTACCGGCGGAATGCGAATACACGCCGATGGAAGGGCTGGAGTGCGGACAATGAGTCTCCTGGAGTGCAGGGGCAGATCTCGCGGAGAACCTCACCTCGGGTACAAGTCTCGAGCTGGTATGTCCACCAGACGATGGAAGGTACACAGGCGGTGGAAGGGTGTACTTGGAGACGGACATGGTTGGATCAGCGCTAGCCAGTACCGATGTCGACCTCCTTCTCACCTTATATTCCACTCGGGAGGGACCAAGGCAACCGCGCAAAGGCAGCCACAAAGATCCAAAGAGATGGTTGAGACAGTGGTATGAACCGAGTCGGGGACTCCGATCATGGCTCCTACCCGCTGGTCCTCGTTTTCTCCCGTCGGTCCCCCCGTGCCCTCACGTCATTCTCCTCATGCCCTCCTCTCATTCCCCTCGTGGCCTCCCGTCGCGGATTAATGGTCGGTATATAACGATTTATTTTGGTCGGATGTATTACTGTTTCCCCTACCCCTCCGCCGCACATACACGTCTCCTCCTCAACAACTAACACCATGCCTATCATTCGCAAAAGGCCTGTTGGGCGCACGGTACGTCGTCTTCGAGTCCGAGCGTCTTTTACCGTCTCGACCCCCATGACCAAAAAGACTAGGGGTACTATCGAAGCCTATCACTTTCAGCCCCTGCGCCATCGGGAGAAGGTCGTTCGGCTCAACACGCTCATCCCCGACGATGGCGAGAGCTTGTCGAACCCACGTTACGTCGAGGTGGAGGAACACTTCAACATCCTTCACCATTCTGTCAAAATACACGACTGCCGCGTTATGATTGGGTCGGAGATGTACCTTGTCACAGGTTACTGGTACAGGTACAACGACGTTAACCGGTCCATCAAGGCTACCACCGGACTCACTTGGAGGGGTGAACTCATCGTTATCAAAGCCGGTCGTGTTATTCCGTACTTGAAGAGGGTCAGCCGCCCACGCCAAGCCGAAATTGCGGCGACGAAGTGCGTGTCTCCCATCCTTCTCCCCCCTTCTGTTCTCTGCTGACCCGAAGTCTTCCCTAGGTTCATCCTCAAGTTTAAGTTTTGTTCGGACCTCAGGAGGCGTTTCCCAACAATGATTATCGCTTAGATTGTCGGGTTTGGTACAAACGCATTGGTGCATGTCCTGGTGGAGATCGCACCGGCTCTGCAGCCTCCACCTCTTAGCTAATTCGAACACGTTGTTCTTTGTACTATCTCGAGATTCTTTCTTCGTCCTCTTTCCAATTCCAATTTGGTTGCTATCTGCATGCGATGCGTGACCTTATCTGATCCAGAATCGCGTCCGATACCTCCTTTGGTTTTCTTTGAACTTGACGTGCGACGAAGCGCCCAGGCTGTCCGAGCATTCTCTCAATTTGATCCACCGGTTTAATCACCGATCTGCTGGGTGTGATCGATCACAGAGGGAGAGGATTCCCGGTTTTCGTCGAGCGTCTGATTTCCCTTTTGGTTTAGGTTAGGAACGTGGTGCCAATCCGATGCCACCAGCTGTGGCGTTCGTGATGAGTGGCTCGGTCCAGGGCCTGGGGTTCGGAGGTACGTCGTAATTGGGTTCTTTGAGAAAAAATGTTCCTGAGCCCCTCCGTTGGCGTCGGAAGTGAAGAGTCCGTGACACATGCGAAACTTGCCTAGTTAGAGGCTGGAATTCCAGGTCTCGGTGAAGTGTCGAACCCGAATCGGTGGGGGGTTTCTTTGACCCCATTTCGTCGCTGCTCGGGTGATTCTCGCGCGCCAGCCATTCGCTTCCAGATAATTCTAGCCTCGATTTCCTTTACCCCATCCGGAAAGGATGGGCTTCAAAACGGCCACACTTCAATCTTTATCCGGCTAGATTCCAAGTCGGTTCCGCCACGAGGGTGAAAGACCCGGACCTCATGTCCTTCCATCAAATGGGGAATGTCGTTCAAAGACGCTTCCGTGAACTCGCTGGTTTGGGACATACATACCTCGAGGTACCGCCGTGGTTGGTATGCGGCAAGCGCTCCCGGAGGTATAAGGGTTTACTCACCGCCGTCCTCATCTCCCTGTCTCATCCGCTGATCGACTCTCGCCTTCCCTCCTCAGTCCCACTCGAGATGCCTGACATCACTGCTCCTCACCCCGATCTGAGGTCCAAAGCCACACTAGACCTGGGTAATTCCGCTGATGCGGTCAGTGACTTTCCTGAACCATCTCCATCAGCAGTGCCTCATTTTTCTTCTTCAGCTTCGTGTTGCCGCTGACCTCGACCGCGGCAGCAGAGAGTCCGAAGAAGAATTTGGTGGAGATGCGACAGTGCTCCGGTTTCTTCTTCCCTTACCCAGGATACTAACTACGTAGTTCTAGGGCGCCGCCGACGGCACGGGTTCCATTCCCGACGAGCCTACCAATCATAATGGGACCGTCAACGCCGCCGTTAATGAGGCCTCCCAGACGGTCCTAGTGAACGTGAGCTCATCCCTTCTGCTCACCAGACCGCGCTCACGCTGATTTGTCCGTACAGATTTATCCATCGAGCTCGACCTTTAGGGTGAGTCATAGGGGTGTTCCGCCCCAATCACTTGACTCAATTCTATTCGCTCTTAGTACACAGGGCCAAATTTGCCTCAGGGCCTTTTTCCAGGAAGTCCTATCCCCCCACTCCATTCCCATTCGACTGACCCCCATTTTAGTTGAAGATCACCTGTGAGAGTAGCGCAAAGTGCTTCACGCTTCGAGTGGTGGTCCGTAAGGCACTTCTTCGCCGCCTCTTTTATCTCTATTTGGTCCTGTTGATAGCCCTTCTCTATGCTATTTTCGCTCTCACTTGGCATGTTGTACATCCAGCGGGGGTGAAATGCCATACCACTTGTTCTCCGAGGTGGGTCGCGCGGGGGATCCGGAAAGCTTAACCGTGTCGCTTCGTTCTTACTTCTGATACTACCCTTCCCACCTATCCATCTCTTTACTACCCGAATTCGCGTGCTTCGTCTGTTGTTTGTAGTACGTCCGCATAATATATACGCGGAGCAAGGAACTCTCTTGGGCGAGACAAACTGCGCCACGGTTTGGCCGGAACTCTGATCCCACATTCACGGTGTTCCTCCGAATCGGCTGCATATTGTCGTGTCCTTCCAAAGTGCTGCTCGTTCATGGGGCTTGTTGCAATCGATGATCGATGATTCCATCTGGCCTGCAGCACTCCTGGGAAAGGAGGACGCGTAGATTCCGGATCGGACCCGTGAACGGAGTTGTCAGTTGCCCCTTTAGGCTTTGAGAACTTTGATTTGTTTCTTTGGGTAGTCCGCGCCATGTGCATGAGGCACAAGGCGACTTAAGCCTGTTGTACTCCCACCAAGCCACGACACATCCCCCAATACCCATGGCTCGCGATGAAGCTCTACGGCAGCGACCCAACCCCAACTATGCTGTTAGACCGCCCGCTCCTCAGCTCGTGAATCGTTTGACCACGCTTTGTATGTCTCGCCCCCGCGATTATCTACTCATGTGTTGAAGGTCCGCTGCTTTCAGACAAACGACAAAGGGCGAGATCACGGCGTACGGAGAGCTCTAGCCACAACAATATGGATGTTGACGAGGTGAATACTCTGGTAGGGTGATGATTATTCTATCTATTCATCCCTTCGTAGACCACGGCAGGGCCATCAACAACCCCTCTTGAATCTGCTGATGCCACCGCAGTAAGCGAATTCCTCCCAAGGGCCACTTTTAGCTATCAACTCATCTACCAACAGTCCTCTGATCTTGTTCTCTTCATGGATGGGGGAGTGGTATGGCAGCTAAATCCGCAAACCGGTCAGCTGTGGCCGGTGGTTTCCGACACGGAAATGTCGGAGGTGGAGGTGGAGGGAGCAGTTGGAGGAGTGGGGGACAATTCACTGAGCGCGGCGCGTCGATTGATTAGGGCTGAGGTGCGTTGAACTTTCTCTGGTGTGCGTTTGTGTAACGTTCATACCTAGGAATCTCATCGAACTGGTGCCCCCTCCAATACTCCCCACCCACAAGTTACCGATGGGCTGTCATCTGCTGACCAACCGATGCAACAACCGAATGAGCTTTCGGTAATTCCGGGCCAATCGATCTCTAACCGGGAGAGCTTTCAGGAACCGCCGGGAGCTGAGGAGACTCGAACCGTTTCGTCCCCTCATCCCCATTCCACAGGCTTGTCTCGGGATTATTCGCCGCCGGCTGCGCAAACGTCGTCTGGCCAAGTTGTTGTTTTCGCTGGGAGTGATGGGGGCCAACAACCCATGCTGAACGAGGGAGGCGATGCGCCATCTTCCGACCACCGTGGTTCCGTAACGCCAACACCGAAGAATACACGTACCGTCACAACAACTCCTTTAGACACACCCACTCCATTACCGAGGGAATTCCAGAGTGGGCAGGCTCATCCACTGCGGAAGGGCAAGGGGAGGAGGTTGGCGCCATACTCAGATGAGGAGAATAGCACTATCAGAGATGATGTTTCCATGCGTGGCAGTCCCGATCCTAACCTCCACCAACAGCAATACGGAGGGGTATGTTTTATCTCCGTTCTTATGTTCGTCAATCCTCACCTTTTGGTAGAGCCGACCTGCAACTGAGGACGACGTTCTCAGGTTGTGTCAGTCATTCCACAATCTAACCCGCGAATTTATCAAAGAAGTCGTGGCGGAACTACGAAAGGGAAACACACGGAGGGATGTTTCGGCAAACTACTCCGCCGACGACGAGTCCGACGATAATGTTCCACGCCGAAGGATGAAGAAACCGAAATCCAACTATCCTGGCGTGAAACGGAGGCCAGCTGCACAAAACGCCCTTTCGGTATACCCATTCCTTGGGTTCTCCGTTTCCATCGCTAACATCATCCCTGCAGCGTCAAATTCGAGTACACATGAAAGGATTGATTCGTCAGGACGACTGGCTCAAAGAGGTCATCAACGAGCACGATCTGAATAATTGGAATCCGGAGATTGAAGAGTGCTGTACTGCACAACAGTTCAGGCTTCACCTGGCGGGTACCCCGTGCTGCCCCTGGAATACTTCCGCAGCCCGAGTCTTCACGGATGACTTTCTTAAGACCCACACCGAAGTATACCCCGACGTTTGGGCTGTTCGTCGCATGGTACTCAGGAAAACCCAAGCGTATATCAAATCTCTCATCAAGGCTTTCCGCGGAAACCGTCGTGGCAAGGATCTTAAGGACGCTACCAGGCGGGCCAAGAATCGACGGGAGAGGAAGACAAATGTGAGTCTTTCAAAACAGTTTGGGTGCGCAACTCCGTGGTTCAACTCGTACTTTCGTAGCTTTTCCATCGTCGCCGAGACATCACATTGGTGTACCTGGAAATGGATGAGCAGCGCCGGCTCCTCGAAGCCATGGGCGTCGACGGTATGTCCAGCGACGAAGAAGAGAAGGTTCCCGATGGAATCCAATATCGGGTCATAGCCCCCAGATGGAGAGCACCGATGTTGACGCCTTGGCTTCGCATGTTCGATGCTATATACCGATATCATCGCCTCGAGGATAACACAAGCGATATGCGTGGTGCCTTGCCACGGAGGCGCGTCCCCTCCACCGCCATAAGCACCTCTAGAAAATTTGTCCCCGGCCTCCCCATCAATGCATACATGACCAGCTGGTTGGAAGAGCAGTTGGATATCGCCAACGTTGTACACCCTGGCCCAAAGATTACATATACACATGATCCTCGATTGAGCGAGTACGTTGTCATTTCTGGTTGCATCCTTCTTCTGCAACTCACGAACTTCGAGGTTGGCAATGCAACCGCCCACATAGCTTCTCCTATCCGACCCCACCGACTTGGTTCGATCAGAGGGGCGGTTGTAAATATTGGAGCATCACTCGGGAAGTTCTGTTTCTGCCCCTCCCACCAATTGCAATCTTTTCATGTGTCACAGTTTCGTTGCGATGTCGTTTTTGAAAATACACCTTCGTCGCTGAAACGCGCCGGGGGCGGGTAGATCTGGTGTTCTACATGAATATGAATCGCATATCGATAATGTAATCTTTTCACCTTAGGAGACGCACTCCGGCATTTGGCATATACATTACCAGGGCCTGTGCGTTAGAAGCGATTAGGCTAGAATCCAACCTCAAGGTTAGAGAGGAATTGCTTTGAGCGAGTGAATGGTGGCAGATGGCGGGAATCACGCATGAGCTTGGTGCGATTCCGTTAAGCCTTTTGTTCTAGGAAAATTGGACGTGATTTCTCCGGTGTGGAACAAAGGGAGCTTGTTGTCGTTTTCTGCAGTAGGCGTTCGTAAACCACAAGGATGCAGTCGATAACTGTATCACCGTCTGCCGAACTGTGTGCCATTCACGACTCGTGTTGTTTGGTCGTATTTGATAACGACCCCATCATATCCCGATTGAGTATAGGTTGGCCCTCTCATCCCCGCCGACATAACTCGCTTACCCCCCCAAACTAAGTAGTACCCCGCCTTTCGCTCTATCCTCCGACCTGCCCTCCGTTGTTCACCATTCTGGATGGGGCCAACATTCCGAACACAAGGGAGGGATCAAGAATCCTTTATTGACGCCCCTGCACCGCCCACTCAGTACTCAATCGTCGCCTCAGTCCCGCGTGCAAGTCCGAACTGCCTCTAACTGCTTTTCCCTGCTGTTGGTACTCCAACACCATGCGGACGTAGGGGAATCCGGAATTGACCGATGTGACGGTCATGAAAGCGTCGCCCTCTTTCCACACTTCGGTGAACCTGTAGTTTCCTGCCCCATAACCTGTACCCTTACCCAACTCTGCAGAGCATCTTCTCCGTATTCTTTTGACAAACCTCAACATCAACTCGCCATGTCAATCCTGCATGAATCTTCACCCGCACCGTCCAACTCCACTCTTCTTGGCCCATGTTGGCTAACTTCATACTGGACTCCCCTCTGGCTTGACACACGATTCGTACCATCATCTCCGAAGTTGTACGTCATTGAATATGGACCCAGGTCCAGGGGTACCAAATCAAACTTTCCCTACTCCGTCGCCCAGATTCGAACCAGGTCAACCGCCCCGACCACCGGTGCATCTAGCACACCCGGCGAATCCCCGCCCCACCACCGAGGGCTTGTTTCCCGCGCGACGAGCTGATTGAGGAAATTGTCTGTTTTGCCGAAAATCTCAATCCAATCGCTCTCATTGGTCCCGGGCGAATCGGGAAGATGTCCGTCGCTCTGATTGCCCTCCACCACAATCGTATCACGGAGCAGCTTGTGGACAGCCGTTAATTCGTCGGTTGCGACCAGTTCCCTGCCCCCCGTACCGACCCCTCGGTAAGCTCTCCGCAGCCACCTCCAACGGAAACCATTTCGGTCGAATGAGTTACCCTCGCTCGGTGTTCAACATTTGACGGATTGGAGATTCTACCTCATCACGGTCGCCAAACACACCCCACCGGACGCTGCGTTCATTGTATCGACGTAGTGAACCAGACGCTCCCATGTTCTGCCGTCATTAACTAAGGACGAGGCCCTCCCGTTCGCCTTGTTCATCCCTTCCCCCATTTCCCGCCCACACCCGCCGCCACCGGTCTCGTCGGCCGCTATGGCTCCTTAACGGAAGAAATCCAACCCCTTTGCTTGGTACAACAAGCTCGCTGGCTTCAACGTTGAAGACCTCTTCTCCCGGAAACACATCCCTGGTCCCCCTCGCTCCGTCGTCGTTCACCAAGATCTCCCTGCAGAGTACAAAGACGCCAAGGGCAAGGTCACCGAAGAACACGTTTATCGGACGAACCAGGTCATCGCCTCAAAGTACACGATCATCACCTCCCTACCTAGGAACATGCTGGAGCAGTTCCGACGAGTGGCTAACATGTGCGCGTTATTTCGTCTCTTGACTAATGGGCGCGGTTGACATTCAATACCTCTCAGTTTCTTCGCGGCAATCGGTATCCTACAGTTCTTCTCTATCTTCTCCACCATATCTCCCGGTCTCGTGATCTTGCCGTTGCTCATCATCCTGGGTATCACCGCCCTCAAGCGCGGTTATGAAGACATCAAACGCCATCAGTCGGACCGCCGAGTCAACTCGACAGTCGTTCGGATATTGGAAGGCGGAGACTTTGTCAACCATAATGTCACCGGGAGGAAGAGCAGGACGTTCGTTCGGGGGCTCGTTTCGCGCTCGCTCAGGAAGCGGTCTCAGGCGGCCAAGTCTGAGGAAGAAATGCAGAAGAGTGCAGTTGCTCCAGATCAGGTGAACCCGGAGGAGACCTACGACGACGGATTCGAATACGATTATTCCCACGACAGCGCAGAGGTTCACGAAGACACGAACCATGGCCACTTCTTTCACCGGAAGCGTCATGAGAATCACCCCTGCTGGCGTAAGGCTGGATGGGAAGACGTCAAAGTAGGAGATTTCGTCAAAACTTTACGACAACGAGCCGATCCCGGCAGACCTCATCATCTGTGCAACCTCCGAGGAAGAGAACGTCGCCCTTGTGGAAACCAAAACCTTGGACGGGGAGACGAACCTCAAGTCTCAAAGTGTTTGCCCGGCCTTGACCCATCTCCGCAATGCCAAAGAGTGCGCGGATCCCAAGGACCTTTTCCGTGTCGACTGCGGGCGACCCGATAACAACATGTATAAGCTCGCCGCCGCCGTCACCAGATCCGTTGGGCAGACGCTGCTGCGTGGGACTATGCTCAGGCACACCAAATGGGTTATCGGCCTTGTAATCTACACCGGTGAGGACACCAAGATCGTGCTTAACTCTGGCGGTACTCCCAGCAAGCGGGCGAAGGTGGAGCGACAAATGAATCCCCAAGTGTGAGTCGTCTTTCAACAACTCTGCGCATACGAGTCATCTGATCCTTTCCCACAGCTTCATTAACTTGGCCCTGCTGGCTATCATGGGTATCGTCTACGCAGTTGCGGATTCATCATTGGAGAAGTATTACTACCCGCTTGGCGCACCTCGGTTGTACGAAGACAACCAATCCGATGATAACCCTAACATCAACGGCCTCATCGCTGTTGTTTTCGCTCTCATCACCTTCCGGAACACCGTCCCCATCTCACTGTACATCCCCATCGAGTTCGTTAGGACTGCCCAGGCTGCCTTTATCTATTTCGACAAGGACATCTGGTACGAGAAGACAGACCAGGCGACCCTTGCACGCAGTTGGAACTTGTCGCACGGTCCGGGTCAAATCGAATACACCTTCTCAGATAAGACCGGAACTTTAACTCAGGTGAGGCCAATGATCGAACCAGCGAATTTGGCGCTGACCTGCGTTTCCACGTGCTCGGAACGTCATGGTTTTCAGGAAGTGGTCGATTGGAGGCAAAGTGTACCACGGTAATTCTCCAGTCGAGGTGACACCGAACCCAGAAGAAGAGACGAGGGAAGTCATCGGGGGTGGGCAGTTTCAGGTGTACCACGAGATCACTAATTTGGGTGTTAATCTTATCAGTATTGTCTTTTTCTTCGCCTTGCACGGCACGTCGCCTTTCCCGCGGGTGAAAAACAGATAATGCCATCGATTTATGATTCGTGTTGTTTGGTTGTGTTTGGCAATCACACTATCTGCTCACCGACAACTCAGGAGCCGGTCTCCCCCGGCGACCCTGCCATCGTTCAGCCTGTAGTTTCTGTATTTCCCTTTTCTGAGCAAGACCCGCACTCTGAATGCCGACCGCGAGGGTGGAACTGAGGAATTAGCGAGTCGCTTCGAAGAGAATCCGCTGTCATACCCCCTGTGTCCCAGGTTATAAGACACTCGGCTTGCAGGCTGGTTGTACAGAGACAAGTTTACTGGACCCGAGGTTCGAACGTACCTCTCAGTGAGTCCCAATTCTCTCTCGTCTCGAACTCGCGCCTGACCAGGTTAGTATTCGAAGGGCTGCAAGATCTTCTACGGGAATAACTCGTCATAGACGATTTTGACTGGCGACATGTCAAGCATCCAAAGCCGACGTACGGAAGGAATTTAAACAAGTTGAACAATGAGCGCAAAACGAGAAGAACCCGGACCTCAGCAATTGGCATCCTTCTGCGCGAGTAGAGAAATAGTCCTGGGTCTGACAGTCAGGCTGTCCCCCGCTCTGCAAGGCTTCTGGTGAGCCTGATGTCTTCTGATCTACAGCCCGCATCCTAACCCGACACAGTGGATCGCGATCCATGGGATATCTCCGGCCGACCCAACATCGACTTTCGCACATGAGTCCTACCACACCGCCAACTCCAGTCTTCCTAGCCTGTGTCAGCTCGCCCGAAACCCCGCCACAGTCACTACGCTGTAAAATCGGGCACAACAGGGTTTCTGGTTGGCCGCCAATCTCAACTGGCCTGAGCCTGCCCCTCTTCTCCCCGCCCCCACCATTCGCCCATTCTTCCCTCCCTCCACCGTTTCTCACAGACACTCAAACCATCCGCATACGAATCTGTACTCCTCTCTCACATCGCATTTCCTCCCGCCATGTCAACAACCCTCTTCACTTCTCGCCAGCCCCACCGGATGTCCGGTCGATGGTCTGGCTGACACTACCCCGCCATCGCTGTGTTATCTCACCTAGGTGCTTACCCCACCGTCAACCCTCTGGACTCCAAATCGGGATTACGAGCCCCCTCTAGGATACCATTCACATGTTATGTGTGGACGAACTGCCTAAAGAGGGCGAGTTTGCTGTGCTTTTTCATTCATTCGACCTGCCTTCCCGATCTAAGTCTCTCACCACAGCTCGGGTGTGCTCGTAAGATCCAATCTTCCAGCTCTCTCACGACACACCGTGCGCGCTCCCCCATACAAGACTTTTTTGAAATCACCGTTCGCTGTCCCCACCCAACCAATTTCTCCTCCCCCTGCCTCCGAAACGACTGTGCAACATCCTCAACCTCTGCTGTGGACCAATATTCACGAATGGGTGTGGCAGAGGGGTTTGACCGTGCGTGGTCAACCTAGTACTGATTGTATATATACCCCGTTTACAATATGCATTTCCGTTACGGTATCCAACGCATTCTTATTACCGCTAATGTGGCCGCCGTTGGGGGAAGGTTTGGTGAAATCGGGGTGCGGACCAAATGTTGAGGCGACCTGGTCCCCGACTGCGACTGGATTCCGTCAGACGT
>Ga0307516_10001192_pt1 | contig 36321 bp, 32 predicted proteins | sample 19_EM_MG_FD_203310 | JGI IMG/M metagenome (GOLD analysis project Ga0307516, IMG submission 203310) | Populus trichocarpa ectomycorrhiza microbial communities from riparian zone in the Pacific Northwest, United States - 19_EM | ecosystem: Host-associated > Plants > Roots > Unclassified | place... | reverse complement strand
GGGTGCGCGAATGCAGCCATGAATTGGTGGCGGTCAACACCCGCTCGACCGAGGTCCGGACCGACCAGGCTTCCGACGTGCAGTAGTAGTCGTCGAGCAGGGCCATCACTGCGAACTTCGCGGCGCTCTGGCTGACGTCGCTGCTGCCGATGCCGTCGGCCAGCGCCACGGCGATGCCCTTCGAGCCGAGCAGCGGCTGCACGGGGACGAGCGCGCCATGGAAGTCCTGGTTGACTTCCTTGCGGCCCTTGTCGGAGTGCTGGCCGAGCGAGACCTTCAGCGTCTTGGCCATAGGCGGCTCGCGGGGAGGGTGCCGAGCGCCGCCTGCTCTTGTGGGGCCGGCTCGCGCGTGGCCGGGTTGCCGATCAGACCAGCACGCGCTTGGGCGCGGTCTTCACGTGGGTGGCGTAGAGCGTGAGCCCAGTGAATGACAGACCCCCCACCAGGTTGCCCACCACCGTGGGAATTTCGTTCCAGATCATGTAGTCCATGATTGAAAACTTGCCGCCCATGATCAGCCCCGACGGGAACAGAAACATGTTGACCACGGAGTGCTCGAAGACCATGCCGAAGAACACCATGATCGGCATCCACATGGCGATGACCTTGCCGGTCACCGAGGTCGAGATCATCGCGCCGACCACGCCGGTCGAGACCATCCAGTTGCACAACATCCCACGCACGAAGAGTGTCAGCATGCCCGCTGCACCGTATTGCGCGTAGCCGAGCGTGCGCGCCTCGCCGATGCCGGCGATTACTTTGCCCACCTTGTCGGGCGCGGTCGAGAAACCGTTGGTGAAGACGATCGCCATCAGCACGGCGACCGTGAACGCACCCGCGAAGTTGCCGATGAACACCAGGCCCCAGTTCTTCAGCACACCACCCAGCGTGACGCCGGGCCGTTTGTCGATGAGCGCCAGCGGCGTCAGCACGAACACGCCGGTCAGCAGGTCGAAGCCCAGCAGGTAGAGCATGCAAAAGCCGACCGGGAACAGGATCGCGCCGATGATGGGGTAACCCGTCTGCACGTTGACTGTCACCGCGAACACCGCGGCCAACGCGAGAATGGCGCCGGCCATGTAGGCCCGGATCAAGACATCGCGTGTGGCCATGAAGATCTTGGATTCACCCGCATCCACCATCTTTTTCACAAACTCTGAAGGCACCAGATAGGCCATTTGACTTTTCCTCGGGAGGGGCGCGGATGCTCACGAACACTGTGTGCGTTGATGCAATTGCAAACGGGCACCAGCAAAATTCGTACCAATTTAGTGCGACACCGCATGCTTCTGGTTTACCCGGGTACGTCTCTGGGGCGTGACGAGTCCGGCCTCGGTGCGCTTGCCCGTCGCACGCACACTTGCGTTCTGTATTTGCGTTTAGTTGGTGCGAGTGCACCGATATTGCTTGCCCTTGTGTGGGGCGCGTGGATCGCCGGCGAGTGCGCTTGATGCTTGGTCACAGCGAAGCAAGTTCTCTGAACGGCCGCGCGCCGCGCCTCATGCGTCGTTTCCCGCGCTTCATCCCTCTCGACCCGGTGATCGCCTTGACCCGGCCCGCCAGCGCGATAACCTGCGCCCGATGACCCCTGCCGCACCCGCCATGCCACCGACGCCCCCGCCGCCCCGCTGGGACCGCGCCCGCCTGATCCCCACCCGCCGCCAGCTCGCGCTGGTCGTGGTGCTCGCGGTCGTGGTCGCGGTCGCGTTTCTGCCGATGACGCGCAACACGTTCATCGAGCTGCTGGGCGAGACGCTGTTCGTCGGCATGGCGCTGCTGTTCGCTTTCACGCTGGCGGGCGCGTGGCGGCAGACACTGCTGCCGCGCTGGGTGGCGCAGGTGCTGGCGATCGGGCTGGGCGCGGCGCTCTCGCCGCTGATCGTGCAATTGCTCGCGGCCGGGGGTGACTTCTCGGCCTTCATCGGCTCGCGCCCGCACGTGCGCGGTTACGTGATGGTGACGCTGAGCGGGGCCGTCATCGGCACGCTCTTCGGCCTGGGCGCGCTGTACCGCGAGCGCGATGCGCAGGCGCGGGCACAGGCACTGCAGTTCGCGCTGGAGCGCGAAACGCTGCAACGCCAGGCCGCCGACGCGCGGTTGCAGCTGATGACGGCGCAGATCGAGCCGCACTTCCTGCTGAACACGCTGGCCAACGTGCAACAGCTCGTCGAAAGCGGCTCGCCACGCGCCGCGCCGGTGTTCCGCAGCCTGATCGCCTACCTGCGCGCTGCCATGCCGCAACTGCACCACGCCACGCCCGCCACGCTGGGCGACGAAGAACGGCTGGTGCGCGCCTACCTGGAGCTGATGCTGATGCGCATGCCCGACCGGCTGACGTTCACGGTCGAGATCGATCCAACGCTGCGCGCGCTGCCGTTCCCGCAGATGGGCTTGTTGACGCTGGTCGAGAACGCGATCCGTCACGGCATCGACCCGAGCTGCGACGAAGGCCGCATCGAGGTCGGGGCGCAGCGCGATGCCGGCGGCGCCGGCGTGCACCTGTGGGTCGCCGACACCGGCGTCGGCCTGTCGGACCACGGCACGGGCAGCGGCACCGGGCTGCGCAACCTGCGCGAGCGGCTGCTGGCCTTCTTCGGCCCCGAAGCGCGGGTCGAGTTGTCGGAGCAGTCGCCGCACGGCGTGCGTGCCGACGTTCACGTGACGCCGGTTGCCTGATGAGCGCGCCCACCGCGTTGATCGCCGACGACGAGCCGCTGCTGCGCGAGCAGCTCGTGGCGCACCTGGCGCGGCTGTGGCCCGAGCTGCAGGTGGTGGCGCAGGCGCGCAACGGGCGCGAGGCGGTCGAGCTGTTCGACGAACACCAGCCGCAGGTCGTGTTCCTCGACGTGCACATGCCGGGCATGAATGGCGTGGAAGTGGCCTGCTGCATCGAGCGGCGGGCCGAGGTGGTGTTCGTGACGGCCTTCGACCAGTACGCGGTCGAAGCCTTTCGCCACGGCGCCATCGACTACATCGTCAAGCCGATCGAAGAAGAGCGTCTGCTCGACACGGTGCAGCGCCTGCAGGCGCGGCTGCGCGCGCCGCGCGAAGACGGCGCCGCGGCGCCGCCCGAGTTCAGCGACTTGTTGCAGCGCCTGGCCGAGCACATGAACGAAGAGCGGCGCCAGAACGGCGCTGCACCGTCACGCCTGCAGTGGATCAAGGCGTCGGTCGGCAACTCGGTGCGGCTGATCCCGGTGGAGCAGGTGCTGTACCTGCGTTCCGACGCGAAGTACACGGTGGTGGCGTGGGAAGGCGGCGAAGCGCTGATCCGCACCACCATCCGCGAACTGGCCGATGCGCTCGACCCCGAAAACTTCGTGCAGGTGCACCGCTCGGCCATCGTCAACCTGGCGCACGTGGAGCGCTTTTCGCACGGGCCGGGCGACTCCGGCGAAGTGCACCTGAAAGGCCGCGGCGAGCGGCTCGCGGTGAGCCGCAGTTACGTGCACCTGTTCCGGCAGATGTGAAGCGCTGAATCGCGGCGCGTGCTGGGCCCATGCTGTCGGCGCTCCGTCCTACCGCGCCGCAAGGTCCTCGCCCCGTCCAGCTCGACACCCGTCTTACGCGAACAACTTGGCTCGCGTGCACACTCGCCAGTGATGGCGGACAACAGCGCCCCATGCACACCGAAACCCGTTGAAAGGAACACCATGAACATCCACCTCGGCTTGACGCCGCTGATCTCGCTGCTGGCCGGCATCCTCATCCTGGTGGTGCCGAAGCTGCTGAACTTCATCGTGGCCATCTACCTGATCGCGATCGGGCTGATCGGCATCTTCGGGATGGGGGCCTTGCGCGTGAGCTAGTGGTGTGAACGCCGGGGGGTTGGCCCCGGTGCCAGGCGGCGCCGGCTCTGCGAAACTCCGGGCATGCGCATGCCCAACCTCCTTGCCACCCGCCTCGGCCGCCTGACGGCCTTTTTCTTTCTCTACCTCACCGAAGGCATACCGCTGGGCTTCGCCGCGACCGCAGTGGCCGCGCAGTTGCGCCGGCAGGACGTGGGCCCGGCCGAGATCGGCGCGTTCGTCGGTTCGTTCTACCTGCCGTGGGCCTTCAAGTGGGCGTTCGGGCCCTTCATCGACGTGTTCACCTCCGAGCGCCTGGGCCGGCGCCGCGGCTGGATCCTGGGCACGCAGATCATGATGATGGTGACCCTGCTGGCCTGCATGGGCCTGGACCTGCCGGCCCAGCTCGGCGTGTTCACCCTGGTCCTGCTGGTGCACAACAGTTTCGGCGCGATGCAGGACGTGGCGATCGACGCGCTGGCCGTCAACACGCTGCATGAAGACGAGCGTGGTCTGGCCAACGGCGTGATGTTCGGAGGTGCTGCCATCGGCACCGCGGTGGGCGGCGCGGGTGTGTTGTTCCTGATCCCGGCGATCGGGCTGAAAGGCGGGTTCATTTTCGTGGCGTCGTGCATCGCCCTGGTCACGATCTTCATCGTGTTGCCGCTGCGCGAAGCAGCCACACCGATGATCGAGCGGCGCGTGGCCGGCATGGCTTCGGCGCTGCGCGAGATGAAGCACTTCTCGATGGAAGCTTTCCGCAGTTTCCTCGGCACCCGCGGCGCATTCGCCGGTGTGTTCTTCGCCCTGCTGCCGGCCGGGGCGATGAGCATGGGCCTGGCGCTGCAGTCGAACCTGGCGGTCGAGGTCGGCATGAGCGACGACAGCGTCGCCTGGCTCAGCCTGTGGTCGCAGGTGATCTCGGCCTCGTGCATGGTGCTCGGCGGTTATCTGTCCGACCGCTGGGGCCGGCGCCGCACGCTCTTCGTCTACCTGGCACTGATGAGCCTGCCGGTGCTCTACATGATGGGCGTGTTGACCGAGCAGAACTGGATCATGCCGACGAGTGCCACCGACGCCGTCAAGCGCGTGGCCACGCCGGCGCTCGTCACCGCCGTGTGGGTCGCGACACTGCTGTACGCGGTGGCCCAGGGCCTGATGTACGGCACCCGCTCGGCGCTGATGATGGACGTGACCAACCCGGCCGTGGCGGCGACGCAGTTCACCGCTTACATGGCGATGATGAACCTGGCCATCGCGTATTCGGCCACATGGCAGGGCATCGCGATCGAGGCGCTGGGTTACCCGAAGACGCTGCTGATCGATGCCGTGACGGGCGTGTTGTGCCTGGCCTTGCTGCCTTTCATCAAGCCCGCGGCCGAACCGGCCGGCGACGGCGGCGGCGCCCGCCGCGCTCGCGTCCTGGCCGGCGTGCTCGCGCTCGCCTGCCTGGCCTGGTTGCCCTACCGCGGCGGCGTGTGGAATGCGGGCGCAGCGGCGCCGATCTTCGAAACCCTGTTCACGCTGATCTTCGTGGCCTCGGCTGTGTTCCTGGCGACCGGCGCGGCGGTGCTCGGCGGCAGCGCCAGTCTGCTCGGCCGGCTCGGCCTGGTGCTGGCACCCCTGCTGCTCGCGATGTACGTGCGGCGCTGGTGGCCGCAGGCCGAGTGGCTGTACCTCGCCGTGCCGGCGGCGGCGGCGCTGGTGCTGGCGGCGCAGGCGCGGTTGCCGTGGCAGATGCTGCGGTTGAAGGGCGGCACCGACGCCGGTGACGTCTCGTTGGTCGCCTCACCTCAGTCCGCGCAATAACCGCCGCGGGTCGGCGTGCGCCTACAGGCACGCGGCGGCTTGGCCGATTCCCGGCCGTTGCGCTGCGCCTGAAGCTCCGGTCCACGCGCGAACGCAACCCGTGTTCGCCACGTCAACCGGAGATCGATCGTGCTCTACACCATCGCTGTCATTCTTCTCGTTCTGTGGCTGCTGGGCCTGGTGACCTCGTTCACCGCCGGCGGCCTGCTTCACATCCTTCTGGTGGTTGCGGTGATCGCAGTCGTGTACCAGCTGATCACCGGCCGCAATGTGGGCTAGAGCGGCCACGGCGGCGCTGCTCTCAGCTTTGCTGTGGGTGGTCGGCTGCGCCGACGTGGGCACGGGCAGCACGGCAGCGGCCGGTGGCGCCGGGCCCGCACCGGCGAAGCCGGCCCACCTGTGGTTGCGCTCGATGGAAGCGAAGCGCATCGCGCTCGAAAAGGGCGCGGAAGGCAGTGGCATCGCCGTGCTGCGCACCGACGACAACCAGCTGCAGGTGAACGTACCGAGCGAATTTTCCTTCGACCCCGAGCGTTCCGAGATCAAGGCCGGCATGCGGCCGGTGCTGGACCAGTTCGCTGCCGAGCTGGAAGAGCAGCCGCTGTCGCACCTGCTGATCCGCATCGTCGGCTACACCGACAGCGTGGGTGACGAGGCCGTCAACGATGCCTTGTCGCTGGCGCGCGCCGTGAGCGTGGGCAAGTACCTCGAAAGCAAGGGCATTCGCGCGAATCGCATCGAAGTCGAGGGCCGGGGCGAACGCAATCCGATGGTCGGCAACGACAAGCCCTACGGCCGCGCGCTCAACCGCCGTGTCGAAATCTACCTGCGCGATCCCGGCACGAAGTCATGACTCCAGGTAGTCGCAGGCCAGGTGCGCGAGCGCTCGCACGCCCTGCACCAGGCAGCGTTCGTCGGCGTAGAAGCGCGGCGAATGGTTCGGCGCCGACGTGCCCGGGTCGGTGCCCGGCGGCGTCACGCCGATGAAGATGAACAGCCCCGGCACGAGTTGCTGGAAGAACGAGAAGTCTTCCGAGCCCATGACCTTGGGCACCAGCATCAGGTGCCCCGCGCCGGCCGTGCGCTGCAACGTGGGCAGCATCGCGTCGGTCAGCTTCGGGTCGTTCACCGTGACGGGGTAGTTCTTGCGGATGCACACGGTGCAGCCGGCGCGCGAACCGCGGCTGATGGCTTCGGCCAGTGTGGTCACGCGTTCGTGGATGTCGTCGCGCATGGTTTCGTCGAAGCTGCGGATCGTGCCGCGCATCTCGACCGAATCGGGAATGATGTTCTCGCGCACGCCGCCCTTGATGGTGCCGATGGTCACGACCGCCGGCTCGCGTGTCAGGTCGACCTGGCGGCTCACCACGGTCTGCAGGCCCAGCACCACTTGCGCCGCGGTGACGATCGGGTCGACGCCGAACCATGGCATCGCGCCGTGGGTCTGGCGGCCGTGCACGGTGATCGTGAGGTTGTCGGCGCTGGCCATCGTCGGGCCGGGGCGGTAGCCGATCACGCCGAGCGGCAGCCGCGAGGTGACGTGCAGGCCGAAGATCGCCTGCGGCGTGGGGTGCTCGAGCGCGCCCTCGGCAATCATCATCTTCGCGCCGCCGTCTTCACCTTCCGGCGGCAATTCCTCGGCCGGCTGGAAGATGAACTTCACCGAGCCGCGCAGCGTCGCGCGCAGACCCACCAGCACCTCGGCCACGCCCATCAGGATGGCCGTGTGCAGGTCGTGACCGCAGGCGTGCATCACGCCCACGGTTTCGCCGTTCCAGGTGGTCTTGGCTTTCGACGCGAAGGGCAGATCGACTTCTTCGGTGACGGGCAGCGCGTCCATGTCGGCGCGCAGCGCCACCACCGGGCCGGGCAGCGCGCCCTTGAGCAGGCCGATCACACCCGTGTGGGCCACGCCGGTGCGCACCTCGTCGAGGCCGAGCGCGCGCAGGTGTTCGGCCACGATGGCCGCGGTGCGGAATTCGCGGTTGCCGAGCTCGGGGTGTTCGTGCAGGTCACGCCGCCAGCCGATGAGCCGCGGCTCGATGGCGGCCGCGGCCGCGTCGATGTGGCTGGCGAGTGAACTGGCCTGGACGACGCTGTCTGACATGCTGCCCTTTCCGCGGCACGCCGCCGCGTTGGGAAACCTTAGCACGCCGTCGTGACGCTTACCCGCCGCGCTTCGGCGGCCGCTGCCGCGCGTTCACATCGTCGAACAATTCGCCGGGTGAGCTCTCGTGGTCTTCGGAGACGTCTGTCCCGTTCAGCAGGTCCATCGACGACTCGATCCATCCGCTCGACCCGGCGTCGGGCTGCGGCTTCGGGGGTGCTTCCGGCACGGGTGCGGCATCGGGGTCGACCCACTCGCCCATCGGCGCCCGCTCGCTGATGCGCCAGACGGCCCGCTTCGTCGGCGGCGTCGTCTTCGGCCGTACGGCAGGTGCCTTCGGCGGGTTGCCGGTCAGGAAACTCCTGAGCGTTCTTTTCATGGGGCCAATCGGATGGTGTTGTCGCATTCGGGGGCGTATGGAGAAACAAGTACGCTGCCCTGGTGGCATTGGATGCGGCATTCTGGTCATCGTTCCCTCGTGCGTCAGCACGAACACAAGCTGCGCGGCTCTTGCTGCACGCAGGCGAGGCGGGGGGTGGCCCGCGGGCCACGGCGGTGTGCACGATTGCGCGGCGCCAGCGTGGCCCGCGGCCTTGAACTTCCGCCCGGCCGCCCGCAGTTGAGGGCCATGGGTGCGCCAGCGGCGCGCCCGCCGCAGGAGTCTTTCATGTCCGCACCCCACGTCGAATCCCTCAAGTCCCGCCTGGAAACCGTGATCGCGCTGGCGCGCCTGCTCGAGCGTGTCGAAGCCAGCGGCGTGGCCGTGGGCGCCGATCAGTACCGCGCGCTGGTGCGGCAACTGGCGCTCGCCTTGTCGCAAGACCTGCCCGAAGACGCCTTGCACGCCGTGCTGGGCGCGCACCCGGCCGCGGCCGAGTTGTACGAGAACCTGCACTACGACCAGTCGGGTTTGTCGCGCTCGTCGCTGGAGCGCTCGGTCAGCTCCGAGATGCTCGCCAGCCAGGTGCTGGCGAAGGCTGCCCGCAAGAACTGACCAGGATCTGATCCACTAGGCTGCGCTGCGCCGCGCGAGCCGCTGTCCGACCAGGTAGCTCGCGCCCGTCACCACCACGATGGCCGCACTGAACCACAAGGCCTTGTCTTCGGCCCAGCGGTCGACCCCGGGCATGGCCTGAGTGGCCACGCCGAGGCCGGCGGTCAGCAGGCTCACGCCCGAGACCGCGAGCGCCATCACGCGCGAGGCGATGCGCGCGGTCTGATCGGAACGCCGCACCAGGCGCGCGATCCACCAGCCGTTCAGGCCGTCGGTCAGCAGCATGCCGGCAATGAACAGCAGCGCCAGCAGCAACGCGCTTTGCCAGCCACCGAACTGCGAAGCCGTCACGGCGAACAGCGTGGCCTGGCTGACGGTGTCGAACGACAGCGCGAAGAGTGTGCCGACCGCCATCACGGTGGCTGGGTTGTCGGCGCGCAGCAGCCGCGCGAACACGCCGCTGCGCCAGCCGTGCAACTGCGCCGTCTGATGCCGCGGCGTGGCCAGCACCGCGCCGATGTTGAGCACGGCCAGCAGCGTCAGCACAGCGATCGAGACCCAGGCACCGAAAGACTCCAGCCAGTGCGGCGCGCGCCAGGCCTGCGCGAGCGTGGAGACGCCGAGGGCCACGGTCACGACCACCAGCCCATGGCCGAGCGAGAACAACACGCCGGCCAGGCGCGCCAGGCGCGGCCGCGCTTGCGCGTTGTGGCGCGTCAGGCCGTCGATGGCGGCGAGGTGGTCGGCGTCCAGGCCGTGTTTGATGCCGAGCATCACGACCACGAGCGCCAGCCCGAGAAAGTCGCGAGGCAGGTCGGTGTTCATACGTAAGCGCTTCGAATCTTATTTCATGCGCGAGCCGGGATTCGCGGGCCGATCGCCTGCGATGGCTCGCGCCCAGGCTCGGTCGGGTGCCGAACCCGAACCGGCGCTTCAACCCGAGATCAGCCCGTAGACCCGCTCGGGCACGACCCGCGGAAACGCTGTGGTGTCTTGCGGCGCACCTTGAACGGCGAACTCCGGCTGGGCGGTGTCGCGCCGGTGGGTCTCGCCGCTGGGTCGCCCGTTCTTGTCGCTGAGCGTGGCGACCAACGGGTGCGTACCGGCCGCTGGCCGGCGGATCGAGATGCCGATCTCGCCGGACTTCAATTGCACCAGGCTGCCCGGCGGGTGAACACCCACCGTTTTGATCAGCGCCATTGCCAGCGGGTCGCCCGGGTGCTGCTGGAACAGCTGGCGGGTCGCCATTTGCGGCGTCATCGGCGGGCGTTTGGTGCGGGGGCTGATCTTGGCCATGTAGACGTCGGCGGCGCGCAGCACCTGCGCGGCTTCGCTCACTTGGTTCAGCCCGTGCGGATAACCACCGCCGCCGGCCTGTTCGTGGTGTTGTGCCACCGCGGCCAGCCAGTCTTCATCGTCGATGCCGGCCGAACGCAGCAGTGCCACGGTGGTGTCGGGGTGGGCGCGGATCTGTTCGAGCTGCTTCTTGGTGGGCGGGGTGTCTTGCTCGGCCATCGACGCCTGCAGCTCGAACATGGAGAGGTTCATGGTCAGCGCGGCGTGGCCCAGCGAGGCACACTTCGCTTCCGGCCAGCCCAGTTGCCGTGCCGTCAGCGTCACCAGGACCGCGCAATGAATCGGGTGCCGCAGCGGGTACAGCGCGAAGCGGCGGTCTTCCTGGCGCACACACAGGAAGATCGCCACGTCGGGGTCACGATTCACCAGGGTCTGCAGCGTCGAATAAAAGGGGCCGATGGCACTGCCCTTCGCTTCGCGCCGCAGGAGCGCGCGAACGAGCTTGTCGAACTGCCACAGCAGCCGTTCCCAGCGGTCGAACAGCGACAGCTCCGGCACGGTCGCTGCGGTCTTCGCTGCCTTCGCCCGCGCGCTGCGCTCGGCTTCGACCAGCGAGCGTTCGGCCCAGGCGCCGCGTTCGAGCAGGGCTTCGAACTGCGCCTCGTCGAACAGCACGTTCCCGTCGCTCAGCAGCAGGCGCTCTTGCGAGTCGAGCACCCGGAACGGCAGCGGGTGCCCGATTTGAAGCAGATCGCGGACCTGGGAGAGGGGGACACGATCGGAGGCGGGTGTCATGGTCGTTCTCGGTTTCGCGCGCAGTGTCGACGCAGCGCCCGGCAAAGTCCAGTAGGCGACGGCCTTCTCACCGCAATCGAGGTGGTAGCGGCCGCGCGACCGCGAACAATGCCCGTTTTCCACCGCTGTTGGACGCGCTGGCCGGCCGCTACATCGTGAACACTTGCGGTGTTCCAACAGGCGCTGCCGGACTGGGCCGCCCACATGAATACAGACCACATCCCCGCCTTCACCCTCGAGCCCCCGAAACGAACCGTCGCGCCGAATCAGGCCGTGGCCAGGCCCACGCCCCGGTTCATCGACGACGTGGCCGCCGGCCGTGTCGAGCTGCCGACGATTCCGGGCGTCGTGCTGCGCCTGATCAACGTGTTGCGCGACCCCGATGTCGGACCACGCCAGATCGGCGAAGTGCTCGCTCGCGATCCGGTGCTCAGCGCGAAAGTGCTGCGCGTGGCGAACTCGTCGTACTTCGGCGGCCAGCGTTCGATGGCATCGATCGACGCCGCCATCGCGATGATCGGGACCCAGGCGCTCAACAAGCTCGTCGTGGCCTGCGGCGTGGCGTCGAGCTTCGAAAAAATCCAGAGCATCGACCTGCGGCTGTTCTGGCGCGATGCGCAGGTGGCCGCCATCGCAGCCAACAAGCTCGCACCGCGCCTGGCCGCCGACCCGGAAGAGGCTTACCTCTGCGGCCTGCTGCACGCCACCGGCCACCTGATTCTGTGCCGCAGCTACCCCGACATCGCCAACGCCATGTTCACCGGCTTCGCGGTGGTTCGGGGCGCCGAACTCGCCGCCATCGAGCTCGAAGCCTTCGGCATCGACCACCCGACCGCCGGCGCACTCTGGGTCGAATCGCTCGGTTTCCCTCAGGCCATCGCCGACGCGGTGGCCAGCACCGTGCGCCCGCTGGCCGACGTTCAGGGGCCGCTCGAACTGGCGCTTCGCAGCGCCTGCGCACTGGCCGCAGCGGTCGCGCAGAACGACGCTGCCGACGTGGCCTTGGCTGCCTTGCCGCCCGGCGTGCGCGGGCCATTCACCGCCGCCGGCGGCGAACCCGACGCCGCGTTCAACAAGCTCTACGAAGCGCTGCTGGAAATTCAACCGGCGTTCTGACCCCCCAGGGGTCCAGCAAAGTGGCAAGCCCACATTTGCTTGAGCGCGCCGCGGGGCCGAACGCGCGCCGGCCACCGTGCGCGATCTGCGCGGTAAGCTGCGGGCATGAGACTCGTCCTGTTCATCACCGCCGCCTTGCTCGCCGGCCTGGCCGGCTGCGCCAGCAAATCGACTGCGCCCGCGCCTAGTGCCCCCGCTAACGGGTCGCCCGCTGGCGCTCCGCAGACGCAGGCGTCGGATGCCGCGGCGCCCGTGCCGCCGCGCCCCTCGCTGGCCGCGGAGCAAAAGCGCCTGTCGGATCTGTTCAAAGGCACGCCGGTCGTGTTCTCGATGCAGGCCGACGGCAGCCTGAAGGTCGAAGTGCCCTTGAGCTTCTGCTTCGACCGGGGTTCGTTCGTCGTCAAGCCGCCGCTTGCCGCAGTGCTCGACCGGCTGGCCCGCAGCCAGCGCGGTGACACCACGAAGCTGCGGGTCTCGGCCGCCGGCGACACCGCCGCGAGCGGGCAGAACCTGGCCCGCGATCGCGCCGCCAGCACGCGCGACTACATGGTCGCGCGCGGTGTCTTGGCAACCCGCGTGGTGCTCGCCAGCGGCGCGCCGGGCGAGGGCGTGGAGATCATCGTCAGCGAGGCCGCGCCGGCGAAGCGTTAGCGGTCGCGCCGCAGCAGGCCGCTTGGCGCGGCCGCGTCGCCCAGCATGAAGAGCGTGTACACACCGGCACCGGGCAGGCTCAGGTCGGTCTGCAGGAACAGCGACTGCTGCGTCAGCGGAGAAGTCACCTCCAGCCGCATGGCGCTGTTGCCGGTGACGAGTGCTGCGGTCGACGCCTGGCCGGGCTGCACATTGCTCGCGATCACGCTGAAGTCGGCGTTGAGCGTGAGCGCGGTCGCCGCACCCGTCACCCCATTCACGAGCCGCATCTTCAGTTTGGTGGTGGCGCTGGGCAGTTGGTTGTCGTCGGTGATCAGCGACGCCGTGGCGGCGCCGGGGCTGCCGTGCACGAGCAGCGTCACGTCGCTGCCGGCCGCCAGCGCTAGCGCGGGCAGGGTCAGCGGGCTGCCGTTGATCGCCACGGCCAGCGCGGCGTTGATGGCGGGCACCAGTGTGTAGGCCCCGACCGACGGCGCGACGAGCGCCGTTTCGATCGCCGTGCTGCCGGCGCTGGCCGCCACCGTGGCACCGCCCGACACGGCCGCCGCAAGGCGCACGCGCGCGTTCGTGTTGCGGTACGGCGTGAAGCTGCCCTGTTGCAACAGCAGGCCGCCGTTGACGAGGTTGGCACCGGCGCTCGGTGTCAGCACCACGGTGGCGATGGCCTGGTCCGCGAGCGTGATGGCGGGCATGTCGAGCCGCAGGTCGGTCTTGTTGTCGGCCGCCGTCACGCGCACGCGGTAGGTGCCCGGCGCGAACGAGACCAGCCCGCTCGGCAGTGCGTAGTTCGGTGCGTTGATCGTGAAGGAGGGCGCGGCAACGCTGGCCAGATCGGTGCCCGGCGCGGTCACGTAGACGTCGAGCGTGCCGGCGCTGCTGGCGGCATCGAAGATGCGCAGCTGCGCGGTGCCGGCCGTCGGCGTGGTGGTGTCTTCGCCGATCAGCGCGAGTTTCACCGCGCCGCTCGCTTCATAAGCGAGCAGGCTGTAGTGCTGGTCTTTGGCGATGGCGGAAGAGGTGGTGGTGAGCGCGCCGCTGTCGCCGGCATCGTTGGCCTGGAAGGTGATGGTCCCGGCGGTCTGCGAGTACGCGGCGCTGATCGTGTCGAGCGCGGTCGCCGAGATGACCTTGGTCGAACCCGAGAGCAGGTCCAGCGATGCGTGGCTCTGAGTGGCGTTGATCACGCGCACCGACGCGCTGCCAGTCGAGTCGCTGCCGCCACCGCCGCAGGCCTGCAGCCCGAGCACGATGAGCCCCGCCATGAGCCACTTCGCGCGCCTTGAGTCCTTCATTCCCGATTCCTTGTGCTGGTGGTCCGGCGGCCCGGAGCGGGCGCTCGCCCGCTATCGGTGGCCACCGGTAGCGGGCGATTCAATCGGGGCAGGGTGTCGGATTCATTGCTGAATTCGCACGCTGCGTAAAGAAGCGTGTTCCGTTTATGCGGCGACGCTCAGCGCCGCAGCCGCGTCCTGCGGCAACGACAGGTCGGCGGTCTGTTCGTACTGCCTGAGCATCTGCAGGAAACCGTCGCGCTCGCGTTTGCCCACCGTGTTGTCGCCGTCGCTGTCCGTTGCCTTCGTCAGCGTCTTCATCATTTCGGCCAGCTCGCCGGCGGCGCGCTCCTGGGCCGACACGGTGCCGTCTTCGTTGGTGTCGAGCGGGTCGGTGCTGGCAGACGAACTGCCGCTGTCGTCGGAACTCGCTCCCGAAGGCGGTGGCGGTGGCCGTGCCCCGTCGACAGTGCTGCGCGACTGCGCGAAGGCCACGGTGTCGCTCGGCGGTGGCAGCAGGCTCTTCATGCCCTGGTCGAGTTCGTCGGCATTGAGGCTGCCGTCGCCATCGCTGTCGATGCCGGCAAACACATCTTCGGCGCTGCCCGCGGCCGCGCCGCTCTTGCTCGCCACCTTGTCGAGCAAGCCCTGCAGCTCAGCCTGGTCGACGCCGCCGCTGGCGTCGGCATCGACCTTCGCGAAGAGCTGTTCCTTCATCCTGCCCGGGCTGCCCATCGGGGCCCAAGCGGCCGCGCTGCTGCCAATGGCACTGATCGTACTCATAGCGTTTCCTTTCAAGAGGTTGAGAAACGTCGCCGCCGCGGAGGCGCGGTGGCAACGACTTCATTCTTGAAAGGGCGGGTCTCTCCCACGTTGCTGTTGTGTGCCCGAGTGGACACAAAGGGCCCGTCGAGCACGCGAACAGCGGGGCAAACCGAGTGCTGTTCGGGCGATGCCGCAGGCCCTTTTCGGGCAGTGTGCTGCGCTTCAGCGCTGCGGCTTGACGCGGTACACCGCGTTGTTCTTGTCGGCGCTGAAGTACACCGTGCCATCGGCACCGACGGCCACGCCCGTCACCACGTAGGGTGGTGGCATGCCGGGGCCGGCGGGCAGGCCGATCGGCAGGTTCTCAGCGACGCTGCGGCGCGTGCCGTTGGCCGGGTCGATCTCGGTCAGCCGGCCGGCCGCCGTCTCGGCCACGATGAAACTGCCCCAGGGCGTTTGTGCCACGCCCTCGGGCAGCGCCAGGCCATTCGCCACTTCGCTCTTGGCGCCACTGGCCAGGTCGATGCGCGTGAGCTTGCCGGCAGCTTCGGTCACGTAGAGCGCACCGTCGCGGCCGAGCGTCATCTGCACCGGGCCGCCGAGGCCGGTGGCGATGACCTGCGTGGTCTTGTAGTCGGCGCCGCTGGCGCGCGTGATCGTGCCGGTGGCGATCTCGGCGTAGACCACGCTGCCGTCTTCCATCGGCAGCGCATCGAAGGGCGCTTTCAGGGCGTGGATCGTGTGCACCGTCTTCAGCGTGGCGCGGTCGACGAGCTGCACCGTGCCGGTGAACCACGAGGTCAGCGCAAAGAGCTTCGTCGAGACGCCCACCGCGAACGGGTACTCCATGTCGGACGCCTGCATGCGGAAGATGTCCTTCACGTCGCCGCTCTTCACGTTCACCTGGCGGAAGCCGAACACATCGGTGACCCAGAGCGAATCGCCGTCGATCTTCAGGCCGGCCGGCACCGCCAGCTTGCCGCCGGTGAGCGTGCGCAGCTCGCCGGTGGCTGGGTTGAAGGCTTCGATCGAGTTGTCGGCCATGTTCGACACGTAGACCGTACCGTCGGGTGCGATGGCGAGGTTGTCGAGCGCCGTCTTGAGCTGCTTGACGACCGTCTTGCGGCCGCTCGCGAGCTCGACCTTGCAGAGCTCGCCGGTGCGTGTGTCGACGACCCACAGGTTGCCCTTGCCATCGAGGTTGGCGGCGGCCGGCACCTTGAACTCGCTGTTGATCACGGTGATTGCGCCATTGGCCGGGTCGATCTTCACGACCTGGCCCTTGAACCACAGCGGGCCGTAGAGCATGCCGTCGGGGCCGACCTCGAAGCCGTTGAACCCGCCCATGTCTTTCGCGATCAGGCGCGGCGGCTTCACGCCGGCCACGTCGAGCTCCCAGAGCGCGTCGCCGAGGAACACCTGCGACGCGTAGAGCTTGCCGCTCTTGCGGTCGAAGTCGAGCGAGTTCAGGCCGGGCAGGTCCTTGGCCAGCACCTTCATCGGCGCCGTGTCGTTCTCGCGGTAGCGCACCATGCCCATCAGGTAGTTGGTCCAGGCGAGTTCGCCCTTGGGGCCTACCGCGATGTCGTCGGCCTGGCCTTCGGGTGCGGGGATCAATACCTTGGCCGCGCCGGTCTTTCGGTCGACTTCCCACATCGCGTAGCCGACCACCGAGCCGGCAAGCAGCCGGCCCTGGGTGTCGACCGCGAGGCCGTGCACGCCGGTGAACGACGAAGGCGCAACCAGCGCTTCGGGCGCGCCCCAGGCGGCCGGGCGGGTGGGGGCGGAAGCGCACGCGCTCAAGGCGAGAACGATCGCCGCAGACGTGGCGAGAGCGCAGGCGCGCGACAGGAATCGGTTCATGACTGTCTCCATCTTCTTGTGGGAGAAACAGTCTATGCCCGGCTTTCGGGCCGCTCCAGTCGCGTGAGCGACAGTCCGAGATTAGTCGGCGCGGGCGTAGCGCTTGGCGCGCAGGTTCTTCTTGATCTCCTGCAGCATCGGCCGCAGCTCGCCCGGCAGGCGCAGGGCGACGGCGGTGGAGAGAATGTCCACCACCATCAGGTGCAAGAGGCGCGAGACCATCGGGCTGTAGCGGTCGTAGTCTTCCGGGTGATCAACGGCGAGCAGCACCTGGTTCGTGCCCTGGCCGAGCTGCGCCAGCGGCGAGCCGCTGGCAGTCACGATGATCAGCGTGGCGCCGCGCTTGCGTGCGATCTCGGCCACGTCGAGCAGGTCGCGCGTGTGGCCGGAATTGCTGATGATCACCGCGCAGTCGCCGGGCTTGAGCATCGTCGCGCTCATCACCTGCACGTGGCCGTCGCTCACCGCCGCGCTGTTCACGCCGAGGCGGAAGAACTTGTGCTGCGCGTCTTGCGCCACGATGCCGGAGTTGCCGACGCCGTAGAACTCGATGCGGTGGCCCGACGCGCCCGCCGCCGCCAGCGCGGTGATCGCGCGCTCGAAGGCATGGCCGGCGGCGTCGTTGCGGTACTTCAGCAAGGCGCTGACCGCGTTGTCGATCACCTTGACGATGATGTCGTTGCTCTTGTCGTCTTCGTCGACCGAGCGGTGCACGAAGGGCACGCCTTCGTTGACGCTGCCGGCGAGCTTGCGCTTGAAGTCGGTCAGGCCGTCGTAACCCACGCTGCGGCAAAAGCGCACGACGGTGGGTTTGCTCACATGCGAGCGTTCGGCCAGCTCGGTCACCGGCAAGGTCGCGAAGCTGCGCGGGTCGAGCAGCACGAGCTTGGCCACCCGTTGTTCCGCGGGAGGCAGCGCGGGTATCGAGGCGCGGATGCGGTCAAGCATGATCAGGCCGGCATCACTGTTCTTCCGACCACGCGTAACCGTCGCGTGCGACCAGTGCACTCGCCGCCGCCGGGCCCCAGGTGCCAGCCGAATACGGCCGCGGGCCCGAGGTGTCGCGCTGCCACGCATCGAGCACCGGTTCGACCCAGCGCCAGGCCTGCTCCTGCTCGTCGCTGCGCACGAACAGGTTCAGGCGCCCGGCGATCGCTTCGAGCAACAGACGCTCGTACGCGCCGACGCGGTTCTCGGCGAAGGCCTTGTCGAAGTCCAGGTCGAGCGACACCGGCGAGAGCATCTCTTGCTGGCGCGCGCCCTTGGCCGCGAGCAGGTGCAGTTCCAGCCCGTCTTCCGGCTGCAGCTTGATGACGAGCTTGTTGGCGCGGTTCGGGCCAGGGAAGATGCTGTGCGGCGTCGGCCGGAAGTTGATGACGATCTGCGCGTCGCGCTCCGCCAGCCGCTTGCCGGTGCGCAGGTAGAACGGCACGCCGGCCCAGCGCCAGTTCTGGATCTCGGTGCGGATCGCGACGAAGGTTTCGCACTGGCTGCCGGGCGGCACCTTCACTTCGTCGAGGTAGCCCACCGCTGATTTGCCCTGCGCGTTGCCGGCACGGTACTGGCCGCGCACCACGTCGCGGTTGACGGTCTCTTCGGTGAAAGGTTTCAGCGAGCGCAGCACCTTGAGCTTCTCGTCGCGGATCGCGTCGGCGTCGTTGCGCGAGGGCGGCTCCATCGCCACCATGGTCAGCAGCTGCAGCGCATGGTTCTGGATCATGTCGCGCAGCGCGCCTGTGCGGTCGTAGAAATCACCGCGCGTGCCCACGCCGAAGTCTTCGGCGATCGTGATCTGCACGTTGGCGATGCTCTCGCGCCGCCACAGCGGCTCGAACAGCACGTTGCCGAAGCGCAGCGCCATCAGGTTCTGCACCGAAGGTTTGCCGAGGTAGTGGTCGATGCGGAAGGCCTGCTCTTCCTTGAACACCGAACGCACCACGCGGTTGATTTCCTGCGCGCTCGCCAGGTCGTGGCCGAGTGGTTTTTCGAGCACGACACGGATGCGCGGCTGGTTCAGGCCGACCACGCCGAGCTGTTCGCAGATCTGAGGGAACAGGTGCGGACTGGTTGCGAGATACAGCACCACCGTGTCGGCCGGGCCGCCGCTGCGGCCTTCTTCGGCGCGGGGTTCGTCGAGCCAGCGTTTCAGCGAGGCGTAGTCGTCGGGCTTGGACAGATCCATGCGCCGGTAGTGCAGCGCTTCTGCAAAACGGGCGAACTCTTCATCGGTGGGGCGCTTCGCGCCTTCGACGTCCTGGAAGCGTTCCTTGATCCAGCCGCGGTACTGCTCGTCGGTCTGGTCGTCGCGTGCCACCGCGAGGATGCGGCCGCCCGGCGGCAGCTTGCCGTGGCGGAAGGCCTGGAACAGGGCCGGAATCAATTTGCGCCAGGCCAGGTCGCCGGTGCCGCCGAAAAAAACGAGATCGAATGACATGCGTTGGGGGCCGCGTTCGCTGCGGCGATGTAACTTTGTTTCACGTTCGATGATGCCGAAGTTTCGTCCACGCGTCAACGGCTCCGCGGTTCAGAGGCTTGGATGGCCGGGACTGCACGCATTGAAAATGTGATCGCCGTCAGTCAGAGTTCGCCCATCTTTGACGTTTCGATGGGAGGCTTGCATGGACACGATCAGACAACGCCGGCAGTTCCTGCTGGCTCTGGTGGGCACGCCGCTGCTGGTGGTGGCGCCTGTTGCTGCGACTGCTGCCGTCTTGGGCAGCGCCGCGCCGTCGGTGGCCGATGCCGGTGCCGCGCTCAGCCCGAAACTGCTGCCCGGTGTGCCCTTGCCTCCAGGGGGCCCACGCGGCCCCCGTGGGCCACGCGGCCCGCGTGTACCGTACGTGCCGGCGCCACGCAGGGTTGTGCCCCGCGGCCCGCGCGGCCCGCGCATTCCGCGCCCTTGAGATTTTTCCCGCACCGACAGAGGACAAACGATGAAGTTTCGGATGGTGTTTTCGAGCCTGGCCACGGCCACGCTCGCGGTGCTGCCCCTGGGTGCTGCAGCACAACAGGTCAACGTGATCTGCTCGGTGCAGGCCGACTGGTGCAACATGATCCAGACCGTGTTCGCCAAGAGCACCGGCATCAAGGTCAACATGTCGCTGAAAGGCTCGGGGGAAGCGCTCGCGCAACTGATCGCCGAGAAGGCCAACCCGAAGACCGATGTGTGGTTCGGCGGCACCGGCGACCCGCACCTGCAGGCGGCGGAAAGCGACCTGAGCGTCGAGTACAAGTCGGCGTCGCTGCCGCAGTTGCACGCCTGGGCGCAACAGCAGGCGCAGCAGTCGGGCTACAAGACCGTCGGCATCTATTCCGGGCCGCTCGGCTTCGGCTACAACACCGAGCTGATCGCGAAGAAGAAACTGGCCGTGCCGGCGAGCTGGGCCGATCTGCTCAAGCCCGACTACAAGGGCGAGATCCAGGTGGCCAACCCGGCCTCCAGCGGCACCGCGTACACGATGATCGCCACGCTCGTGCAACTGATGGGCGAAGAAAAAGCCTTCGAGTACCTGAAGGGCCTGCACAAGAACGTCAGTACCTACACGCGCTCGGGCACCGGGCCGATCAAGGCGGTGGCGCGCGGCGAAACCGCGGTGTCGATCAGCTTCGTGCACGACGGCCCGGGCGAGAAGCTGCAGGGTTTTCCCGTCGCAACCGTCACGCCCAGCGAGGGCACCGGGGCCGAGATCGGCTCGATGAGCATCATCAAGGGCGCGCGCAACCTCGAACAGGCGAAGAAGTTCTACGAATGGGCGCTCACGCCGCAGGCGCAGCAGTTCGGCGCGGCCGCGAAGCAGTACCAGCTGCCGTCGAACAAGAGCACGCCGGTCGATCCGAACGTGCCCGACTTCAAGAAGATCAAGCTGATCAACTACGACTACGCGAAGTACGGCGCGAGCGCCGAGCGGCGGCGGCTGATCGCGCGCTGGGAAAAAGAAGTCAATTCGTTGCCGAAGTGACAGCGCGTTGACATGAGCGCTTCGGCTCGCGCCTTGAACCGCGCGCACGCCGCCATCGGCGGCTGGCTGCTGCTCGGTGCGGTGTCGTTCCTGCTGCTGCCGTGGTACTTCCTCGCCGACAAGTCGGTGCTGCAGGCGCTGCCCGGTGTGTTCGGCGGCGCCGACACGGCCAGCGGTGCGGTGCAGGCCGCACTGCACGCCAAACCGTGGTTGTGGGTCGCGTTGCTCGGCCTCGTTGTCGCGGCGACGGGTTGGCGCTTGCCACCCGGGCGCGCGCAAGGCCGATGGCTGTCGATCGGTGCCGGCATCGGCCTGGCCGGGCTCTTGTTCAGCGGATTTGCGATCGGCGCGAAAGGCTGGTCGTTCGAGTGGATGAACAGCAGCTTCGGCACGCTCGCGGCCGGGCAGTTCGGCATCGGCCTGGGCGCGGCGCTCACGCTCGTCGCGCTGCTGATGCTGTTCGGTGCCGGCATCGCGCGGCTCGGTTATTTCCGTGGTGATGTGTTCGTGGCCAGCGCGGTCATCTTCTGCGGCGCGCTGATGGCGCTGTTCGTGGCGCTGCCGGTTTTGCGCGCGCTCGCCGGCGCCTTCTTCAACGAGGCCGGCGACTTTGCCTTCGGCGCCGTGTGGGAACGCATCGGGAACGAACGCACCTGGGGTCTGAGCTGTGTCGTGGGTGGCCAGCGCTGCGGCGTGGCGTGGAACACGCTGTTCCTCGCACTGATCACCGCCGCCGGCACGACCGCACTCGGCACGATGATCGCGCTGCTCGCCGAGCGCGGCTCGCAGCGCCTTCAACGCCCGCTGAACATGCTGGCGCTGCTGCCGATCATCACGCCGCCATTCGTCGTCGGGCTCGGTCTGATCCTGCTGTTCGGGCGCGCCGGCATCGTCAACCAGTTGCTCGAAGCGGCCTTCGGCATCACGCCGACACGCTGGTTCTACGGCGCGTTCGGCGTCTGGCTGGCGCAGCTGTTCGCGTTCACGCCGATCGCCTTCATGATCATGCGCGGTGTGGTCGCCGGCATCAGCCCGTCGCTCGAAGAAGCGGCGCAGACGCTGCGTGCCGACCGCCGCACCACCTTTTTCACGGTGACGCTGCCGCTGCTCAAACCCGGCCTGGCGAACGCCTTCCTGGTCGGCTTCATCGAAAGCATTGCCGACTTCGGCAACCCGGTCGTCGTGGGGGGGCAGTTCTCGGTGCTGTCGACCGACATCTTCTTCGCGATCGTCGGCGCGCAATACGACCAGGGGCGGGCGGCCTCGCTGGCGTTGATCCTCACGGTGTTTGCACTCGTCGTGTTCGTGGTCCAGCGCAAGCTGCTCGGCAGCACGAGTTTCACGACCGTGTCGGGCAAGGGCGACGCCGGCGTGCCGATGGCCTTGCCCGACGGGCTGCGGCGCTTCATCCTCGGCGTGACGCTGCCGTGGCTGGCGTTCACGCTGGTCGTGTACCTGTTCGCTTTCGCGGGCGGTTTCGTGCAGACCTGGGGCCGCGACTACACGCCGACCTTCAAACATTTCATCACCGCGTTCGACATGCAGTGGGGCGAATTCGGCCTGGTCTGGGCCGGCACCGCATGGAACTCGCTGTTCACCACGCTGAAGCTCTCGGCGATTGCCGCGCCGATGTGCGCGGCGCTCGGCCTGCTGATCGCCTGGCTGCTGGCGCGCACCGAGTTCAAGGGGCAGGGCGGGTTCGAGTTCGGCGCGCTGCTCGCATTCGCGATTCCCGGCACCGTGCTCGGCGTGAGCTACATCCTCGCCTTCAACGTGCCGCCGTTCGAGCTGACCGGCACCGGCCTGATCATCGTGCTGTGCTTCGTGTTCCGCAACCTGCCGGTGGGCGTGCGTGCCGGCACGGCGGCGTTCAAGCAACTCGACAAGTCGCTCGACGAAGCCTCGATCATGCTGCGTGCGTCGACCGCGACGACGCTGCGCCGCGTCGTGCTGCCGCTGCTGAAGCCGGCGCTCGTGGCCGCGCTCGTCTACAGCTTCGTGCGGTCGATGACGACGGTTTCGGCGGTCGTGTTCCTGGTGACGGCCGAGAACGAACTCGCCACCACCTACATCATCGGCCGCGTCGGCAATGGCGACTACGGCGTGGCGCTGGCGTATTGCACGGTATTGATCGTGTTGATGTCGCTCGCGATCGCGTTGATCCAGTGGCTGGTCGGTGAACGCAAGCTCGGCCGCCGCGCCGTGGGAGGGCATTGAGCGATGAGCGAGACGAACAACAAGGGCATCGAGTTCCGCAACATCAGCAAGCGCTACGGCAGCGATGCCAACGCGCCGCTGGCGGTGAAAGGCATCAGTTTCACGGTGCCGAAAGGAACCTTGACGACCATCCTCGGCCCCAGCGGCTGTGGCAAGACGACGACGCTGCGCATGATCGCCGGGCTCGAAGCACCCACCGGCGGCCAGATCTTCATCGACGGCGTGGAGGTGACCACGCTCGGCCCGGCCGAGCGCAACGTCAGCATGGTGTTCCAGAGTTACGCGCTGTTCCCGCACATGAACGTGCTGGCCAACGTGTCGTACGGTCTGTCGGTGTCGGGCGTGAACAAGGTGGAAGCGAAGCAGCGGGCCCACGCGGCGATGGCGACCGTCGGCCTGACCGGCTTCGACGAGCGCCTGCCGAGCGAACTCTCCGGCGGCCAGCAGCAGCGGGTGGCGCTGGCCCGCGCGCTGGTGCTCGAGCCGGCGGTGTTGCTGTTCGACGAGCCGCTGTCGAATCTGGACGCGCGGCTGCGCCGCTCAATGCGCGAAGAGATCCGCACGCTGCAGCAGCGCCTGGGCCTGACGGTCGCCTACGTCACCCACGACCAGAGCGAAGCGCTGGCGGTCAGCGACCAGATCATCGTGATGGACCACGGCGTGATCGCTCAGGCCGGCACGCCGCACGATCTGTATGAGCGCCCGGGCAGCGAGTTCGTGGCCGGCTTCATGGGCGAGGCCATGCTGTTCGACGGCGCCTCGGCGCCCGACGGCTCGGTGCGGCTTGGCCCGATCACGCTGCCGCGCACCCAGGCGCAGGCGCTTGCGGAAGGAAAGGTCAAGGTCGCCGTGCGGCCCGAGGCCTGGCAGGTGTTGCCGGCGGGTGCGGGCGAACTGGCCGGCACGGTCGAAAAGAGCGCCTACCTCGGCAGCTTCCACGAGTACACCTTCGCGACCGAACTCGGCGCGATCTTCGTCGTTTCGCCCGACGTGGAGCGGGTCTGGAAACCCGGCGACGCGGTCAGCCTGCGGCTGGCGGGGCACGGCTTGTCAGTGGTCGCCGCGTAGCGCAGTTTCCGGGTGTCGACGCGGTTACTTTCGGCAAACAACTTGACGCCCGCAGCAGCCATTCGTCACGTGGCGGAGTTCTAATGCAAGCCTCGAAGCGCTGAACTTCCGGCCATGAACCAGCTCGACCAGCTCAAACAATTCACGACGGTAGTTGCCGACACCGGCAACTTCAAGGAGCTCGCGCAGTTCGCACCACGCGACGCCACCACGAACCCGTCGCTGATCCTGAAGGCGGTGCAACAGCCCGAGTACGCACCACTGCTCGCCGAGGCCGTGGCGCTGCACCAGCGCGAGCGCAATGAGGTGATCGTCGACGAGGTGCTGGTGCGTTTCGGCTTGGAGATCCTGAAGATCGTGCCGGGCCGCGTTTCCACCGAAGTCGATGCGCGCCTGAGCTTCGACACCGCGGCGACCGTGGCGCGCGCCCACCACATCATGGCGCTGTACGAAGAGGCCGGTGTGAGCCGCGAGCGGGTGCTGATCAAGGTTGCGGCCACCTGGGAAGGCATCCAGGCCGCGCGCATCCTCGAACACGAGGGCATGCACTGCAACCTGACGTTGCTGTTTTCCTTCTGCCAGGCGGTGGCCTGTGGAGACGCCGGCGTGACGCTGATCTCGCCCTTCGTCGGCCGCATCTACGACTGGCACAAGAAGGCGGCCGGCAGCGCGTGGAAAGAAGCCGCGAACGCGGGCGCCAACGACCCGGGCGTCAAGTCGGTCGCCCAGATCTACACCTACTACAAGAAGTTCGGCGTCGAAACCGAGGTGATGGGCGCGAGCTTTCGCAACGTCAGCCAGATCGCCGCGCTGGCCGGCTGCGACCTGCTGACGATCAGCCCGGATCTGCTGGCGGCGCTTCAAAAGAGCAAAGCCGCGTTGCCCCGCGCGCTCGACCCGGCGGTCGCCTGCGCCGCGAAGATCCATGCCGTGACGCTCAACGAAGCGAGCTTTCGTTATGCGCTGAACGAAGACGCCATGGCCACCGAAAAACTCGCCGAGGGCATTCGCGGTTTTGCGGCCGATGCGGCCCGACTCGACAAGATGATCGAAGGAATGAAATGAGCAAGAGCAGCTTCACGAGGTGTGATCGCACGCCCGCCTGGGGCGCGCTCGAAGGCCATTTCGAGGCTCACGGCCGCGACTTCGATGTGCGCGACGCGTTCGCACACGACCCGGGGCGCTTCGACGCCTTCAGTGTCGAAGCGCCCGAAGTCTTCGCCGACCTGTCGAAGAATCTGGTCGACACCGCAACCCGGCGATTCCTGCTCGACCTGGCACGCGAGTGCGGCGTGGAAGCGCGCCGCGACGCGATGTTTGCCGGCGCGCCGATCAACACCACCGAAGGCCGCGCGGTGCTGCACACCGCCTTGCGCGCACCGCACACGTCGGCGCTCGGCCGCTCCCAGCCCGAGGTGGAACAGGTGCTGGGCGCGATGCTTGCCTACGTGGAAACGGTGCGCGACACGCCGGCGAGCGGCATCCGCCACGTCGTCAACATCGGCATCGGCGGCAGCGACCTCGGGCCGCAGATGGTCGTGCCGGCGCTCGATGCTTTCGCGCACCCGGGCCTCACGCTGCACTTCGTTTCCAACGTCGATGGCCACGACATCACACCGGTGCTGCGCAAGCTGAACGCAAGCGAAACGCTCTTCATCATCGCGAGCAAGACCTTCACCACGCAGGAGACGATGGCCAACGCGATGGCCGCGAAAGCGTGGTTCGTCGCCAACGGCGGCACCGACATCGCCAAGCACTTCGTCGCCACCACCACCAACGTGAAGGCCGCGGCCGATTTCGGCGTGACCACGACCTTCGGGTTCTGGGATTGGGTGGGCGGGCGCTACTCCTTGTGGTCGGCGATCGGCCTGCCGATCGCCCTGGCCATCGGCGCCGACAATTTCCGCGCGCTGCTCGATGGCGCGCACGCGATGGACGAACACTTCGCACACACGCCCGCCGAGAAGAATCTGCCGCTGCTGCTGGGCCTGCTCGACGTCTGGTACCGCAACTTCCACGGCTTCACGAGCCGCAGCGTCGCGCCCTACCACCAGGGCCTGAAGCGCCTGCCGGCGTACCTGCAGCAGCTCGAGATGGAAAGCAACGGCAAGCGGGTCGATCTGGATGGCGAGCCGCTGCCGTACGCGACCAGCCCGGTCGTCTGGGGCGAGCCCGGCACCAACGGCCAGCACGCCTACTTCCAGATGCTGCACCAGGGCACCGACGTCATTCCCGTCGAGTTCATCCTCGTCAAGCACCCGACACACGGCCTCTCCGACCTGCACGGCCCACTGCTCGAGCAGCTCGAACGCCAGCACATCATGCTGCTTGCCAACGGCCTGGCGCAGTCCCAGGCGCTGATGCAAGGCAAGCGCACCGAGCAGGCACAAAGCGAAAAAGCGCCGACCGCGTCGAAGGAACTCGACGCGCTGACGCTCGCCCGCCACCGCACCTTCCCCGGCAACCGGCCGAGCACGACCTTCGTGCTGGACCAGCTCACACCGCGCTCGCTCGGCGCGCTGATCGCGATGTACGAACACCGCGTTTTCACGAGCGGTGCGCTGTGGGGCATCAACAGCTTCGACCAGTGGGGTGTGGAACTCGGCAAGGCACTGTGCAACGACCTGCTGCCGCGGCTGGCAACGGGGGACGCGGCTGGGCTCGATGCGTCTACGGCTGGGTTGATGGCGAGGTTGCGTTAGGGACCCAAGGCTCAGCGCGGGCGCTGCGACGGGGTGCTGTGTTCCGCTCATGTCCTCCGGGTCGGGCTTCGCCCGACCCTCCCCCTTGACTTCGCTCCACACAGCACCCCGCCGCAGCGCTGCCACCACCGCGGCTCTTCCGAGTTTGAATGTCTTCGCGTGCTGCGATGGTGCCTGCTGGCGAGGGCGTCGGGTGACCGGCGCAGCGAAGTCAAGGGGGAGGGCTGGGCGAAGCCCGGCCCGGAGGACATGAGCGGAGCCGGTTACCCGATGGCCTCGCCAGTACCGCTCGGTGGTGGCGCGAGGCAACTCAGGAGTCGACCTTCACGTTCCCGTCTTTAACAACCTTCGCCCACTTCGTGATCTCGGTCCGAATGAACTGCGCGAACTTTTCAGACGATCCGCCGCCGTCTTCCGCGCCGTAGGTGTCGAGCTTCTCCTGCACATCGGGCATCGCGAGAATGATGTTCACGTCGTGGTTGATCTTCTGCGCAATCGGCGTCGGCAGTTTGCCCGGGCCGACCAGGCCGTACCAGGTGGTGGCCTCGAAACCGGGGAAGCCTTGCTCCTGCATCGTCGGCACCGTCGGGTGGCCCTTGGCGCGTTTGGCACGCGTCTGCGCCACGCCGATCACCTTGCCGCTTTTCACGTGTGGCGTGGCGGCCGTCATGGTCTCGAAGCTGTACTGAATCTGCCCGCCCATCAGGTCGGTGAGCAGCGGGCCGCTGCCCTTGTAGGGCACGTGGATCGCGTCGACCTTGGCTTGCAGCTTGAACATCTCCAGCGCCAGGTGCTGGGCCGAACCCTGGCCGGCCGAGCCGAAGCTCACCTTGCCGGGCTCGGCCTTGCACAGCGCCACGATTTCGGCCACGGTCTTGGCCGGCTGGCCGGGGTGGGCGATCAACAGGTTGGGGGTCACGCCGACCATCACGACCGGCACGAAATCGCGTTCCACGCTGTAGCGCAGCTTGGGCTGCAAGCTGGGCGCCAGCGCGTGGCTGTTGATGTGCGCCATCAGCAGCGTGCTGCCGTCGCTCGGTTGCTGCGCCACGTATTCGGCGGCGAGCACGCCGGCCACGCCGGCCTTGTTCTCGACGATGACCTGCTGGTTCCACATCACCGTGAGCTTCTGCCCCACCACCCGCGCCAGCGCGTCGGTGCCACCGCCGGGCGGGAAGCCGACGATGATGCGGACCGGCGCGTTCGGCCATTCTTGGGCGAACAGGTGTGGCACGCCGAGCGTGGCGGCGGCGCCGCCGAAGGCTTGAATGAGGGTGCGTCGTTGCATGGTGGTCTTCCTGTGTCTCAAGCGTTGTTCTTGACGAGTGCGGGGGCGGGGTGGCTGGCGAAGTGATCCATTGCCGCCTGCACGCCGCTGTGGACCAGCTTCACACCGGCGAGCTTCAACCCCATCTCGCAGCCGGCCACGGTGGCCAGCAGCGTCAGGTCGTTGCTGTCGCCGAGGTGACCGATGCGGAACATGCGGCCTTTCACTTTCGACAGGCCGGTGCCGAGCGACAGGTCGAATCGTTCGTGGATCAGGCGCCGCACCGCGTCGGCGTCCACACCTTCGGGCAGGATCACGCCGGTCAATACCGGCGAGTAGACGGCCGGGTCGGCGCACTGGATCGGCAGCCCCCACGCGTTGACCGCGGCGCGCACGCCCGCGGCCCAGCGCTGGTGGCGTGCGAACACATTCGGCAGGCCCTCGGCGCGCAGCATGTCGAGTGCTTCGTTCAGACCGTAGAGCAGGTTGGTGTTCGGCGTGTAGGGCCAGTAACCGTCCTTGTTCATCTCGACGATCTCGTCCCAGGCCCAGAAGGCGCGCGGCAGTTTCGCGCTCTTGCTCGCTTCGAGCGCGCGAGGTGACAGGGCGTTGAAGCTGATGCCGGGCGGCAGCATCAAGCCCTTCTGCGATCCGCTGACGGCCACGTCTACGCCCCATTCGTCATGGCGGTAGTCGGCGCTGGCCAGGCCCGAGATCGTGTCGACCATCAAGAGCGCCGGGTGGCGCGCGGCGTCGATCGCCTGGCGCACCGCGTGGATGTCGGACGTGACGCCGGTGGAGGTTTCGTTGTGCACCACGCACACGGCCTTGATGCGGTGCTCGCTGTCTTGCCGCAACCGCGCTTCGATCAGCTCGGCTTGTACACCGCGGCGCCAACTCGGCGCGTGGGGCAGGTGCGCGTCGCTGCCGGTGCCGGCGAGGAACTCGGTCGAGAGGCCGAGCCGCGCCGCCATCTTCGCCCACAGGCTCGCGAAGTGGCCGGTCTCGAACATCAATACGTGGTCGCCGGCGCTGAGCGTGTTGACGAGTGCCGCTTCCCACGCGCCGGTGCCCGAAGCGGGGTAGATGATCACCGGGTGCTTCGTCTTGAAGACCTCGCGGATGCCGGCGAGCACGCGCCTGCCGAGCGCGCCGAACTCCGGGCCGCGGTGGTCGATGGTCGGCAGGCTCATCGCCCGCAGGATGCGGTCTGGCACCGGGCTCGGGCCGGGGATCTGCAGGAAGTGGCGGCCGGTCGGGTGGAAGTTGAGTTGCAGCATGGGGCACCTTTCGGATCCAAGTTTTGCATGCAAATGTACTTCTGCTCTCAGAGCATTCCATGAATACCCATGATTGCCTCTTTGACAAAATGAATGCAAAATGCATTAACAAGGAAGACCGCATGGCCGAAGTGATCGAAATTTCCAGGCTCGCATTGCACGATCAGGTCGTCTCGCGCCTGCGCACGATGCTGGTCGAAGGCCGCATTGCGCCGGGCGCGAAGTTGAACGAACGCGAGCTGTCGGAACAGTTGCGCGTCTCGCGCACGCCGCTGCGCGAAGCCATCAAGCTGCTCGCGGCCGAAGGCCTGGTCGACCTGCTGCCGAACCGCGGCGCGGTGGCCGTCAAACTCACCGAGGCCGATGTGCTGAACACCTTCGAGCTGCTCGGCATGCTCGAAGGCATGTCGGGCGAACTCGCCGCGCAGCGCATCACCGAGCCCGAGCTGGCCGAACTGCGCGCGCTGCACTACGAGATGCTCGCGTGTTTTTCGCGGCGTGACCTGTCGGGCTACTACCGCCTGAACGCACGCATCCACGCCGGCATCAACGAAGCGGCGAAGAACCCGCTGCTCACGAGCACCTACCGCTCGGTCAACGCGCGTGTGCAGTCGCTGCGCTTTCGCACCAACCAGGACGAAGCCAAATGGAAACGCGCCGTTGCCGACCACGAGGCGATGCTCAAGGCGCTGGAAGCGCGCGACGCCGCAGCGCTGCGCGCCGTGCTGATCGCGCATCTGCTCAACAAGCGCGACCGTGTGCTGGCGCTGATGCGCGCCGGCGAGGTCTACCCGCAGGCCGCGCAGTCTTGAGCGCAACACCATGCTGATCGACACCCCGCAACGCCTGGCCCCGCTCGGCACCGAGCTGCCGAAGAGCGACGTGAGCGAAGCGCTGGCCCGGCACCTGCGCAGCGACACTGAAGGCGAGGTGATGTTCGACGCCGCGTCGCGTGGGCGTTATGCCACCGACGCGTCGATCTACCAGATCATGCCGGTGGGTGTGTTCGTGCCGACGAACGAGCGTGACATCACCACCGCGATCCAGATCGCCCGCGAGCTGAAGGTGCCGGTGCTGGCGCGCGGCGGCGGCACCAGCCAGTGCGGGCAGACGACCGGTGCGGCGCTCGTCATCGACAACAGCAAACACTTCCGGCGGGTGCTCGACGTGGACGTGCAGGCCCGCACCGCGACCGTCGAACCCGGCCTGGTGCTCGACCACCTGAACGCGCAGCTCAAACCCCACGGCCTGTGGTTTCCGGTCGACGTGTCGACCAGCGCGCAAGCCACGCTCGGTGGCATGGCGGGCAACAACTCGTGTGGCTCGCGTTCGATCGCCTACGGCAACATGGTGCACAACGTGCTCGGCGCGAGCGCGTGGTTGTCGAACGGTGAGTTGCTCGGCTTCGGCCCGGTGTCAGGGCTGAGCGGCCGCGCGGCCGGCATCGCGTCTTTCGTTCGCGGCCTCGCGTCGCAGCACGCGGCCGACATCGAAACCCGCTGGCCGAAGGTGATGCGGCGCGTGGCCGGCTACAACCTCGACATCTTCCAGAACCAGAGCGAGCGGCCGTACACCGCCGACGGCAGCGTCAACCTCGCGCACCTGCTGATCGGCGCCGAAGGCACCCTCGCGTACACGAAGAGCCTGACGCTGCAACTCGCCGAACTGCCGCGCGCCAAGGTGCTCGGCGTCGTGAACTTCCCGACCTTCCACGCGGCGATGGACGCGGCCCAGCACATCGTGAAGCTCGGGCCGACCGCCGTTGAGTTGGTCGACCGCACGATGATCGAACTGAGCCTCGCGAACCCGGCGTTCCGCGCGACTGTCGAGACCGCACTGATCGGCAAACCGGCGGCCGTTCTGCTGGTCGAGTTCTCCGGCAACGACAAATCGGCGTTGCTGCCGAAGCTGCGTGACCTCGTCGCCTTGATGGGCGAGCTCGGCCTGCCCGGCAGCGTGGTGCAGATGCTGGAGGCCGCGCCGCAGAAAAGCCTGTGGGACGTGCGCAAGGCCGGCCTCAACATCATGATGAGCCTGAAGGGCGACGGCAAGCCGGTGAGCTTCATCGAAGACTGCGCCGTGCCGCTGGAACACCTGGCCAAGTACACCGACGCCTTGACCGAAGTGTTCGCGCGCCACGGCACGCGCGGCACCTGGTACGCGCACGCGTCGGTCGGCACGCTGCACGTGCGGCCGATTCTCGACATGCGGCGCGGCGGCGCTGCGAAGATGCGCGCCATCGCCATCGAGGCCGCCGCGCTGGTGCGCAAGTTCAGGGGCGCCTACAGCGGCGAGCACGGCGATGGCTTGTGCCGCGGTGAATGGATCGAGTGGCAGTTCGGCGCCGCGATCAACCAGGCCTTCCGCGCGATCAAGGCCGAGCTCGACCCGATCGGCCTGTTCAACCCCGGAAAGATCATCGACCCGCCGAAGATGGACGACCCCTCCTTGTTCCGCTTCGCGCCGCCCGAAGCGCCGCGACCGTATCGCACGATCGCGCTGAAACCGGCGCTCGACTGGTCGGCCTGGAACGTGCAGAACGATCCGGTGACCGAAGCGACCACGCCGCCCGGCAGCGGCGGTGACACGACCGGCGGCTTCGCCAAGGCCGTCGAGATGTGCAACAACAACGGCCACTGCCGCCAGTTCGACGCCGGCACCATGTGCCCGAGTTACCGCGTCACGCGCGACGAGCAGCACCTGACACGCGGCCGCGCCAACACGCTGCGGCTGGCGCTCTCAGGCCAGCTCGGTGCGGACGCGTTCACCGATCAAACGATGGCCGACACCATGGACTTGTGCGTCGGCTGCAAAGGCTGCAAGCGCGACTGCCCGACCGGTGTCGACATGGCGCGCATGAAGATCGAGTTCCTGTCGCACTACAAGGCGCGCCACGGCCACAGCCTGCGCGACCGCCTGGTCGCGAGCCTGCCCGATTACGCGGCGCTCGCGAGCCGCGTGCCGTGGTTGATGAACCTGCGCGACCGCCTGCCGGGCGCCGCGTGGCTGAGCGAAAGACTGCTCGGCCTGTCGGCGAAGCGCACGCTGCCCCGCTGGCGTGCCGACACGTTCTGGCGCGCGCACGATGCCTCGATGTTCAGCCGCCTCGACGAGACCCTCGACGTCGCCGCGAACGGCGGAAAAGCCGCCGTGCTGTTCGTCGACACCTTCAACGGCTACTTCGAAACCGAAAACGCGCTGGCCGCCGCGCGTGTGCTCAAAGCGGCGGGCTACACGCTGCACACCGTGGCCAAGCCGGGTGCCCCGCATTGTTGCGGCCGCACCTACCTGGCGAGCGGCCGGGTCGATGAAGCGAAAGCGAAGGCGGGGGCTTTGATCGAGGCCTTGTTGCCGCTCGCGCGCGCCGGCATCGCCATCGTCGGCCTGGAGCCTTCGTGCCTGCTGACGCTGCGCGACGAAACACTGGTGATGGGGCTGGGCGAAGGCGCCGAAGTCGTCGCGAAACAGGCCTTGATGTTCGAAGAGTTCATCGCGCGCGAAGCGAAGGCGGGCCGCTTCGCGCTGGCGCTGAGAGAAGCCGACGCACCGATTCTGTTGCATGGCCACTGCCACCAGAAGGCCTTCGGCGCGGTCAGCCCGATCCTTGACGTGCTGCGGCTCATTCCCGGCGCGAAACCCGAGCTGATCGAGAGCTCGTGCTGCGGCATGGCCGGCAGCTTCGGGTACGAGGCGAAGCACTTCGATGTGTCGATGCAGATGGCCGAGCTGAGCCTGCTGCCCGCGGTGCGCCGCGCGCCCGAGGCCATCGTCGTGGCCGACGGCACGAGCTGCCGTCACCAGATCGCCGACGGCGCGCAGCGCCAGGCGGTGCATGTGGCGCGGCTGCTCGATAGACTGCGGGCATGAACATCGTTTTCGACTTCGGCGGGGTGCTGTTCCATTGGCAGCCGAGTGAATTCATGGCCCGGCTCGTGCCCGACCGTGCCCACCCGCCCGCGGCGCTGCAGGCGCTGGTGTCCGAGTTCTTCCAGGGGTACGGTGGCGACTGGGCCGCTTTCGACCGCGGCACCATCGAGCCCGGGCCGCTGGCCGAAGCGATCGCGCAGCGCACCGGGCTGGCGGTGCCGGTGGTGCGCGAGGTCATCGACGGTGTCGCACGCGAGCTCCGGCCGATGCCGGGCACGGTGGCCCTGCTGCGGCGCCTGCACGCGGCCGGCTACGCGCTGTATTTCCTGTCGAACATGCCCGCACCTTACGCGCAGCACCTCGAGTCGAACCACGACTTCCTCGGCCTGTTTCGCGATGGGGTGTATTCGTCGCGCGTGCAACTCATCAAGCCCGAACCCGAGATCTTCGCGCACGCGCTCAAGGCCTTCGGCATCGAAGCCGAGCACACGCTGTTCATCGACGACATGGCCTACAACGCCGACGCCGCACGGGCCGCCGGCTGGCAGGCCGTGCACTTTCAAGACCCGGCGCAGTGCGAGCGTGAGCTCGTCGGCCGGGGGCTGCTGCCGGCGGCCGCCTGACGCAGCCTCAGCGCGCCGCCAATCCCCGCGCCGCGCCATGCGCTGCGTCGAGCGCCTGTTCGACGATGCGCTGTTTCCATTCGTCGGTGTCGGTGTAGAAGGCGTCGCGCACCTGCTGCTTGATCTGCTGGCGTTTTTCTTCCGACGCTTCCGGGTGCATTTCGAGCCACTGATCGGCGCGCAGAGAGTTCATCACGTCGAGCATCGGCACCGTGCCGTACTCGAGCGCCATCCCGGTGTATTCGGCCTGCGGGCATTCCTGGTAGGCCGACATCCACATCAGCCCCGTGAGCGGCGCCGACGACGAACTGCCGTCGTGCAGGCTCGTGATCTTGTCGCCCCACCAGGCCTTGGCGCGTGCGAGCGCGGCGTCGTCGTCGCGGCAGGCGAAGATACGCTCGCCCACGCCGTTCGGCCCGAGGCCGGTGTGCAGATCGATCCAGCCGAGCTTCGCGCAGCGCGTGCCGTGCTCCTGCAAAACGTGGCGCAGTGTCACCTGGCTCCAGGTCGGGTTGCGCCCGCCGTAGAACAGGCCTTCGGGGTGGCTGTACTGGCCGCCCGAGATCGCTTCCTGGAATGCCGGCACGCCACGTTCGGCAATGAAGCGCTGAACGATGGCGTTGGCTTCGTCCGACGGCGGCCAGGTGGGGGGAACGAGCACTGCGAAGAGCTCTTCGTAACCCGGGTTGACCGGCAACGGCTGGCTGAAGTCGTGGAAGTTGCGGTTCAGGTCGACGTTCTCGTGGGTGACCCGCCGCCACCACGAAAAACCGTAGGGGTTGAGCGCGTGGATGTAGAGCACGGCCACGCCGGCATGGCGCGCCGCGAGGCGCCACAGCGGGTCGCCGAGCAACGCGGTCTGCACGCCCGAGCCGCAAAACCCTTCGACGCCGTGGCAGGCGCTGCTGATGATGAGCAGCTTGCTCGCGTCGGCCGGGCCATCGCGCACCACGTCCATTGCCAGCGGCTCCCCGTCGCGGCCGAGCATCGGGTGGGGCTGGCTTTGCACGTCGAGGTCGCTGGCTTCGGCCGCGGCCAGGAACTTGCCACGCGCTTCCGCATAGCTCTGCGAAAAGTTGCCGATCACGCTCTGAGTCGCCATGGCTTCAGCGCGGCTTGGCGAGCCACTGCTCGGCCATGTTGACCCAGAGCGTCGCGCCCAGCGGAATCAGCTCGTCGTTGAAGTCGTAGCTCGGGTTGTGCAGCATGCACGGGCCCAGGCCGTGGCCGCCGACGCGGTGGCTGCCGTCGCCGTTGCCGATCAGGAAATAACAACCCGGCTTCTCGAGCAGGAAGTAGCTGAAGTCTTCGGCGCCCATGGTCGGCTCGAACTCGTGCACGTTCTCGTCACCGACCAGTTCCTGCATCACGCCGCGCGCGAACTCGGTCTCGGCAGGGTGGTTGATCGTCGGCGGGTAGTTGCGTTCGAATTCGAATTCGCAGAGCGTGTCGAATGCGGCGCAGGTGTGCTCGCTGATCTCTTTCATGCGGCGCTCGATCAGGTCGAGCACCTCGAGCGTGAAGGTGCGCACCGTGCCTTGGATTTCGCAGCTGTCGGGCACCACGTTGGTGGCCTCGCCGGTGTGGATCATCGTCACCGAGATCACGCCGGCGTCGATCGGGCGCTTGTTGCGGCTGATGATGGTCTGGAAGGCCTGCACCAGCTGGCAGGCCACCGGCACCGGGTCGACACCCAGGTGTGGCATCGCGGCGTGCGAGCCCTTGCCGCGGATCGTGATCTTGAACTCGTTGCTGCTCGCAAAACACGGCCCGTTCTTCAGCGCGAACTGGCCCACCGCCATGCCGGGCCAGTTGTGTGCGCCGAACATGGCTTCCATCGGGAACTTCTCGAACAGGCCGTCCTTGATCATCTCGCGCGCACCGCCGCCGCCTTCTTCGGCCGGCTGGAACACGAGGTAGACGGTGCCGTCGTAGTTGCGGTGTTTGCTCAGGTGCTTGGCCGCGCCGAGCAGCATCGCGGTGTGGCCGTCGTGGCCGCAGGAGTGCATCTTGCCGGGGTGCTTGCTGGCGTGCGCGAAGGTGTTGTGCTCGGTCATCGGCAGTGCGTCGATGTCGGCGCGCAGGCCGACCGCCCGATCGCTCGTGCCGTTCTTCAGGATCGCCACGACGCCGGTCGTCCCCAAGCCGCGGTGGATCGGAATGCCCCAGTCGGTGAGCTGTTTCGCGATCACGTCGGAGGTGCGCTTTTCTTCGAAGCACAGCTCGGGGTGGGCGTGGATGTCACGGCGCACGGCAGCAATGGCCGCCGCGTCGGCCAGAATGGATTCGATCAAGCGCATGGCGAACTTCCTTCTCGGGGGGCGTGCAAGGTCGAATTCAGTTTACCCGCGGGCCGGCCGCCCCGACGGCCTCGCGGGCTTGCATCATTCATGCCGCAGAATGGGCGGCCCCACAGGATGCCTCGAATGAAAAAACCCCGCCCCGGCTTTACCCTGATCGAGCTGATCGTGGTGCTGGCCGTCGTCGCAATCCTGGCAACGATCGCGGTGCCGAGCATCCAGGGCAAGCTGGTGCGCGAGCAGATCGTCGAAGCGATGAAGATCGCCGACATCGCCAAGGCGCCGATCGTCGCCTCGTGGGCGTTGACGCGCACGCTGCCGGCCGACAACGCTGCTGCCGGCCTGCCGGCGGCCGAGAAGATCGTCGGCAACCTGGTGAGTTCGGTGAGCGTCGAGGCGGGCGCGATCCACGTGACCTTCGGCAACCGGGCCAATGAGGCGATCAAGGGCAAGGTGCTCAGCTTGCGCCCTGCTGTTGTGGAAGACGCCCCGGTCGTGCCGCTGGCCTGGGTCTGCGGCCACGCCGAAGCGGTCGAGAAGATGACGGCGAAGGGCACCGACCGGACCGACGTGCCCACGAAGT
>Ga0307516_10001191_pt1 | contig 36363 bp, 29 predicted proteins | sample 19_EM_MG_FD_203310 | JGI IMG/M metagenome (GOLD analysis project Ga0307516, IMG submission 203310) | Populus trichocarpa ectomycorrhiza microbial communities from riparian zone in the Pacific Northwest, United States - 19_EM | ecosystem: Host-associated > Plants > Roots > Unclassified | place... | reverse complement strand
CGGTCAGCCCCGTACGCTCGAACTCCCCGGCATAGACGTCGAGTTCGTGCTCCCCGAGCCAGGTGGGCGCGCGGTCGGGGAAGCGGTCGCGCAAGGTGCCGCCCGGGCTCAGGAAGTGCGGGTCGGGGGCGCCGGGCGCGGGCATGGTGTCGGCGGACAGGGCGGCGTAGAAACCGGCGAGCCAGCCGCGTACGTCCGGCTCGATCTCCGCCTCGGCCCGGCCCGGCTCCTGGAAGTAGGAGACGTAGAACTCCTCTTTCCCACCGCCCAGTTGGGCGAAGATCTCGGAGGGGCGCGGGCCGCCGGGCGGGGTGTAGGGGACGCTCAGCAGGCCGACCGCGCGGAACACGTCGGGTCGCAGCAGCGCGGAGTGCGCGGCGATCGTCGCGCCCCAGTCGTGCCCGACGACCACCGCGGGCCGCCCGCCCAGTGCCTCGACGACGGCGACGTTGTCCGCCACCAGGTCCAGCATCCGGTACTCGGCCACGGCGTCCGGCTTCGAGGAACGGCCGTATCCGCGCACGTCCACCGCGACCGCGCGGTATCCGGCGGCGGCCAGCGCCGGCAGCTGGTGCCGCCACGAGTACCAGGACTCCGGGAATCCGTGCAGCAGCAGGACCAGCGGCCCCGTCCCCTGCTCCACCAGGTGGATCCGGCCGGCCGGGCCGGGGATCAGGCGGTGGGTGGCGTCCGTGAGCGGGGGGCCCGGCTGTGGCATACGTCGTCCTCCGTACATCTGAGCACCGGCGGCCAAACCGCGACGGTGCTACGGCTGCTCGTACGAACGATCCTGCGGGGGAGCCGGAGCCGACGCGAACCTTGTTGCCATTCCGGCAAAACGGCCGGCCGGGAGTCCGCTCAGTGACCGGCGTTCCTCAACTCCTCGACCACACGGGCCGTTACCGGCGCAGGCACCCCGTGCCGCTCGGCCGCGCGCAGCAACGCCCCGCCGATCGCGTCGAGTTCGAGCGGACGGTTCGCCTCCGCGTCCCGCTGCATCGACGACTTGGCGGTGGGCGGGAAGGCGTCGTAGCGGGCCAGCGCCTGCGCCGGATCCGCCGGACCGCCGCACGCGGAACTGATCGCGGCGGTCTCGGCCACCAGGGCGGTCAGTTCCTCGCGGTGGGGGGTACGGATGTCGCCGAGGGGGAGGCCGTAACGGGTCGTCAGCAGGGCGAACGGCGCCAGGAACGACATCTTCGCCCACAGGGCCGCTGTCTCGTCGGCCAGGACCCGAGTGGTGGGACCCGCTGCGGTGAGCGCCTCCGCCAGGGCGTCGAGACGCTCGCGGGGCACCCCGTCGCCCGCCAGGTCCACCTCGGCGAACGGGCTGGCGTGCTCGATCACTCCTGGGGCCACGCGGGTCGACTCGACACGGATGACGGTCGGGGCGACCCGGTCCGGGCGGTAGCGGGCGCGCAGGGCCGCCGGGTGTTCGACGCCGTTCAGGAGCGGTACGAGCAGGCCGTCGCCGAGTGCCGTGGGCGGGACGCGGTCGAGGGCGGCGTCCAGCGAGGTGTGCTTGACCGCGACCACGCACGCGTCGACCGGTTCGCGGAGGGTGGTGTCCGCCTCCACCCGGGCCGTGAAGTCGCCGTACCGTGCGCTGCGGACCTGGATTCCGTCCGTACGCAGGGTGGCGGCGGTCTCCGCGCCGGCCAGGCAGATCACGCGGTGGCCGGACCGGGACAGAAGCGCGGCGAGCAGGCCGCCGGTGCCGCCGGGGCCCAGGACGGCGACGGTGAGTCCCCGAGCCCTGTCGCTCGCCTTGTCGCTCGCGGTGTCGCTGGCCCTGCCACTCGCGGTGTCGCTCCCCGTTTCGTGCGCCATGGTGGGGCTCCTCTCGTCGGTCGGCCCCTTCGTGGTGGCCGCCTGGAGTGATCATCGCAGGGGCGGGGTTCCGCGGACAGAGCGGACAGATGTCGGTCCGAGGGGCGAGACTGGGGGTATGTGCCGCAGCATCAAGACACTCCGTCCGCCCGTCCTGCCCGAGGAGGCGACGGAGGAGGACATTCGGGCCGCTGCCCTGCAGTACGTGCGGAAGGTGTCCGGCTTCCGGGCGCCGGCCGCGCACAACCAGGAGGTGTTCGACCGGGCTGTCGACGTGATCGCCGAGGCCACGGCCGAGTTGCTGGCCGGTCTTGAGGTGAGGGGAGCCGCCGCCCGGCGGGCGGGGTAGAGCCCGCCGCGGGCTACGGAACCTCGACCGCCTCCGGCCGCCGTCGCATCACGTACGCCGCCCCCGCGCCCGCGCCGAACAGCGCGAGGACCGACACTCCCGTCGCCAGCCAGGTCGCGCCCAGCCAGTGGGCCCCGAAGTAGCCGAGGGCGACGCTGTAGGCGGCCCAGGAGAAGCCGGCCAGCGCGGACCAGGGGAGGAAGTCACGGGCGCGGCGGTGGGCGGCGCCGGCGCCCAGGGAGACGACCGAGCGGCCGGCCGGGGCGAAGCGGGCGAGGACGACCAGGGCGCCGCCGCCACGGGCCAGGGCCATGCCGAGACGTTCCTGCGCGCTGCTCAGCCGACGGGAGCGGGCGATCGCGCGGTCGAGGCGTTCGCCGCCGCTCCAGGCCAGGCGGTACGCCGCCAGGTCGCCCAGTACGGACGCGGTGGTCGCGCAGAGGATCAGCGCCAGGATGTCGGGCACCTCGTGCGGTACCTGGCCGGTCGCCGCACCGGAGCCCGCGGCCGCCGCCGTGGCGGCCGTGATGACCAGGACGCCGCTCGGCAGGACCGGCAGGAACACGTCCAGCAGGACCGACGACGCGACCATGGCATAGATCCATGGACCGCCGATCAACGCCCCCACACTCTCGAACACCGCGACTCCCCGTGCTCCCCCGTGATCCCCCGTGGTCGGCCGTGCCGCGTCGCCGCGGGTGTCGCGGGGGTGCGGCAGGGCGGCCGATAACAGCCATACAGCGTACGCCTGGGGTGCGCCGGTCCGGTCACCGGGGGCTCGGGTGACCGGCACGGCGTGTTCACCTGGCCGCCGTGTTCCGGGAGGAGTTCCGGAGCGGGCAGCGGAGCGGCGCCCGTTCCGCGTGAGCCGCGCGGGAACGGACGCCGTGGTGCCGGGCGGGCCGGCCGGGTCAGGCAGCCACCGGAGTCTGCTGCCTGGCGGGCTTGTCCGCGGCCGCCGAGCGCTTGACGAACAGCCGGTCCAGGCCGAAGGCGCCGGAGCCGGTGAAGACCAGCAGCAGGAAGGCCCAGCAGAACATCGCCGCGCCCTCGCCGCTGTTCTCCATCGGCCACAGGGCGTTGGGCTGGTGCACCTTGAAGTACGCGTAGGCCATCGCGCCCGAGGAGACGAACGCGGCGGCCCGGGTGCCGAGGCCGATCAACACGAGGGAGCCGCCGATCAGTTCGATGACGGCCGCGTACCAGTTGGGCCAGGTACCGGCGTCGACGGTGGCGCCGCTGCCGCCTGCGCCACCGAGGACGCCGAAGAGTGAGGCGGCGCCGTGGCAGGCGAAGAGCAGGCCGACGACGATACGGAACAGACCGAGGACATACGGCTGGGCGCTGTTGAGGCGTCCGGTCATGGTGGGGGGACTCCTTCGGTGGGCCGGTCCGGGGAGGGGCCGGTCTGGGGGCGGAACCGAGCGGAGAACCCAGGTTAGGTGTGCCTAATCAATGCTTGCAAGTTCAACATTGGGCCAAGACTTAACCTCTGTTTCCCCTCCTGTTTCGCCCACAACCGCACGTAGGACGCCTCTCGCCACCGCATCGGCGTCCGAAAGCGTGACCGAATCCACACCAGGCCGGGCGCCTGCCGCGGTCACCCAGTGCACTCCCTCCGTGGGTACTCCGAAGGCGAACCTCCTTGGGTGGGCGCGTCCCTGACGGTCGATCAGGCGGTACGGCCGCCGTGTCACGTCCAGCCCTCCGGTCTCGTAGCCGTCCACGATGTGCGGTCGGCACTGCCCGGTCTTCAGCAGCCGGGCGAGCAGGTCGTCGGCGGTCCGCCGCAGGTCCGGCTCGGGGAGCCGCGCCTCTATGAGGATGCTCACGCGGACGCCGGAGCCCGGCACCTCGGGGGAGTGCGCCACCCATGCCCCGTCCTCCTCGCGGACCTCCAGACGCGGTCCGAGCACCTCCACCACTCCCGCCGTCATCAGTGCGGCCAGTTCCTCGACGCGCCGCCGGGGCGGCCCGATGGACAGGAAGGCGTTGAGCGGGGTGTACCAGCGGTCCAGGTGGTCCCGGCGGGAGGTGCCCGCGAGTCCGCCGTGGTCGACGATCTGCCGCAGTTCGTTGCGCAGGTCGCGCAGCACGTCCAGGGCCGCCTTCAGCGGACCGGCGACATTGCCGAGCGCGGCCTGGGTGGCGTCCTCGCGCAGATGGTCCAGCAGCCACTCCCGCCAGGCGCCGGGATCGGCGAAGGCGCGTCCCGCGTACGGGCGGGAGATCAGGTCCCAGGACCAGCGGTCGGACTCCGGCACGCCGAACTCGTCGAGTACGGCGGTCTCCTCGGGGCTGTCGTACGCGGTGGCGAGGAAACGGTCCCGGAAGGTCGTGGGCCCGAACTTGGTGGCCCACAGCTCCGTGGCGCCGAACTCGCTGTCCCCGACGAGCCCTTCGTAGTAGACCGTCTCCACCTCCTTCGCCACCAGGGGCCATATCTCCGCGAGGAAGTCCGCGGCCTCGCCGGAGTCGGCGCGCTTGCGGAAGCGGGCGATCGTCTCCTCGGTGAGGACCCGCGGGAGGTGACGGCCGTAGGGGCCCTTCGCGTTGTCGCCGCGCGCCTGGTACGGGATGCCGCGCCGCGAGCCCGCGTACAGCCGCGGCTCACGGCCGGAGGGGATGTAGCGCAGCTCCTGGCCGTCGCGGACGAACCGGCCGCCGCGACCGGTCGTCAACAGGGTCATGTGATCGAAGAAGTTGAGGCCCAGGCCCCGCAACAACACCGGTTCGCCGGGGGCGACGGGGGACAGGTCCACGTCGGCCGGGTTGGCGGGCGGGATGTGGCGCAGGCCGTGGCGTTCGGCGTACACGGTGTGCCGTCGGACCGCCGGGTCCGCGATGACCGGCAGATGGCCCTGGGCGAGGACGACGGCGGACAGACCGGACAGGACGCGGCCGTCGTCGAGGGTGAGGGACTGACGGCCGTCGGGCGTGTCGTCCAGCCGTACCGCGCGTGCCGGGTGCGTCTCGACGCACAGCCCCGGTGCGGCCTCCCGCGCCGCCCGCGCGAACACCCACTCCAGGTACCGGCCGTACTGGGCGCGGGTCGGGTATTCGTCCGGGCCGAGCGTGCCGCCCGCCCACTCATGCACGCTGGGGCCCGGCCGGATCGGTCCCGAGCAGTCCACGCTGTCGTCGGTGAACAGGGTCACCTGCGAGGCCACGGTGTTCATCAGCAGCTCGGGCGACTGCGCGGTGCGCCAGACGCGGCCGGCGCCGGGCGCCGCCGGGTCGACGACATGGACCGTCAACCGGGCGCCGGGCGGGAGGAGTTCCGGTGCGGAGGCGCACAGGCGCTCCAGGACGCTGGTGCCGCGCGGCCCCGCGCCGACCAGGGCGACGGAGACGGGTGCGTGGTCCGTGGTCGGTGCGGGCAAGGGGGGTACTCCCGGGCGTGTGGGGCGCGTGACGGGCTCGTTCGCGACGGAGAGGCTACGGAGGGGCTACGGAGTCGCGGCGGGCGGGTGGCAGCGGCGGGAAGCTGGAGAGGTCGGGGCGGTGGCTGGAGGCGGTCGGAGGGATGGTTGAAGCGGAGCGTCCGCCTCATCATGCCGTCGGCTGCCACGGGAGCCGACCCCCGGGGGCATGGACTGTGGGGCGCGTCACGAGCATCACGGGTCACGGGCACAACAAACGGCCCCAACCCGTCGATTACGGGACGAGATCGGACTCCACGACCGTCTCCAGGCGGGGCTTCCCCCCGCGCGGCTCCTGCGCCTGCTCCAGTCGCAGCCGGGCCGAACGGCCGCGCAGGGTCAGTGTCATCAGCTGGTTGCCGAACCAGGGGCCGCCCGTCTTCCGCCAGCTGACCGAGGGCCGGCCACAGCCGCCGTGCCGGGTGAAGCGCCGGCCGAGAGCCCGGGCCACCGCGCTCCAGCCGAAGCGGAAGCCGAGCCTTATCGACAGCGGGATGGAGTTGTGGACGGGGGAGCAGGTCAGTTGGAGGACACGGGCGTCCGGTGCCCTTGAAGGCGCCCCTGAAGACGCCCCCGAAGGAGCCCCCGGAGGCGCCTCCGAATGCGCCCCTGAAGACGCCCCCGAAGGCCACTTCGCCTCGGCCACGTACGCGTGGTGCACATCCCCGGACAGCACCAGCACGGTGGCCGGCGCGGCCGGTCCCGAACCGACCTCGGCGATCAACGCCGCCAGCGCGTCGAAGGACGCCGGGAACGCCGCCCAGTGCTCCAGGTCGGCCCTGCGGCGCAGGTCCTCGCCGAAGCGGGCCCAGCGGGCGCCCTTGTCGCCCCGGCACAGCGACGCGTTCCACGCTTCGGCGTCGTGCACCAGGTGGGGCAGCAGCCAGGGCAGCGAGGTGCCGATGAGGAGATGGTCGTACGACTCCCGCGTGTCCAGCGCCTGCTCGCGCAGCCACCGCTCCGAGCCGGGGTCGAGCATCGAGCGGTTCTCCTCGGCGAGGACGCGGGCCGCCCTGCTGTCCACCATCAGCAGCCGGACCCGGCCGAAGTCGCGCCGGTAGCTCCAGCGCGCCGCCGCGGCGTCGGCGTCGGCCTCGGCGGCGAAGGCACGCAGCGCGTCGGTGCCGTCGGGAGACCCGAGCACGGCCGCGTACAGCGGGTCGGTGGCCAGTTCGTCGGGCGAGAGGTTCCCCAGGTGCTGGTGCACCCAGTACGACATCAGGCCGCTCATCAGCCGCTCCTGCCACCAACCGGTCTCCCGCATGTCCCGGAGCCAGGCGGCGGAGGTGTTCCAGTCGTCGATGACGTCATGGTCGTCGAAGATCATGCAGCTGGGCACGGTGGACAGCAGCCAGCGGACCTCGGGGTCGAGCCAGGACTCGTAGTAGAGGTGGGTGTACTCCTCGTAGTCCGCGACCTCGCTGCCCGGCGGGTCGCTCAGGTCGCGGCGGGCGGCGAGCCAGCGCCGGGTCGCCGGGGAGGTCTCGTCGGCGTACACCTGGTCGCCCAACAGCAGCAGCACGTCGGGCCGTTCGCCCTCCGGGTCGCCCGCGATACGGGCGGCGAGGGTGTCCAGGGCGTCCGGACCCACCGGGTCCCTCTCGCCGGCCGGGGGCGCGGCCCAGCGGCAGGAGCCGAAAGAGACGCGGACGGCGGCGTCCTCGCTCGGGGTGTGGATGACGGAGTCCGGGAAGGGGGAGTCCGGCAGCGGCCACACCCGTTTGCCGTCCAGGAGCACCTCGTAGGACCGCGTGGTGCCCGGGGTGAGGCCGGTCACCGGGACGAGGGCGTAGTGATGGCCCTCGATCTGGAAGGAGCGGGCCTCGCCGCCGGTGCCGTCCGCGCAGCGCACCTCGGCGGCGCAGGGACGGCTTGTCTCGACCCATACGGTCGCGGACGAGCCGTCGACATACCTCAGCAGTGGTCCCAGGCGCAGTCCCGCCACGTGATCGCCCTCCTCCGTCGCCCCGTAACGGTACGGAACGACGGAGGTGATCGGCGAGGTTCCGGGGATCACGGTTCGGGAATTCCGGTGTGCGGATCCTGTGTCAGCGGCGCACGGGACTCGCGTCGAAGACTCTGGAGAACTCGGCGGAACTCGGCGAAACTTGGGGGATCTCGGCAGAACTCGGCAGAACTCGGGAGAACTCGGGAGAACTCCGGAGAACAGGAACCGGAGATTGGCCGGAAGCGGTCAGCAGCTCGCCAGGTAGCTCGTGAGCGCGCTCTTCTCGGCCGAGTCGACCGAGAGGCCGTAGTAGTACTTCACCTGGACCCAGGCGCGGAAGTAGGTGCAGCGGTAGGCCGTGCGCGACGGAATCCAGGTGGCCGGGTCCTGGTCGCTCTTGGACTGGTTGACGTTGTCCGTGACGGCGATCAGCTGCGGGCGGGTCAGGTCGTTGGCGAAGGACTGGCGCCGGGCGGTCGTCCAGCCGCTGGCGCCGGAGTCCCAGGCCTCGGCGAGCGGGACGAGGTGGTCGATGTCGAGGTCGGAGGCGGCGGTCCAGGTGGCGCCGTCGTACTCGGAGTACCAACTGCCGCTGGTGGCGGCGCAGGCGGAGTCCTGGACGACGTTCGTGCCGTCGCGCTTCAGGACGACCTCACGGGTGTTGCAGGTGCCGGACTGGGTGATCCAGTGCGGGAACAGGTCGCGGTCGTAGCCGGTGCGGTCCTCGGTGGCCACGGTGAGCGAGGCGAGGTAGGTGCGGGCGGTGGCGGCGCTGACCGGAGTGGGGAGGGCGGCGGACGCGGTCGGGCCGTTGAACAGCGCGACGGAAGTCATGACTCCGGTGAGCGCCGCGAGTATGCTGAGCCGTCGACGCGCGTAGAACTTCGGCATGCGAACTCCCTTGGGATGGGGGGGCGTTGGAGTGCGAGCGAGGACATGCTCGCGGCTCCGCATTGCGGGGAGATGTGCGTACGGTGAGAAGTTAGTGACGTGAGCATGACACGACAAGGCATGTGACGTGAGGGCTTCGCGTACGATGGACGGCGCAGAAGGGGAGTAGCTCTTCGCCGGACCGTCGACATACTGCTCAGCTCGTCTGAGCCGGCGCCCGGAGGCGGACCTCGGATCCTGTGGATCGCGGGGTCGGCCAGCGAGACCTTCGGCAAGCAGTACACGCCCGTGCCGTTCCGGTACGGGTGCTGAGTGTGCTGCCGTGCCGAGGTGTCGCGTCGAAGTTCCGAAAGTCTTCGAAAGGCTCAGCACTCTCGGTGGGGCGGCCCGACCGATTGAGGAACCTTGATCAGCTTCACCGTGACGGCGGTCGTCTTCGGCGTCGTCTTCCTCGCCGAACTGCCGGACAAGACCGCGCTCGCCGGACTCGTCCTCGGCACCCGCTACCGCGCCTCCTACGTCTTCGCGGGCGTCGCCGCCGCCTTCGCGCTGCATGTCGTGCTCGCCGTCGCGGCCGGCAGTGTGCTGACCCTGCTGCCGCAGCAGGTCGTGCACGCGCTGACGGGCGTGCTGTTCCTGGGCGGCGCGGCCGTGCTGCTGAGGACCAAGGTCGAGGCCGACGGTGACGCGGAGATCCGCAAGCCGGAGAACCAGTCCTTCTGGAAGGTCGCCGGCGCGGGATTCATGCTCATCCTGGTCGCCGAGTTCGGCGATCTCACCCAGATCATGACGGCCAACCTCGCCGCCCGCTACGACGACCCGGTCTCCGTCGGTCTCGGTGCGGTGCTCGCGCTGTGGGCGGTGGCCGGACTCGGCATCGTCGGCGGAAAGGCGCTGATGAAGAGGGTGCCGCTGCGGCTCATCACCAAGATCGCGGCGGTGCTGATGCTGGGGCTCGGGGTGTGGAGCCTGTGGGAGGCGGTGGCCGGCTGAGGGCCGTCCGGGGCCGTCGGCGGAGCGCCGTGGGCCCGTCGGCCGAGCTGAACCTCGGGTGAACTGTTTCGGGAGACGGTGGCGGGAAGCCGTACTTGTTTGTACCGTGGGGGAACAAAGTGGTTCCCGCCTGTTTTCCCTGACCGGCGGGCGGGACCACCTTGTCCCTCCGGGGACAGGGGACAAGCACCCCAGCGCCCCCTCGCCACCGTGCCTTGGAGCTGCCGATGACGGCCACCGTCGCGCCCACCGTGCTCACCGCCCGCGCCCTCCTGCTGGACATGGACGGCACGCTCGTCAACTCGGACGCCGTGGTCGAACGGATCTGGCGGCGCTGGGCCGAACGGCACGGGCTGGACGCGGACGAGATCCTGAAGGTCGTCCACGGCCGCCAGGGCCACGCCTCGATGGCGCTGCTGCTGCCCAACCGCCCCGTGGCGCAGAACCACGCCGACAACGCGCGCATGCTCGCCGAGGAGACGGCGGACATGAACGGTGTCATCGCGATCCCGGGCGCGCCGGAGTTCCTCGCGTCCCTGCGGGGGCTGCCGCACGCCCTGGTGACCTCCGCCGACGTCCCGCTGTCCACCGCGCGCATGGCGGCGGCGGGGCTGGATCTGCCCGACGTCCGCGTCACCGCCGAGTCCGTCGGCGCGAGCAAGCCCGACCCCGAGGGGTTCCTCAAGGGCGCCGCGGAACTCGGCGTCGCCCCCGCCGACTGCGTCGTCTTCGAGGACTCCGCCGCCGGCATCCAGGCCGGCCGCGACGCCGGGATGCGGGTCGTCGGGGTCGGCCAGAGGGCCGGCTTCCACCGGCCGGACGCGCTGGTACGGGACCTGAAGGAGGTGCGGGTGGAGTCGGCGGGGGACGGGTTGATCAGGCTGTACGTCGGCTAGGGGCTAGGGGCTAGTGGCGGCAGCTTGGGGTCTCGGCTGAGGTCGGCTCCTTCCTCGGAGCGGCCGGCCGGGCCTACGGCTCCGAGGTCTCCTTCTCCAGTGCGACGCGGGTCTTGTTGTCGTAGACGCCGAGGTTGTCGGTGCCGACGCCACGGGACAACTGGTAGTTGCGCAGCGCGTCCTCGACCTGGGTGCTGAAGTCGCCGTCGGCCTCGCCGTTGTACAGGTACCGCTGGTGCAGTCGCTCCTGGAGCTCGGTGACCTCCGGACCGCTGTCGCCGCGGCGCAGCACGGGAACGCTCCGGTCGTCGCTCTCGCCCTCTTCCGCGGAGGCCGAGCCCGCGCCGGCGTCGTCGGTCTCGGTGCCCGTCGGGCTCCCGGTCGGGGTGGCGGCGGACGCGCTCGGCGAGGGGCTGGACGCGGACGCCGAGGGTGACGAGGAGGGCGAGGGGCTCGCACTGGTCGGGGGTGGAGTGGCGGATGTCGGTGGCGCCGACGGGCTCTCCGTGTCCGGAGACACCGACGCCGCGCTGGTCGAGGTGTCCGGGACGGCCGCCCTGACCTCCTCCGGCGGGGCGCCTTCCCGCGCGGGTGTCTCGTACGCGAACAGTCCACCGGCCAGCCCGGCGGCCGCCACCACGGCGACGACGGTCCCACCGACAGCGAGCAGTGCGGTACGGCGACGCCGACGCGCACTCCGATCGCCCTCGACCGGCCGGTACCCGACGGTCACGTCCTCGTCGCCCGCACCGCCCCCGCCCGCACCGCCCCTCGCACTGCCCACCTCGAATATCCGCAGGTCGTTGACGCTGGGCGTGGTGGCCGGGGGTGCCAAGGGGGTCGGCAGCACGGACGTCGCGTCCACGGGTGGCGTGGAGGGTGTGGGGGGCGCGCCTGTGGAGGGTGGTGTCGCCGGCCCGCCCGCCACGGGCAGGGGCGCGGTCCCGTCGACGGCGGACGAGGCGCGGGCTGTGCCGACGGCGGGCAGCAGGGCGGTGGCATCGGCTGCGCCCGGCGGGTCGGCCGCGCGCTGCGAGGGGGCGGTGTGGGCTGCCGTGCGGGCTGTTGTGCCGGCTGTTGTGTGAGCTGCGCCCGGCAGGCCCCCGGCGGCGCCGCCCGGCGCCCTGGCCGGATCCGTGGCGGGCACCGCTGCTGCGGCGTCGGCGGTGGGGAGTAAGGCGGTCGCGTCGGTCGCACCCGGCACGGTGGCGGGATGGGCCGCACGCGGGGCAACGGTCGGCCCGCCGGCGGGCGGTGCGTCGGCGGCGGCGCGCTGAGCGTCGGTCACGCGGGGCGCGGCGGCCGCGTCCAAGGTGGGCAACGCGGCGGTCGCGTCGCCCACCGGCTGTGCGGCGGCAGCCTCGGCGCCGGGACGAGCGGATGTCGGGTCCACGGCGCGCAGCATGACGGTGGCGTCCGGGTCGGGCCGGGCGGGGTTCGGTGTGGTGGGTGTGTGGCGGCCTGGGACTGTGGGCCAGGGGTCGCGTCTCTCCGAACTGGCGGCTGTGCCGGGAGGTGTCGTAGTCGGGTCCGGGGCGGGCCCGGCGGGATCCGCTGTGGTGGGTGTGTGGCGGCCTGGGACTGTGGGCCAGGGGCTGCGTCCCTCGGAGCCCGCGTCTACGCGGGGAAGCGCCGCGGTCGCGTCCAGGTCGGTCGAGGCGGCGGGCGGGGCGGTAGGCAGGCCGTCAGGCGCCGTGTCACCCGGCACTCCAGCCCTGCCACCCGACACCGCCCCCAACGTCCCTTCCGGCTCCGGTTCCAGTTCCCCTTCCGGACCCGGCCCCGGCCCCGGTTCCAGCTCCCCTTCAGAGCTCGGTTCCGGCTGCCTCTCCGGCTCCAGCTCCACATATGGGCGTATCCGCAGCGGATCGAAGTCCTCCGCCGCTGCCGCCTCCGCCGTGCGCGCGTCGCGCAGGGCGTCGGACGCTCGTCGGGTGCAGCCGCATGACGGGGTGTTGTCGGCTGCCCTGGGCGTTCCGCACTCCGGGCACAGGTGCCCCTTCGGCTCGTTCACGCGTTCGTCCCTCCCCTCGCGAACTTCAGAGATTATGCAGATCTTCTCCACACCGTCGCCCCGAGCCCCCGGAATGCCGGCTTCCAAAGGGACTCGACAGGCCATATCCGGCCACACCGATCACGATGGAACTCGAAACAGGACGCTCAGGAGGACTTCATGGCCGGGGACGCGCACGCTGTGACCGGAGAGGCGGAAGACGGGCAAGGCGGGCAGAACGGGCAGGGCAGGCAGGACGGGCAGGACGAGCAAGACGGGCAAGACGGGTACGACGGGCGCGGTGGGCGTGGCGGGCGGGAAGGGCACGTGCCCGGCAACGTCCTCGTCTCCATCGGCGCCCTGCTCCTCGGGATGCTGCTCGCCGCCCTCGACTCGACCATCGTCTCGACGGCGCTGCCCACCATCGTCAGTGACCTCGGCGGCCTGGACCACCTGTCCTGGGTGGTGACCGCGTACCTGCTCGCCTCGACCGCCGCGACCCCGCTGTGGGGCAAACTCGGCGACCAGTACGGGCGCAAGCGGCTGTTCCAGATCGCGATCGTGATCTTCCTGGTCGGCTCGGCGCTGTGCGGTGCCGCGCAGGACATGCCGCAGCTGATCGCCTTCCGGGCCCTGCAGGGGTTCGGCGGCGGCGGGCTGATGGTGCTGTCCATGGCGATCGTGGGGGACCTCGTCCCGCCCCGCGAACGCGGCCGCTACCAGGGGATGTTCGGTGCCGTCTTCGGGACGACCAGCGTGCTCGGTCCGCTTCTCGGCGGGTTGTTCACCGAGCATCTGAGCTGGCGTTGGGTCTTCTACGTCAACCTGCCCGTCGGCGTCGTCGCCCTCGCCGTGATCGCCACCGTCCTGCGCATCCCGCGTAAGTCCACCCGGCACGTCATCGACTACCTCGGCACGTTCCTGATCGCGTCCGTCGCCACCTGTCTGGTGCTTGTGGCGTCCCTGGGCGGTACGACATGGGGCTGGGGCTCGCCGCAGATCGTGGGCCTGGCGGTGCTGGGCGTCGTACTCGCCGTGGCGTTCGTGGCCGTCGAGCGGCGGGCCGCCGAACCGGTCCTGCCCCTCAAGCTGTTCCGGATCCGCACCTTCGCCCTGTCCGCCGTCATCAGCTTCGTCGTCGGCTTCGCGATGTTCGGCGCGATGACCTATCTGCCGACCTTCCTCCAGGTCGTCCAGGGCGTCACCCCGACCCTGTCCGGTGTGCACATGCTGCCGATGGTGCTCGGTCTGCTGCTGGCGTCGACGTTCTCCGGACAGATCGTCAGCCGCACCGGCCGCTGGAAGGTGTTCCCGGTCGTCGGCACCGGCGTGACCACCCTCGGCCTGCTCCTCCTCCACCGGCTCGACGAGCACAGCTCCACCGCCGCCATGAGCGGCACCTTCTTCGTGTTCGGGCTGGGCCTCGGCCTGGTCATGCAGGTCCTCGTCCTGATCGTGCAGAACGCCGTCTCCTACGAGGATCTCGGCGTCGCCACCTCCGGCGCGACCTTCTTCCGGTCCATCGGCGCCTCCTTCGGCGTCGCCGTCTTCGGCACCGTCTTCGCGAACCTGCTCGGCGTCAGGCTGGCCGACGCGTTCAGCGGCACCCAGCTCCCGCCCGGCGTCTCGGTGGGAGCGCTGGAGTCCGACCCGCGCGGTATCGCCGCCCTGCCGGCCGACCTGCGCCCGTCGGCCCTGCACGCGTACGCCTCGTCCATCACCGACGTGTTCCTGTACGCCGCCCCCGTCGCCGTCCTCGGTTTCGTGCTGGCCTGGTTCCTCAAGGAGGACAGGCTGCGCGCCTCGGTCACGGCCCCGGACGTCACGGAGACGCTCGCCAGCAACCCGGTGGAGCGGTCGTCGTACGACGAGGTGTGCCGCGCGCTGTCCCTGCTCGGCACGCGTGAGGGCCGGCGCGAGATCTACCGGAAGATCACCGCGCGCGCCGGGTACGACCTCCAGCCCGCGGCGAGCTGGATGCTGCTGCGGATCAAGAGATACGGCCGGGTCGAGCCGGCCCTGCTCATCGAGCGCGGCACCGTCCCGCTGACCGTCGTCATCGAGGCCGCCCGCCAGATCGAGGAGCGGCGGCTGGTCGAACGCCAGGGCCTCGACCTCGTACTGACCGAGCGGGGCTGCGAGGTCGCCGACCGGCTCGCCGAGGCCCGTGCCGAGTCGCTGGCCGAACTCCTCGGCGACTGGTGGGGCCCGGACCGGCCGACGGACCTGACGCAGCTGGTGAACGAGCTCACCAACGAGCTGTGCGGTTCCGAGGCGGAACGTCCGCACGACGGGCGTCCGGAGCCCCGGTTCAGCTGAGGTCCTTGCGGAACCAGTGCTCGGCGTACACGTCGTCGTTGTGCGGTTCGGTCTCCTCGTAGCCGAGCCGCGCGTACAGGGCGCGGGCCTCCACCAGGTCGCCGCGGGTGTCGAGGACCATCCGGCCGGCACCGAGGGCGCGGGCCGCGTCCTCCGCCGCCCGGACGAGAAGAGCGGCACCGCCCTTGCCGCGCATGCCCTCGTACACGAACACCCGGGTGAGCTCGGCGGTGCCGCCCTCCAGCAGCCGTACGCCCGCACTCCCGGCCGCTTCCCCGTAGTACCGTCCGACCAGCAACTGGCCGCTGGGCGGGGCGAGTTCGGCGCCCGTGCGGGCGGCGATCTCCCGTTCCAGCTCGGCGGCGCCGGTCCGGCGCCCCTCGTGCAGCAGGTACCAGCGGTCGCTGACCTCCGTGTAGTACGTCCGCCAGAGGGCGGCGGCGACGGGGGAGTCGAAGGGTTCCGGGGCGATGGTCCACGCCGTCGAGGCTGTCGAGGCCGCCGTAGTCGTCATGGCGGGCATTGTGGGGCGACGCTCTACCGGGACCGCAACCGGATATGGGTGACCTCCGGGGAGTCCAGCACCTGGGTGTTGTGCCACTCGACGGGCACCTTCCTGGTGTCCTCACCCTTGCGTCGATCGGGCCTCTACCGAATCGACACGTCGTCGACACGAATACGGAGACCGTTTGAGAGGCGTCGTCCGGGCAACCCGGATGAGGAACCGGCCCGCACGGAGGGCCGGTTGGGTCGAGAACCCGGAAGGCATTCATGTCCACAGGCGTGATCATCGCTCTGATCGTGATAGTGGCGGCCGTCGTCATCGTCGCGGCCGTGCTGGCTCCGCGGGCCCGGCGCGGTCCCGGCGGCCAGAACCTGAAGCGGCGGTTCGGCCCCGAGTACGACCGGGCCGTGGCCCGGCACGACGGGGACACCAAGGCCGCCGAGCACGAGCTCACCGAGCGCGTGGAGCGGCACGGGTCGCTGCGTCAGCGGCCGCTGGAGCCGGGCAGGCGCGAGCAGTACCAGGCTCGCTGGACGGCAGCCCAGGAGCGCTTCGTCGACTCGCCGCAGGAGGCCGTCGCCGAGGCGGACCGGCTGCTCGCCGAGCTGGCCGGTGCCCGGGGTTTCCCGGACGGCGCGCAGTACGAGGAGCAGGTCTCCGCGCTGTCGGTGCACCACGCGCACCATGTGCAGGGCTACCGGCGCGTCCACCGCGTCGCCCGCGCGGACGTGGTCGCCGGGCAGGACGGTGACGGCCGCGCCGGCACCGAGGAGTTGCGCGAGTCCATGGTCGAGGCCCGGGCCCTGTTCGAGGACCTGGTGAGCCCGGCCCGGCACGAGAACCGCCGCGATCACAGCGATCAGCGGGACCACAAGGACCACCGGGCCGACGCCCGGGAGTCCGTCGAACGGACCGACGGCGATACGGCGCCCGCCCGCAACAACGGGCGCGCCCACCTGCCCGCATTCACCAGGCGCCACGCGAAGGGGAGTTGAGCGACATGACAGACGCAACGACCGGCTCGGGCGCCGAGGGCGCCCCGCGCGACGGAAAGCCGAGGGGCCGGGCGACCCTGCCCGCGACACCCCCCGGCCACGACCCGGCGACGAACCCGCCCACGGAGACCCCGCACGCCGAGCGGCCCGAGGGCCCGACGACGATCCGCGACAAGGCCCACGACGCGGCCCCGGGCGAACCGGGCACCCGGACGCGGGACGGCGACGCGGCGCGCGGCGCCACGATGGCCGACAGCGACACGGCACGAGGCGGCACCGGGTCCGGTACCGACACCGCGCCCCGCGAGACCGGCGGGGCCGGTCGCCCCGGCGCGCTCGGCGGCGAGACCGCCGCGGGCCGCGACAGCGCTCCGGGCCGGGCAGGCCGCGCGCGCTCGGCGGTCACCCGCGACCAGGCCGACACGTACGGCGAGCCCACCGGTATCCGCGGCCGTGCGGCCCACGACGGATCAGGCGCCGTCGGCGCCTCCGATGCCGGAGCGGACGGTCACGGCAGTCGGCTGCTCCCGGGGGACGAGCGCGACAAGCTCGCCCAGCAGCTCCAGCACGCCGTCGCCGGGTTCGTGGACGGGCCGCGGGACTCCGTGGCGGAGGCCGACCGCGTACTGGAGGAGGCGGCCGCCCGCTTCACCGAGGCCGTGACCCAGCGGCGCCGTACGCTCCGTGGCGCCTGGCAGTCCACGGACGGCGCCGGCGCGGGCAAGCCCGCGACGAGCACCGACACCGAGCAACTCCGGCTGGCCCTGCGGGACTACCGCGAGCTGGCGGACCGGCTGATGCGTCTCTGACGCCACCCCGCCCCGACATCCCGATCACCTCCGCCGTACGGCCGCGTTCCTGAGAAGCGGCTGTCTACCGGCACCCGACATGCCGCGTATGGCGTAATGAGCCGCTCGGACGGACTTCCCAGGCCACGTTGTGCGCAGGCGGTGACGCAGGACGCGGGAGGGGGAGGTGGCGAACCGGGCCATGGGCGAGGAGATTCCGGAGGACCGGTCGGAGGGTTTCGGTGAGCGGCTGCTCGGCGTGCTGCTGGATCGGGCGCGGCATTTGCCGCCGCAGCTGATCGCCCCGCTGATCGCGGAGGAGGTGGGCAGGGTCGGAGGCCGTGACGTCTCCATCCTGCTGCAGGACTACGCGCAGGAGCTGCTGGTGCCGCTGCCGGGCAGGAAGCTGCACGTCAGCCGGCCCGAGCCGGTGATCGGCTCCCCCGCCGGCCGGGCTTTCCTGCGCGGAGAGATCGTCGAGGTGCCGCAGGACCGCGGCGCCGTCCGGATGTACCTGCCGTTGCTGGACGGCGGCGACACGGTGGGCGTGATGGCCCTCACCCTGGAGGCCGTCGGCGACGACGACCGGCGCCTGCTCAGTCGGCTCTCCGCGCTGGTCGCCGACCTGCTGGTCACCAAGAACGCCTACACCGACCTGTTCTTCCTGGCCCGGCGTCGGGAGCCGATGAGCGTGTCCGCGGAGATCCAGTGGAGCCTGCTACCGCCGCTGTCGATGTCCGTGCCGCAGGTCGAGGTGGCCGGCATCCTCGAGCCCGCCTACCGCGTCGCCGGCGACAGCTTCGACTACGCCCTCAACGACAACATCCTGCACATGGCCGTGATCGACGCGATGGGCCACGGCCTGGACGCTGCCGCGATGGCGACCATCGCCATCGGCGCCTACCGGCATGCCCGGCGCGTGTTCGTCAGCCTGGCCGAGAAGTACGCGTTCATGGATGATGCCATCACCCGGCAGTTCGGACCCGACCACTTCGTCACGGCCCAGCTGATGCACCTCGACATCACCACCGGTGAGCTGGAGCTGGTCAACGCCGGCCACCCCGCGCCGCTGCTGATCCGCGACGGCCGGGTCCTGCGGCAGTTGGAGAGCGCGACGACGCTGCCTGTCGGCTTCGGCGGTGTGCGGCCCCGGATCAGACAGCACATGCTCCAGCCGGGCGACCGGGTGCTGTACTACACCGACGGCATCATCGAGGAACACCTCGCCGGCGGGGAGCTGTTCGGCGAGGAACGCCTCATCCGCTGCGTCAACCGCCACGGGGAAGACCCCTCACAGGGGGTACGGGCGGACCTGCGCCTGCTCTCCTCCACGCTGAAGAGCGAACGGGGCGGACTCACCAGCGACGACGCCACCCTTTTCATGATCGAGTGGCGCGGTGGCGCCGCCGACCACCTCGCGGCCCTTGACTGAGAATCTCGACGTCAACCGAGTCCGCACTGGACGCTTGAACACCATCAATCATCAGGGATGCTGCCTACGGCGGACCTACTCAGCCGCCTCCCGGAGCTCCCGCCACCGTCGTACGACCTCTTCGACGTCGTAGGGCTTCAGTCCCAGCGGGGGCCCGGGCGGCGGCTTGAACATGAGGTCACGGATCTTGACGTTGACGTCCTCGACGAGCTTGCGGACGAGCCGCTCGGTCGGTGCCCGCAGGGCCGCCGCGAGGGTGTCCTCGGCCTCCTTGCGCAGGGCCAGAGTGGGCGGCAGGACGGAGAGGCCCTCGCGGGCCATCTTCCGCTTGATCCACCACAGCTCGTCGTAGGCAGTGTCGGTGCCGTCCGGCAACGGCTTTCCCACGCCCGCGAGTTGGGCGAACTCGCCCCGCCTCTCGGCCTCCCGGATCTGTTTGTCCACCCAGGACTCGAACGGAACACCGGGTGGCTTTCGCTCGGTCATGAGTCCATTGTGCCGGACGTGTCATGGCCGGGCGATTATCATGCGGCGGTTGTGTAAAGACACTTCAGGCACTTCAGAAGGAGCGCACGTGCTCGAACTCACCATGGCCGCCGTCTCCGCGGCGGACGCGGGCGCCACGGCCGGCATGCTCATGGCCGACTCGCCCAGTGACCCGGGCGCGGTGCTGCGGCTGGGCCGGGACAAGTCGGTGTGCCGGCTCTCGACACCGGAGGACTGGCTGTTCATCTCCCGGGTCCACCTGGAGTTCCTGTGCGGCCCCGACGGCACCTGGCAGGTCACCTGGCTGCAGGGCTCCCAGCCCGACCCGTCCTCGGAGGTCCGGCTGACCGTCGGCGAGTACGCGCAGCCCCTGTCCTACGGCGGTACGGTCGCCCTGCCCCGGGGCGGCAACGGCGAGATCATCATCCAGGACCGCACCGCCCCGCGCAGCGTCAACGTCGCCTTCTATCACGAGGTCTGACAGACAGGCCCTAGGCGAGCACCCGGGCCAGCGCGAAGCCGTCGTAGCCCTTGCCGCCGACCGTCTGGATCGCCGTGCCGCTCAGCCGGGGGTGCCTGCCGATCAGTTCGAGGGCGGTCCGGGTGCCCTGGACGTCCGGCGCGGTGCTGTCCGCGTCGGCCACCCGGCCGCCCCGCACCACGTTGTCGACGACGATCAGGCTGCCCTCGCGGGTGAGCCTGAGCGCCCACTCCAGGTAGTGCGGGTTGTTGCTCTTGTCGGCGTCGATGAAGACCAGGTCGAAGGGGGCCGGGTTCTCGTCGGCCAGCTTGGGCAGCGACTCCAGCGCCGGGCCCACCCGTACGTCGACCAGCTTGTCGAGGCCCGCGCGGGCGATGTTGCGGGAGGCCACCTCGGCGTGCCGGGGGCTGTACTCCAGCGTGACCAGTCGGCCGTCGGCGGGCAGCGCGCGGGCCAGCCAGATGGCGCTGTAGCCGCCGAGGGTGCCGATCTCCAGGATGGTGCGGGCGCCCTGGATCTGGGCGAGGAGCTGGAGCAGCTTGCCCTGGGGCGCGGTGACGGCGACCTGCGGGAGTTCGGCCGCCTCGCTGTCGCGGACGGCCGCGTCCAGGACTTCGTCGTCCGGCGAGAGGAGGGCGGTGAAGTAGTCGTCGACGTCGTCCCAGACCTGCGACTCGCTCATACACCTGTGCCTTTCATGTGTCTAGTTAGATCGGCTAACTAGCTGCGCTAACGAATATAGTCGCGCGCCTGCTCCTCTGTCAGGGGGACACCTCGGCGAGTTTCAGCCGATCGGAGCAGACGCCGGCGTGGGCGGGAGGGGGTGGCGCGGGCCGCGTGAGTGGCGCCGGTGGCACGGGTCATGCGGGCGGCATGCCTGGCGCGGCGCCAGGGGCCGGGGGCGGGCCGAGGTGGTCAGCGTGTCCCGATCACGGTCCGCGCACGAGTCGATGCATGGGGCATGTAAATGTGCCGCGAACAGGCCTGGAGGCCGGTTCTGGAGCGGTTCCGGGGTGGCTGGTTTGTGATCCTTCTCGCGCCCTGCGGAGGCAGTCGACCCGCCCGCGCACTATCGTCATTTCGGACAAAAGGGGCGATCCGGCGCGTGAGGCGGACGGGGCGGGAGGCCGACGAGGCGTGGCGAACGCGGAGCGCAGCGGGCGAGCGGCGGAAGCTCTCGGAGCGACGGCCGCGGGCCCGGCCATGGCCGTTCAGGCCCGTCTGCACGCGGCGCGGCTGGCCCTGTGGCTCGTCGCCGCCGTCCTCGCCGCACGCGAGGTGGCCGTCGTCCTCAGGACGCCCCGCGGCGAACGGCTGACGGACCTGGAGACATGGGTCGGCCCCCAGGGCGTCCTGCATGTCAACGGCTCGTTGTACGACTCGACGAGCTTCACCGGTACGCCCTTCGCCGGACTGGTGCTGAAACCGCTCACCAGAACCGCCGAGCAGGCCCTCGGCTGGGGCTGGACCTTCGGCACCCTGCTGCTGGTCGTCGCCCTCGGCCTGGTCGCCGCGCGCGCCCTGCCCCAGCCGGTCAGCAGACGCACCTCCCTGCTCGCCGCGCCGGTCGCGATCAGCCTGCTGATGCTGTCGCTGCCGATACGCAACGCCCTCTACCTCGGCCAGACCAGCGTCATCCCGGTCCTGCTCGTACTGCTCGGCTGTTTCGCCGTACGCGGCCAGCGGGCAAGCGGCCTGCTCATCGGCTTCGCGGCGGCCCTGCTGCCCACCGTGCTGCTCTTCGCCCCGCTGCTGTGGTTCACCGGCCGCCGCAAGGCGGCGCTCACCACCTGCCTGACGTTCGTCGCATCCACCGCCATCGCCTGGGCGGCGATGGCGCACGACTCGTACACCTACTGGGTGCACCACATGGCAGGCACCGGCCTGGGCGGCCAGGCCGACGACCTCGCCAACCAGTCCCTGCACGGCTCCCTGCTGCGGATGGGCCTGTCCGGGCCGCTGGAAATCAGCCTCTTCCTCCTGCTCGGCGCCGGCGTCGCCGTCCTGGGGACCCGCCGCGCGGTGCGCTACGCCCGCGACGGACAGCTGCTGCTCGCCGTCGCGATCACCGGCTGCGCCGCGATCGCCGTCTCACCGACCACCTGGCAGCACCAGCTGCTGTGGGTGCTGCTCGCGGTCGTCGGCCGGGTCGGCAAGCGGACCTCCGACCGGTACGTGTGGCCGGTGGCCGTCATCCTGGTGATGACGCTGCCCGCGAGGATGATGCTGCCGCACATGCCCTTCCTGTACGGCCTGCGGGACAACATGGTGCTGCTGGCCGCGCTCCTCGTCGCCGCCGTCGTCCCGTTCCTGTCCCGCACCTCGCCGCACTACCGGTCACCGATCCCGACCGAGTACGCGCCCCAGGCGCCCGCGCGCTTTTGGCACGTCGCGCCGCCGCCCTTCCTGCGCCGGGTCCTCACCCGCCCGAACCTCCTGCTGGAACTGCTGCTCATCCGCGTCACCTACGCCGCCTACGGCCAGGTCCGGTCCGTGGTGACCGCCGACCGGGCCACCGCCGAGCAGCACGGCCGCCAGATCCACTCGCTGGAGAAGTGGCTGTCCATCGACATCGAAAGCTGGGCCAACCACGCGGTGGTGACGGTGGACTGGCTGCGGACTCTCCTCGACCACTACTACGTGTCCTTCCACTTCCTCGTCCCGCTCGCGGTCCTCGCCGTGCTCTACGTCCGCCGCCCCGTGGACTACCGCTGGGCACGCTCCACGCTGGGCCTCGCCACCCTGGTCGGCCTGCTCGGCTTCTGGCTCTACCCGCTGGCCCCGCCGCGCCTGATGCCGGGCTCCGGTTTCATCGACACCGTGCACGGCGTCCAGGACTTCTCCAAGCCGGACTACGGCGTGATGACCGAGGCCGCCAACCAGTACGCGGCGATGCCGTCGCTGCACTTCGGGTGGTCCCTGTGGTGCGGCATCGTGATCGCGGTCCTGGCGCCCAGGTGGTGGATGAAGGTCCTGGGTCTGCTGCATCCGCTGTTCACCGTGTCCGCGATCGTGGCGACCGCCAACCACTGGGTCCTCGACGCGGTCGGCGGCGCGGCCGTGGTCGGCGCGGGCTTCGGCCTGACGTACCTGCTGACGGGGCCGCGCGCGGCCACCGTGACGGCTGCCGCGGACAAGCAGGCCTCCGACGACCGTGGCGTACCGGCGGGGGAGCGGTCACCCACCGGAGGATGACCCGGATCGCCGACCGTACGCGTGGGCGATGATCAGCCCGCCGCTTCTCTGGAGGACGCCATCACTCAGCACCTGGGCACCGCGGGATCCCTCGCGGGCGACGGCGGCCCCCCGCCCACGGCCTCCGGCACGCCACGACGGGCCCGTCGCCGCGGCACGCGCCCGGTGCCGGTCGTGGTCCCCGCGCTGGTCTCCCTCGCCCTCGGCCTGTGGGGCATCGACCGTCAGAACAGCATGTGGCGCGACGAGTCGGTCACCTACCAGGTGGCCCACCGCTCGCTCGGCGACCTGTGGGGCCTGCTGGGCCACATCGACGCCGTCCACGGCCTGTACTACCTCCTCATGCACACCGTGTTCACCGTCTGGGACGACGGCGGCCTGGTCGCCCTCAGGCTCCCCTCGGCCCTGGCGACGGCGCTGGCGGCGGCGGGAGTCGGCGCGATCGGCGCGCGGCTGGCGGGCCGCCGCTCCGGCACCCTGGCGGGCCTGGTCTTCGCGGTGCTCCCGATCACCCAGCAGTACGCCCAGGAGGGCCGCTCGTACGCCCTGGTCACGGCCGGAGTGACCTGGGCCACGTACTTCTTCGTCCGGGCGCTGGCCGACCCCCGCGCCCGCTGGTGGACCGCGTACGCCGTCACTCTCGCTCTCGCCTGCCTGCTGCACCAGTTCGCGGTGTTGGCACTGGTGGCCCACGCGCTGACGCTGTGGCGGTCGCGGGTGCCCCGCCCGGTGTGGCGGAGGTGGGGGATCGCGGCGACCTGCGTCGCGGTGAGCCTGCTGCCGCCGGCGGTGGCGAGCGCCGGACAGGCGGAGCAGCAGCTGGGCTGGCTCGGCCGCCCGAGTCCGAGCGCGTGGCTGCTGTTCCTGGGGCTCTCGGCGGCGGGCGCGCTGCTGTGCCTTCTCCTGGTGCGCGCGCGTTCCGACGAGGCCCTCGCCCGCCTCGCCCTCCCGCTGCTGATCGCACCGACCGGCCTGCTGATGGTGATCTCGCTCGTCAGGCCCTGGTACGTCGACCGGTACGTGCTGTACGGCATGACCGGGCTGGCGTTGCCGACCGGGGCCGCGCTGTCATGGGCCCTCGGACAGCGGCACCGGCTCGCCCCCGTACCCCGCGCGCTGGCCGCGGGTCTGCTGGCGGGCGCGGCGATCGCGGTCCTGCTGCCGTGGTCGTCGCTGGTGCGCGCGCCGGAGAGCCGTAAGGACGACGTGGTCGCGGTCGCCCGCGCCGTGGAACGGACCGCGCGCCAGGGCGACGGCGTCCTGTTCATGCCCGCCCGCCGCCGCGAGTGGCTGCTGTCGTACCCCAGGGTCTACGACCGTCTCGACGATCTCGCCCTCGCCGAGTCACCGGCGTCCTCGCGCACCCTCCAGGGCACCGAACTCCCCGCCGCCGAGATCCGCCGCCGCATCCTGGAGTCGGACCGTGTCATCGCCCTCACCGACCCGCCGGGGCAACCGCTCGACCCCTTCCCCCGGGAGAAGGTCAAACGGCAGGTCCTGAGGGGGGACTTCGAGGTCTGCGAGCGCGTCCCGCTGCTCGGCGCGCAGGCCCTCGTCTACGCCCGCCCGGGGCACTGCTAGCCCCCGGTCACCCCGGCTCTCGGGCACCGCCGGTCCTCGGGCACCGCCGGCTCCCGGGCACCGCGGCTCCCGGGCACCGCCCGACACGGACGGGCCGACGGCGCCGGGAAGCCGTCGGCCCGAGTACGCGGGGTGTGCGTCAACCCGTGCTGACCTGGAGCTCCTTCACCCCGTTGATCCATGCCGACCGCAGCCGGCGTGGATCGCCCGTGGGTTTCAGGGTGGGCATGGCGTCGGCGATCGCGTTGAAGATGAGGTCGATCTCCAGGACGGCCAGGGACTTGCCCAGGCAGTAGTGCGGGCCCCCGCCCCCGAACCCGAGGTGCGGATTGGGATCGCGGGTGATGTCGAAGGCGTCCGGGTTCTCGAAGACGTCGGGGTCGTGGTTGGCGGAGGCGTAGAACAACCCCACCCGGTCACCCTTCTTGATCTGCTTGCCGCCCAGTTCGGTGTCCTGGGTGGCGGTGCGCTGGAAGGCGTTGACGGGAGTCGCCCACCGCACGATCTCCTCGGCCGTCGTCGCCGGCCGCTCCCTCTTGTACAGCTCCCACTGCTCGGGATGGGTGAGGAAGGCGTGCATGCCGTGGGTGATGGCGTTGCGGGTGGTCTCGTTCCCCGCCACGGCCAGCATCAGCACGAAGAACCCGAACTCGTCCGAGCTGAGGTTGCCTTCGTCCTCGGCCGCGACCATCGTCGTCACGATGTCCTTCGCCGGGCACTGCTTGCGATCGGCGGCCATGTTCATGGCGTACGCGATGATCTCGGTGGCCGACTCCGCGCCGACCTCCTCGGTGATCGCGTACTCCGGATCGTCGTACGAGATCATCTTGTTGGACCAGTCGAAGATCTTGGCCCGGTCGTCCTGCGGGATGCCGATGAGCTCGGCGATGGCCTGGAGGGGCAGTTCGCAGGCGACCTCGGTGACGAAGTCGAAGGAGCCGGAGCGGGCCCGGGCGCTCGCCGCGATCGCCTGGGCACGGGAGCGCAGGTTGTCCTCCAACGCCCGGATGGCCCGCGGCGTGAACACCCGCTGCACGATCTGCCGGACCCGGGTGTGCTCCGGCGGGTCCATGTTGAGCAGGATCAGCCGCTGGACCTCGATCGCGTCCCGCTCCATGCGCTCGTTGAAGCGGATGATCGCCGTGTTGAGGTACGAGGAGAAGATCTCCGGGTGCGTGGAGACGTACTTGACGTCCGCGTGGCGCGTCACGGCCCAGTATCCCTCGTCCTGGAACCCGGCGACGTTGCTCGCCTGGGGGATCCAGCGGACCGGTTCGGCCCGGCGCAGCTCGGCGAACTCCGGCAGGGGGACGCGGTGTTGCAGCAGGTCGGGATCGGTGAAGTCGAACCCGTCGGGGAAAGCTGGACAGGGCATGGGCGACTCCGGCTGAGGTTCTTGGCCGCGTTGTTTCTGACGGTCCATCAGGAATGAGGTCGCCGTGAAGGTAGTAACGGGTTCTATAAGTAGCAAGAGGCGCGGCGCGCCGAATTGCCTGCACGACCCTTGCGGTTGCGGGCGGCCGGTCAGCAGACTGCAGGTGGAACTAGAACACGTACTAGTTCCGCGTGGCGGGCCGGGCCGGGACGCCCCCGCGCCGCGCGGGTACGGAGGAGAGGAACTCCCCATGGCCGCGGAACCCGTGATCGTCGAGGCTGTACGCACCCCCATCGGCAGGCGCGGCGGCGCGCTCGCCAATCTGCACCCCGCCTATCTCCTGGGCGAGACCTACCGTGAACTCCTCGGCCGCACCGGCATCCCCGCCGACGCGGTCGAACAGGTCGTCGGCGGCACGGTCACCCACGCCGGCGAACAGTCCATGAACCCCGCGCGCACCGCCTGGCTGACCGTCGGCCTGCCCTACGAGACGGCCGCGACGACCGTCGACTGTCAGTGCGGCTCCTCGCAGCAGGCGTCACACATGGTCGCCAACATGGTCGCGGCCGGGGTCATCGACGTCGGCATCTCGTGCGGCGTCGAGTCGATGTCGCGGGTGCCGCTGGGGTCCGGATCGAAGCACGGGCCGGGGAAGCCGTTCCCCGACGAGTGGAACGTGGACCTGCCCAACCAGTTCGAGGCGGCGGAACGGATCGCCCGCCATCGCGGCCTGACGAGGGAGAACGTCGACTCCCTCGGGCTCGCCTCCCAGGAACGGGCGGCCGTCGCCTGGTCCGAGGAACGCTTCAAACGGGAGACGTTCGCTGTCCAGGTGCCGACCACCGAGGACGAACAGCGCACCGGCCAGGGCATGTGGCGGCTCGTCGACCGCGACGAGGGCCTGCGCGACACGTCGATGGAGGCGCTGGCGGGGTTGAAGCCCATCATGCCGACGGCCATCCATACGGCGGGCAACTCCTCGCAGATCAGCGACGGCGCGGCGGCGATCCTGTGGGCGTCGAAACGGATGACGCGGGCGCTGAAGCTGCGGCCCCGCGCCCGGATCGTCGCGCAGGCACTGGTCGGAGCGGACCCGCACTTCCACCTCGACGGACCCATCGACGCCACGCGCGCGGTACTGGGGAAGGCGGGCATGTCCCTGAAGGACATCGACCTCGTCGAGATCAACGAGGCCTTCGCGTCCGTGGTGTTGAGCTGGGCCCAGGTCTTCGACCAGGACCTCACGAAGGTCAACGTCAACGGCGGCGCGATCGCGCTCGGCCACCCGGTGGGGGCCACCGGGGCCCGGCTCATCACGACGGCACTGCACGAACTGGAGCGCACGGACAAGGAGTTCGCGCTGGTGACGATGTGCGCGGGCGGCGGCCTGGCCACCGGAACGATCATTCAACGGCTGTAGTCGTCCACTTCACGAACGTGGTGAACGGGGCGGGGCCGGGCGTGAAGGCCGGTCCCGCCGGGGTTTTGGGTGCCACCTGCTCATACGCCGGCCCAGCCGGTTCGGAGAGACACGGAACTCGACCGGTTCGCCCGCGACATGGCCGACGCCCCGACCGGCCGACGCCCCGACCGGCCGGTACCGCCGATGGCCGGTACCGCCGCGATCGGGGCGCTCGTGCGTCTGCCGGTTACCGCCATCAAGGAGGGGCGGGGCCTGTCCTCGATGGCGGCGTCCTGGCCGACACCGTCAACTGTCTACCGTCTGCTGCCTGCCTGGCGGCCCGGTCTGACGGTCCGGCCTCACTTCAGGTGCCGGTCGAAGAACCGGCCCCCGTCCTCCACCTCGAACCACGGGGTGCCGGTGTGCCCGCCCATATTGGCGTGCAGCGTCTTCTCCTTGGTGCCGAAGGCGTCGAACAGGTCCAGGGCACGCTGCCGGGGGTTCCCCTCGTCGTCCCACTGCAGCAGGAGCAGCAGCGGAATGGTGACCTGCCGGGCCTCCTCGCGCTGGGCGCGGGGCACGTAACCCCCGGCGAAGAAACCGGCGGCCGCGATGCGCGGCTCGACCACCGCAAGCCGGATGCCGACGGCGGTCCACCCCGAGTACCCGACCGGGCCGCCGATCTCGGGCAGCGCGAGGAGGGCGTCCAGGGTGGTCCGCCATTCCGGGACCGCCTTCTCGACCAGCGGGCCGATGAAGGACTCGAAGATCTCGTCGACCGGCTCGCCGGCCCGCATCGCCCGGCGGAGGTCGGCGCGGGCCTGCTCGTCGGCGGCGGAACGGGGCCGGTCACCGCACCCGGGGGCGTCGATGGCGGCCACCGCGTAGCCGTACGCCGCGGACTGCCGGGCCCGGGCCACCAGCCGGGGTTGCGCCTTGGGCAGGCCGTTGTTGTGGGCCATCAGGACCAGCGGGGCCGGTGCGGCCCCGGAAGATCCAGCAGAGCCCGGCGTCCACAGGGTGCCGGGGATCTCGCCGAGGGTGAACTCGCGCTCGAGGACGCCGTCGTCGAGGCGCTGTTCGGAAGTGAATCGCATGGTCGTGCCTTTCGGGAGTGCGCTTGGACGGCGCTCCCGGACGACCTATCGCCCGACCGTGACCCCGGAGGGAAGCACCCATGTCGATACGTTCACGGGTACCACCTCCTCGTTCTCTCGCACGGCCTCCGGAAAGGTAGCAGCGGTCGCCGTGGTCCGCCAACGGGTTTTCGCAGCCGCCGCAGCGGGGAGAGGGCCTGACCTCCGGCGGGCGGGACCGCAGGGCACGGACAGCGGTTACTCCCGCCCGGACGCCACCACCGCCAACACCCCCACCACCACGGCCGTGACCAGCAACGGAATCCCCAGCCCGTGGTGGACCACCAGCCACGCCCCGACCGCGGCGCCCGCGAGCATCGCGGCGACCGCCGCCGTACGGCGAGGGGAGCGCGTCGCCGGACCGCCGCCCGCGCGGGAGTCGGCGGCGAGGCCGGTCAGGGTCATCGTCAGGACCGTTGTCGTGAGGTCGGGGATACCGAGCCTGCGGACCGTCGCGTTGCGCAGGCCCATCGCGAAGGCGGTGACGGCGATCAGGGCGTAGACGGTGGCGGTGGCGTCGGGGGCGGCGAAGGCGACCGCGGCCGACGCGCCCAGCAGGACCGCCTCGGCGGCGAGGGTGAGCCGCGCCCAGGTGCGGCGGGAGCCACCGCCGAGGCGTACGGCGATCCGTCCGCCCACCACCGCGCCCAGCACGAAGAAACCCAACGACGTCAGCGTGTGCGGCGCCGAGAAGCCCGGAGCTCCGGCGGCGGCGAAGCCCAGCACCACCACGTTGCCGGTCATGTTGGCGGTGAAGACGTGCCCCAGCCCCAGATAACTCACCGCGTCGATCAGCCCGCTGACCACGGTCAGCGCCAACAGCACGGGTACCAGGCGCAGTCCGCGCTCCTCCACGGTTGTCATGTGGTCTCCGGTCGGCTGGACGGGCGGGGTGCGCTCAAGTCCACCACGGGCGTGGGGCAGGGCGGCAAGGGCACGACGAAGGCGGCGGCCAGGGGATCGGGGCCGCCGCCTTCGCGACAAGGGAGCTGGTGGTCCTGTCGGCACCAGCCAGATCCAGAGAAGCAGGGCCGGGAAACGTCCGCAAAGGCCGCTTTTACTAGTCGTGGTCGCAGGCGGGGGAAACCATCTCGCCGAGCGGGCTCTCGCCGTGCAGGTCGCAGCGTGCGGACGCGTACATGGCCCCGCTCCCGGAACTACGAACCTGACTCGTAGGTGACGTGGGTCATGTGGCGTGGTTCACCATGGAAACGTGACGACGTCACGGCCCGCGTACGACGGCTCACGCACCGGGGGCGTCGAAGGTGATCACGCACCGGGCGCGTCGAAGGTGACCGGCGTCTCGAAGGCCGCCCGGCGGGTGGCGCGGCGCAGGGCGCGGAGGATCGCCGGGCCGACCAGGAAGGTCAGTACGACGGTGACCAGGGCCCGGCCCAGGTCCCAGCCCAGCGAGGTGGCCAGGCAGTAGGCGACGAAGCGGGCCAGGTTGGCCGGGACCGCCGCGTCCGGGGCGAAGGCGATGTTCGACGCGTTCTGCTGCATGAACGGCCAGCCGGCCAGGTTCATCACCGTGCCGTAGGCGAAGGCGGCGAGGAAGCCGTACCCGGCCAGCAGACCGAGTTCCGGCCGGCCGCGCAGGCGGTCCGGACCCGGCAGCAGGCCCGCACCCATCGTGAACCAGCCCATCGCCAGCATCTGGAACGGCATCCACGGGCCCACCCCGCCCGTGAGCAGCGCCGACGCGAACATCGTCACCGAGCCGAGCACGAAACCGAAGCCGGGGCCGAGGACCCGCCCGCTCAGCACCATCAGGAAGAACATCGGCTCGATACCGGCCGTCCCGGCCCCGATCGGCCGCAGCGCCGCCCCCGTCGCCGCCAGCACACCGAGCATCGCCACCGCCTTCGGGCCGAGCCCCGACTCGGAGATCGTCGCGGCGACGACGGCGACCAGCAGGACCAGCAGACCCGCGAAGAGCCAGGGCGCGTCCTGCGCGTGCGCGCTGACCTGGGAGGTCGGCGGGGCGAGGAACGGCCAGCAGAAGGCGACCACGCCGACCGCGCTGACCAGGGCGAGGGCGACCAGGGAACGGGGGCCGAGACGGACGACGCGGGCCTGGCGGGTGCCGTGCGCGGCGGTCATGACAGGGCCTTTCGCACCTGGGCCACCGTGAGCCACTTCCGCGGCGCCAGGATCTTGGCGACCTGCGGGGCGAAGGACGGGGACGCGACCACCACGTCCTCCGTCGGCCCGTCCGCGATCACCTCGCCGTCGGCCAACAGGACGACCCGGTGCGCCAGTTCGGCGGCCAGCTCGACATCGTGCGTGGCCAGCACGATCGCGTGCCCCTCGGCCGCCAGCCCCCGCAGAACGGCGACCAGGCGCGCCTTCGCCGCGTAGTCCAGGCCCCGGGTCGGCTCGTCGAGGAGCAGCAGCGGAGGGCGGGCCGCCAGCACCACGGCCAGGGCGAGCGCGAGTCGCTGCCCCTCGGAGAGGTCACGCGGGTGGGTGTCGTCGGTGATGCCGGGGAGCAGCTCCCGGACCAGCGCCCGGCAGGTGCCCGCCGCGGCGCCCGCGTCCCGGTCGGCGGCCGCGCACTCGGCGGCGACCGTGTCGGCGTACAGCAGGTCCCGTGGCTCCTGCGGTACGAGACCCACCAGGCGTACGAGGTCACGCGGGGGAGTCCGGTGCGGTACGGCTCCGCCGACCCGGACGGATCCGGCGCCCGGCGCGACCAGCCCGACGAGCGCCGAGAGCAGCGTGGACTTTCCGGCACCGTTGCGGCCCATCAGGGCGACGGTCTCGCCGGGGGAGACGGTGAGGTCGATGTGGCGCAGGGCCTGGACGCGGTCGCGGCGCACGGCGAGGGAGCGGACGTCGGCTGCGGGGGTGTCCGCCGCGGGAGCCGGGGTGTGGGCAGGTTTCTTGCGGAGGCGCCAACGGGAGGCTGGGGCGGGGGTGTTGGCGGTGGCAGCGGCGGCGGCGGTGGTGGCAGGGCGGGGAGCGGGTGACGGGAGCGGTTCGGCGACGGGTCCCGCGACCGGTTCGGGGTCGGGGCCGGGTCCCGTGACCGGTTCGTCGTGGGTGGTTCCCTCCCGTCCGGTCAGCCGCTCCCGCAGGTCACCGGCCCGGCGGCGGGCGTCCCGGACCGTCAGGGGCAGGGGGGACCAGTCCGCGAGGCGGCCGAGGCCCACCACCGGCGGGTACACCGGCGATACGGCCATGATGTCGGCCGGGGCGCCGAGGACCGGCGCGGCTGCGGGCGCCGGGAGCAGGGCGACCTGGTCGGCGTACTGGATGACGCGTTCCAGGCGGTGCTCGGCCATGAGGACCGTCGTACCGAGGTCGTGCACGAGCCGCTGGAGCACCGCGAGGACCTCTTCGGCCGCCGCCGGGTCGAGCGCGGACGTCGGCTCGTCGAGGACCAGGACCCGTGGGTGCGGGGTGAGGACCGAGCCGATCGCGACCCGCTGCTGCTGGCCGCCGGAGAGGGTGGAGATGGGCCGGTCGCGCAGGTCGGCGAGGCCCAGGAGGTCGAGGGTCTCCTCGACGCGGCGGCGCATCACATCCGGATCGAGGCCCAACGACTCCATGCCGTAGGCGAGTTCGTCCTCGACGGTGTCCGTGACGAAGTGCGAGAGCGGGTCCTGGCCGACGGTCCCCACCACGTCGGCGAGTTCACGCGGCTTGTGCGTGCGGGTGTCCCGGCCGGCGACGGTGACCCTGCCCCGCAGGGTGCCCCCGGTGAAGTGCGGGACGAGGCCGCTGACCGCGCCCAAAATGGTGGACTTGCCCACGCCGGACGGGCCGACGAGAAGGACGAGTTCGCCTTCCGGCACCTCGAAGTCGACGTCCCGGACGGTGGGTTCGGCGACACCGTCGTACGTCACGGAGACGTTCTCGAAGCGGATCACGACGGTTCCTTGAGTGAGGACTTGAGTGACGACTTGAGTGAGGACCTGGGCCGGACACCGGGCGGGGACGCGGGAGCGACAGCGGAAGCGGGGGCCGGTGCGACGAAGGCGGGGAGGAGGCCGAGGAGGACGGCCGCCGCGGGCCACACGGGGAGGGCGGGGGTGACGTGGGGGACCACACCGGGGTGCAGCGCCTCGGGGTCGTGGGAGGAGGCGAGGGTCAGCAGGACGGCGACGGCGACACCGGACCCGGCGACCAGCCAGGCGCGGATGTCCCACCGGTCGGGGCGGTAACGGGTGCGCAGGGAACGCCGGCCGCCGAGCCGCAGACCGGCCAGGGCGGCGGCGAGCCCCGCGACCAGGACCGGCAGACCGTAGGCGCCGCCTTCCGCGGTCAGCAGACCGTAGGTTCCCGCGCAGACGCCGAGCAGGCCGCCGAGGGTGAGCGCGGCGGTCGTACGGCGGACGGGGGCGGGGACGTCGGCGGTACGGCCGTAACCGCGGGAGTCCATCGCGGCGGCGAGGGAGACGGAGCGTTCCAGGGCGCCCTCCAGCACCGGAAGCCCCACGTGCAGGAGGCCCCGAACGCCCGCGTCCGGGCGGCCGCGGAGACGGCGGGCGGCGCGCAGTCGCTGGACGTCGGCGATGAGGTTCGGGGCGAAGGTGAGGGCGACGACCACGGCCACGCCCATCTCGTACAGGGCACCCGGAAGGGACTTGAGCAGCCGGGCCGGGTTCGCCAGCGCGTTCGCCGCGCCGACGCAGATGAGGAGCGCGGCCAGCTTCAGACCGTCGTAGAGCGCGAAGAGGAGTCCCTCGGCGGTGACCCTGCCGCCGAGGCGGATGCCCTGCGCCCAGTCGGGGAGGGGGACTTCGGGGAGGGTGACGATCACGTGTGTGCCCGGGACGGGGGAGCCGAGGACCACGGCGAACAGGAGGCGGATCAGCAGGACGGCCAGGGCGAGCTTGGCGAAGGCGGAGTAGGAGTGCGCGGTGGGGGTGTCGGGGCGGCGGACGGCCACGACGTAGGCGGAGGTGGCGATGAGCAGGGCCAGCAGGAGCGGGTTGGTGGTGCGGGTGGCGGCGGTGCCGAGACCCAGGGCCCACAGCCACCAGGCACCGGGGTGCAGCACCGCCCGGCGCTGGTGCCGGCGGCCGGACCACTCGGGGCTACGACCCATCCCCGCGCCGCCTCGTCTGCCACACCGCCGCCGCGCCCAGTACGGCGACAACGGCCACCCCTGCGAACAGGCCCACGGAAGGCCCCCCGTCCGCCGAGTCGTTGGCCTTCTTCTTGGATGTCGCTCCCGGTGTCCTTCCCGTCGCCACCTGTTCCCCGCAACCCGTCCTCGGGTAGCCCGCGATCGCGCACAGCAGGGCGTTGGTGTCGTAGCGCAGGGGTTTGGCGGCCGAGGCCAGGGCCTCGGCCGTGGTGGCGTCGGGGGAGACGACGGCGCATGCCGTTCGTCGGGCCGGCGGGCTCTCGCCGGACGGGGCGTCCGTCCTCGTGCCGAAGTCGATGACCAGGGCCACCCTCTTCCTGCCGTCACGCGCGGGCGAGTTGGCGCAGATCGTGCCGAAGTCCGCCGTGCCGCGCGGCTGTGTCGCGTCGCCGGAGTCCTCGCTCACCGCGAAACGGAGGCCCTGGACGGCTCCGTCGGAGGGTCGGGCGGTGGAGGGGCCCTGGGTCGCGTACGTCCACCGGCCGCCGTCGCGGTCCCAGAAGGACCAGTAACGGTAACCGGCGGCCTGCGCCTGGCCCATGGCCCCCACCAGGAGGAACAGGACGGTCACGAACAGCGTGCCGGCACGGCGGCGGGTCACGGCCGCTTCCTCTTGTTCCAGCCGCTGATCAGGAAGCCGACGCCGGCCCCGGCGGCGAGACCCGCGCCGACCGTCCACCAGATGTACCCGCTGTCGGAGTCGTCGTCCTTGGCGGACTCGGCGGACTCGGCGCTCTCGCCCGACCCTCCGGACTGTGCGGTCGCCGACTGCGGGGCGGGCCCCGTCGCGTTGAGCTGCTTCACCAGATCCGTGCCGCCGAAGTCACGCGGATCCGTGCCGGTCGCGTGCGCGGCGAAGACCAGTTGGGCGTAGGCGGCCGGCCCGCTCCGCTTCGCCCACGCCGACGCGTTCCGCTCCAGCCACTTCAGAGGTCCCGCGGCCCGTTCGGCCCCGCCCTGCGCGGCGAGGGCGACGACGGCGTCGGCGGTGTTGCCGTAGTCGGGCTGGGCGGTGGCGCCGGGGAGGGCGGACATGAGGTGTCCGTCCTTCGTGAGCACCTTGGTGAGGTAGGCGGCGCCGTTGGCGGCGGCCTGCCGCGGGGCGAGGGAGCCGGAGTCCGAGCAGGCGGCGGCCTCGTCGTGCTTGGCGGGCTCGACCGCCAGTCCCTTGCCGAGCGCGCCCACGACACCGGCCGCCGTGGCGTCCGCGTTGGCCGCCAACGTGCCCTTCTTGTCGGGCTGGAAGGCGAAGGCACCGGCGCTGGCATCCTCGCTCTTGCACGGCAACGCCAGTTTCACCAGGGCGTCGTACGGCGACCGGCCGCCCTTCTCGACCTGCGCGGGCTTCTCCCCTACGGCGGTCAGCGCGCCGACGACGACGGACGTCGAGTTCGTGTCGCTGGCGCCGCCCGGTGTGTAGCCCCAGCCGCCGTCCGTGTTCTGCACCGACTTCAGCCAGGCGACGGCCTTGCCGGTGACGGCCCGGTGACCGCCCAGCGCGGTGAGGGCCTGGACGGCGGCCGCCGTGTTGTTGGTGTCGACCATGAGCCCCGCGTCGCACGCCTTGGAGACGTCCGCGCGGAAGGGGGCGAAGGCGCCGTTCGCGCACTGCTGACCGGTCAGCCAGTGCACGGCCGAGGCGGCGGGCCGTACGCCCACGGTGTGTTGGGCGAGCAGTGCGAGGGACTGCCGCCAGACGCCGTCGTACGTCGGGTCGGTGCTGCCGTGGAGCCCGGACGGGAGCGCGGGTTTCGCGGACGGGGACGGGCCGGCGGCGACGGCGGGCGCGGTGGCGGCGCCGATCACGGCGGTGGCGGCGGCCAGAACCGAGGCATTGCGGCGGACGTTCATGATCGGGCGGGTGCCTCTCCCTGCGGGGAGTCAAACAGCACGGGACACCCCGGCGGCTCGGCTCCGTATACCTCGACGGTGCCGTACACCGGCCGGTCGCCGGTGTACGTGAGCCGGTCACGTCCGTGCGGGGCAATCCGGCTCGCCGCCTCTGACGGCGGCTCACGGTTGCGGGCCAGCGCCGGATTTACACCGGCTTCCCCCTGTACGGGCGTGATGACGACCTGGCTACTGTACCGGCCCGTAGGAAATGCCGAGCGGGGGCCGCCCGCGGGTGACGAAGCCCGGGGGAACGGCCAGGTGAGCCCGTACTCACAGGGCCACGTACGTCACCGGCTCGGTGCCCGTCACCGCCTCCGCGCGGCCCAGCTTCACCAGTCGCCGCAGATGGGCCTCGGCCTCCGAGACGGCGATGTTCCTGGAGGCGTAGGGGATCTGCTCCCAGGGGCGGTTCCACTCCATGTGCTCGGCGAGCTGCCAGGGGGTGAGGGGGTCGGCCAGGAGGGTGAGCAGGCCGGTGAGGCGGTCCTCGTGGTGGGTGAGCAACTCCCGTACGCGGGACGCCGCGTCGGTGAAGACGTGCTGGTGGGCCGGGAGCACCTCGGCGGGGGCGAGGCGGCCGACGCGCTCCAGGGAGTCGAGGTAGTCGCCGAGGGGGTCGGTGACGGTGGCGTCGTCGGGATCCTCGTACAGGCCGATGTGCGGGGTGATCTCGGGGAGCAGGTGGTCGCCGGAGAACAGGCGGCCGTGGCCGGGGAGTTGGGCCGGGTGCTCCTCCTCCAGATGCAGGCAGACATGGCCCGGGGTGTGGCCCGGGGTCCAGATCGCGCGCAGCCTGCGGCCCGGGAGGTCGAGGAGTTCGCCGGGGACGATCTCCCGGTCGGGCAGCGCGGGGGCCAGTCCGGGCACCGGACGGCGGGCGGTGCGCAGGGGTGCCACGTGGTCCTCGGGGGCGCCGGCGGCTTCGAGCTTCGCCGTCATGTAGGTGAACCAGCGTTCGGGGCGGGTCGACCGGGTCCGCCGTACGATCGCGCCGTCCGCCGCGTGCATCGCGATCCACGCGCCGGACGCCTCGCGCACCCGGCCGGACAGACCGTGGTGGTCGGGGTGGTGGTGGGTGATCACCACGCCGTGGATCTCGCCGGGGGAGGTGCCGCAGGCGGTCAGTCCGTCCGCGAGGGCGTCCCAGGAGGCCGGGTCGTCCCAGCCGGTGTCGATCAGTACCGGTCCGCGGTCGGTGTCGACGACGTACACCAGGGTGTGGCCGAGAGGGTTGTCCGGGATGGGGACCCTGAGGGACCGTACGCCGCCGCCGTGGTCGTACACCTGCGCCATGGGCTCCCCAATCGCCGCGTGATCGCCGTGTTCCGGCCACGGGAGGCCGAGTATAACTAGAA
>Ga0307516_10001190_pt1 | contig 36414 bp, 54 predicted proteins | sample 19_EM_MG_FD_203310 | JGI IMG/M metagenome (GOLD analysis project Ga0307516, IMG submission 203310) | Populus trichocarpa ectomycorrhiza microbial communities from riparian zone in the Pacific Northwest, United States - 19_EM | ecosystem: Host-associated > Plants > Roots > Unclassified | place... | reverse complement strand
AATAAACTTGATGTTACTTGATTCCAATAGATCTTTGTACTCTCGCTGAGGATCTTTTGTGATCAAGCATATTGAGGTTGCGCGTGGGTCAATCAGCGGGTGAGACAAGGGGCTATCGGGGACCAGATGGTCGGATTTGCGCGAAGGAAGAAGTGAGGGATGGACGTACATCTTGAAAGGCTTCAACTTCCGCTCCGGAAACATCTTCTTGACCGAAACGACTAGCCAAACGTAGTGCTCCGTCCTGTCAGGTAACAGCTCGTTCTGTTCCTTCGCAGCTCGGTGTGCGAGGGCGTGTTCGAGCAAAGCATCGACCGCAAGCTTGCACTGGGCAGCGGAAACCTTTGAGTCAATCAGGACGTCTTCTGGGTTCTTTTCTTTGCCCATCTCTGCCAGTCGTTTGCTCTCAGCAATCCCTGGTATCAGTGGAGTTGGAATACCTTCTGCCGGAACCCAAGCAGGCCGATCGAGAAACAAAAAATGCAAGGTCCGGTCACGTGTTGTCATTAACTCGCCCTGACGTCCCAACCCACGATCATGGGTCCTCAGGTGTATCTTGCACTAGTGGCCTTTACAGCTCCCCTCATTCGTCTCGGCTCGGCTTTGGCCACGACACGGCCGTTTCCTCAGCTCCATTTATCCACCGCTGAGTTCCACCAGGCTTCTATTCCTCAGCAGTTCGAGGCGTATATTGTCAACGATCTCGAGGCGGATGCGTGCCTCTACGTTTCACTAGACACCACACAACCTCACAAAGAACTGAGCCGCGCTCTCGGCCGAGGTGATCTATACCACACCGAAAGGTCTACTTTTGACTCCGGAACAGCCAGACGAGCGGGCAAGCTGGAGCGCATCAAGGTATTCAGCAACGACACGCAAGTGTTGAGAGACTATTCCGTTGCTTTGTGCGGTCGCGATGATCCTAGGAGATTGTTCCCTTTCTATGACACACTCCCTCGTGACGGGAGGGCTGGTGAGGGTGCGATAAGCGATGGGATGACTGAAGGGGGGCTTCCCCCCCTCGAAATCCTGCCAATTTTTCAATCGGGTAACCCAGAAAATAGGATTGACCTCGTCTTTTTCGGTGATGGCTGTGAGTTCCTCGAATACATTTTGCCGTACCCTTAATGTCTGACTGTATGTTAGACACAGAATCCGAAAGAACAAAGTTCTTCGATGATGCAACTCGCTTGGCTGAGGAGATCTCTCAGAACCAAACTTTCTATACCGTCAAACCGCTCTTGAACTTCTGGGCTGCCTTCACAGCCAGCGCTGAGGTAAGCATTAGCGGCCCGAACGCTCCCCAACCCACCCTTCCTCCATCTTCGTCCTATGATCTCATCCAGACTGGTGATCGTCATTCACGTTTTGTATTCAGAGTGGTATCGGGGTGGGCGGCGTTCCGAGGAAGTATGTGACCTCTTCCAAGCACCCACGTCCGCCTGGATCCGAGGTTGAACTAAGTTGCCCATCAACCTTCCCAGCACCACATTTGGTTTATACAGAGACGGGACGGAGCTAAGGGGAGTTTACTACGCCAAACCCCAAGTGGCCCGCTTTGCCTGTTCATCGCTTGGCGTCCAGTGCGACTACCCTGTTCTGTTGGGGAACAATCCGTATTATGGCGGTACGATCCGCGTCAATCTGATACACCGCTGATGAGGCTTATTCGGTATGATTGCTGTAGGGCTGGGTGGGGAGTTCACGTGAGTGAATTTACTCTCGTAGGTTCCTGAGCTGTCCAGGCACTCGAGTTTCCTTTGCCATTTGCCCCTTTCTGACGTTTCACTTTCAAAGGGTCATCACGCCATCTGTGAAGAATGGCGCGCTAGTCCTGCGCCATGAGCTCGGCCACTCAATCATAGAGATCGGCGAAGAATATGACGGAGGTATCGACGGGGGTTACTTTGGTGTAGATGCAGCAACTTCTCCGGAAACGATCGGATGGAGGCGTTGGCTCACCAACACACCCCTTCCAGGAATGACGCCCAGGGTGGAACGTATGGCGATGCCGTTCCAAACATACCCTTGGACGATCTTGAATGTTTCCTCTATTTGGACCGGAAAGTTCCTCTCTCTGGGTGAGTTAATTTCATATATGAACCTCACTGGCGCCAGCGTGGTGGCGATTAGGCGAATGTGATGTGCTTCACCTTCGGTGTTCCGCCCGTCCTCTCTCCCCAAAGCTCATTTCAGCTGACCGTGAGGGGACAAGTGAGTTGATTGATGGAAATGCCTCCTGTTATAGGGGTACACCCATCAAATTTCATTCGATTTTCGATCGCTGGGATACCCAAATCCGATCAACTTACCGTATATCTCGATGGCAAGGACATTGGATGGGCGGCCGAAGAGGGTGTTGGAAAAGACCGATACTTCTATCAGTATCTTGACATTGGAGAAGGCGGTTTCAGCGGTGGAGACCATGAGGTCCAGTTCATCTTGAACTATGATGATCCTGACGGGATCACAGAGGGCAGTGGACCACAGTTATGCAGCGTCGAGGTTTTGGAGTATGGCGCGCCTCATGAGTGCGTCTTCGGTGAACCATATTCCTAGATCCCACTGAAGTTTCGCAGGTTCAATGGGTCGGATGGCTACTATGGGGTCTTTCCTACGTAAGCGGGTTTATCCACAATCTCGTTACATAGGACATCACCTCTCGCAGGTTCTCAGCAACCAACCGAACCACCTATCGACCAACGAACGAAGACTGCCTGATGCGGGATGTGGTTACCTCAAACTTCTGCAAAGTCTGCATCGAAGAACTTTGGCTCCGGTTATTGAGAAGGATTTCAATCATTGAGAATGCCGAGAGTGATTGCAGATCTTTCGGCATAAATCTCCTCCCCCTAGCTCAATTCCGGACGAACGAGACACTGGTGGGGACAGAGGAGAGTTATGAGATCGTGTGGTCAAGGAAACGAGAAGGTAAGTCCCCATCGTCATGGTTGGTCGGCGTTATCAAACTTTCGCAGGTCAAAAGGACTGGATCTTCGAAGAGTTCTCGGGCAGAACTGAACTTGTCCTGGACGAGTCAGATGATGTGAGATTCGGGGACGACATCGCTGTCACGGTCCGATTTTCTACGGAGGAAGTTAGGTTGGATGAGAAGGGGTACCTACGTGACAGCGCGTCATGGACGATCGGGAGAGAGTGTGGGAGCGGTTGACCGGTGTCCAAGCGTAGGACCGTTCTGTACATGTGGGTCGTACCTCGGCTGGTTCTCCCGCAGCGGGGGCTTCTATCGTCAACTCTGCACGGGGGGCACCGGGCCAGTTTCCGTTCCGGAGTGGCTGACGCCCGTTGCGCAAACCCACGTTAAGCGCGCCCGGAGTCCACACGGACATTCCATGGCCCTCTTATTCTCATTCCGCGGTACACTGGATTGTAACAAAGCAACCCTGCCACTCTGGAGTCATTGGGGTATTCAGTGTGAGTGGCTTCTGGAACTGGCACCTAGTGTACTAGGATCCTTCATTCTCACCGACGGCGTCCGCTTAACCGCGTAGTGAGTCCAAAAGCTGTGGGTACTGCACCTTTTGTGCCTTTGCTCGAGATCTGCGAGCGTTGGTGATCTCCGGTTTTCGGAATTTTCTGCATATCAGCACAACACGTCCGGCTTCACGGCGTCAGACCCACACGCTCCATCTGGCAGGAAACGGAGGAGAGGTTGCCACAGGCATTGGTCACCCAACCCACGCAGCCGCCTCAGACGCTGTTCCGGCGTCAAGACAGGTTGAGACACCTGGACTATGATCCCATCCATCACGTCCACAGTTCCCGCCTCTCTTCGGGTTGGGATTTTGAGCGGAATTACAGCTGATAGCATAGCATCGATCTAGAGCCAACACTGCAGGTGTATTCTGATGTGTTCCCGTAACCCGAATAAATATCTACGTCCCTAGGTATCTGCTGCCATGTCTGGTACAGCAACCGCACAAGTGTCGCTTTGCAATCCCGCCGATTTTTCCTTATTTGGGTCGCCTTCTTGAACACGGACACATCACGCCGGCGCTTATCCTCCCATCTTGCTCTTGTTCAAAATGGCGTTACTGCGACTTTTCCCGCCCTCAAGATTTCCACCGTGACCGACCGCCAGTACAGGTTGCTGCTCGGCTCAATATTTGGTGCTCGAGTGTCGCGCCTTAGCCTGACTCCAGGTTATGGCGGTGTCGGTACCAATCTCGCATATTCCCCCTTCTCTCTGGAAAACCGGCTACGACCATCCTCATCTCCAGGCTATGCTGCGCGCGCTCAAGTTTGTCTGGGAGCCTCGGTTGCCGGCACCTGATTATGGTTCCGGCGGACCTGACAGGGTAGATGATGGGCACAAGGGCGGAGTGGTAATTATGCAAATTAGTGATCCACTGGCACCCTGACTCAAACTGACGGCCAAACGCACAGCCGTTAGGAAATGTTCATTCGGTTTCTGGAGATGACTCTCCCTCCATTCTCTCCTCGTTCTCACGCATCCTCGAGTATATATAGGATCCAATGCTCATGTCGGTGTCCCTCCATCCCCAGCGAACTCTTTCAACCACCCAAAGCTTTATCGCTTCTTCTTAAGAGGACCTCACCGCACCTTCCTCTTTCTCAACCCCTACTACACTATCGCAATCTACCGCAGCCCGCTGCCACAACCAATCCCCACCACCCCGCACACTCGCACACCGCACCCAGTTAACATGAGTGCCAGGCCCGCCCAGAGCAAGCCCCAGAAGCCCAATGATGGCCAGGAAAATATCCGCAATATCGCTTCCACCGCTACTGGCTCAGTCCTCTTCTAACCCCGTTGTCCGATCGGGGCGCGGAGCCAACTGCATCATCACTGACGCTGCTGCGTTGATGTGGCCACCGTTCCAACAATCACAAAACCCTCTCTACCCTCATCTCCCACCACCTCTCGGCCGTCATCCCCTCGTCCACCCATATCAACGACCGTCATCCCGTCATCTGCCTACACCAACCCCTCACGCATCCTTCCCATCCTTGCCATACCCCACGAATCAATCTCCCGGACTTTTTACGCATATGATACATATTAATCTATTAGGCCAGTGTTTGACAGTAATTGAGAACAGGACGAGAAGGATGACGGGCGCAATTTCACGCTGATAGCCTGCCTTGCGATACACTCCACCCTATTGTACTCTACGCTTTCAAACCCATGTTTGCATTTCCATTGTGATCTTATCAGAACAGTCTGCGTATTCCCGTGTGTTCAGAAGATGACGTCAAACTGTAGGGTCACAGACCACACCACCAGACTGAAATTAAAAACGGCTACCGATGAGATTGGGCCGGTATCACCCGGTCCTTCAGTTTGCGCATCAGTGAGTCCCTGGCCGCGAGTGCCCAAGGGTGCATTCTTCCCTGGTAAATACGATCATATGTCCCTCTTTTCGCCCAGTAATGATAGCCAAGGATCACCACAGTGCACATGATTTAACCGGCTCGTGAATCCCGAGCATTGAGCCCGCAGCGGTGACGCTTGTCAGCGGAAGGATCGGGGAGGGGCACTTCTTGCGGGTTTGGCTGCCCTTGGAACACGACAATGGGGACCGTCGCGGCATGCCTTTTGCCCGCTAAAACACCGAACTCTATTGTCACAAAGGGGTGCGAAAACAGACAGCCAGCGCATTGGCCCTAGATCCTCTCCACGATCAAAGGGGGGTGGTCGGGTAAGATGGTGGTCACCCGTACTGACACTGGACACGGGTGAGAAGAGGAGGTTTCCCAAGTTCCCGGGATGCAGCACACATCGGTGAGGATCTAACAGGTATTTGGAGGACATAACCAGTGCCTTCAATGTATGACCTCGGTCAACGTGATAATTGGGCGCGGGCACTTGTCACCGGTTGCGCAGCAAGGAGGGCTAAGTACGCTGGCGAGAAGGAGAGAGCCAGCCAGTGGACGGGGTCCTCGACTTTTGCGACGGAGTGATTCTGAATTCACCAGGCAGTGGGCATAGACCGGGGGAAATCCGATCCCATGGAAGCGAAACGCGTCGCCCGTCGGTAGGATAAGGATTGCCTACACTCCCCCAACCCAGCTAATCAAGGGATGGAGAACCCCAGCACTGGAGGTCACGGACTGGATATTATGTCCGTGTGAAGATGGGACATCTGGTACATCTCGGAGAAACTCAAGAGAAGCAGCGGCAAATGGGACGATGGCCCTGCGAATCAATGGGGCCCCTGGGATCGAGCAGCCCTGACATCCTCGGACACCGCAAGGATTTGCTTCCGTTATCGATCGCCACGCGGATGACTGGGTGATGGGCGATCAAATGGTTCTCACGCTTGCAACGCTCTGGTTACTTCCTTCAAGTGTACCCAGACGTTGCCCAGCGACGTTTCAAAGAGCATTCGGACGAGTTGGATTGACCCCTCAGGCTCACCGGTGGCGCTGTTCGGTAGAGAAGTCGTAGCCAGAGATCACGAATCTGATCATTGAAACGATGAGGCCCGTTGGCGAGGAAAAACAAAAGTCGGCAGGCAACGAAGCCAAGGGCCACGCCAATAAAAAAGAGCCGGCTAACTCCGACGCTGATTGGTGAAAATAGCAACCAATTTGATCGAGTTTCCGCAAGCTCGGACCGGTCTGACCGGTCGGTAGGGTGGGTGTCGACGTCGAAACGCGGGCCTGGAAACGACAAAGCCGCTATCATGTTCGTCGATTCCCAGAGAACGAGAGGAAGACACCGTATGCACGCACTTGTGCACCCCCAAGTTTGATGTTGGGAGAATAAGAGCTGCGGCGTTCCTGGCTGCGATGGTCCTTGACATGTTTCAACGTCGTAGTGACCCGGGGTGTTCGGCGTCACCATTGACCTACGTTCAGTTGGACCACAGTCCGGCGTAATTCTCACAGACACCCTTGATGAGGGTGGATGAATGTCTGCGTTGAATTCGAGAGGCCGGTCGGGTAACCAGATTAACCGCCGCGGTGTTCACGTTTCCGGATGGCTGTGTGCATCAACGATGGCGCTGTTGATTGCGCGAGAGTCAGCCCACAGGTGAAGCTAAGCGTCGGCCGCTCTGACTCCCCGTGTGAATTGCGCTATCGTTGCTAACAACGTGCCAGCGGCTGCGCGGGGATGATAACCTCGCGTCCAGTGCCAGCCTCGCATGGACGCTCGGCAAGCCGTGAGCCGCGGCTGTCGTGTGACTGTGTGACCATCGTCACATCAGTATCCCCCAACGAGTTGGACGTCGTCGGCCACGACGAGCAGCCCACTGAGGGTCTAACCCTGGCCGTTACCCACTTCCCCCTCCTTCCCGACAGCTAGCCCCGGTGCTTTATCATTACCCGCCGTATCCTCACCCTTCGCTGGCCGTAAACCCCCCATGGCAGTGACCGCGACCATGGAGATGTCCCCAGGTCTGTCATGGGACGAGAAGATTGTACCAACCCTCCGCAAGCGTACGTGCACACCACTGCCCGCATTTACTTTGGAACCACATCATCAATCCCTTTCAAATGCGTTACCCCCATCGTTGCTTGGCAGCTGACGCTTGATTGACTGTCATCTCCACGGCCATTTGCCTCCGTCCTTTCACAACTCATCCATACATTTTTCCAACACTGTCCTCCAGCCCGGGTACTGACATTCTTTCCCCTCACAGGGCTCGAGACAGAGAGCAAGTTGTTGGCGAAGCGAATGTCCGCCGCCTCGATCACATCAGAGGACAACAGCCCATACCAATCAGCTTACAACAGCACCAGCCAAAACACCCCCATACAAACTTATTACCATCACCAGCCTCGTCCGAGTGCAATCCCCCGTCCCAGTACCCAGTCACGACCTTCCGATTCAAGTACCCGACCGGCCCAGCCTGTGTTCACAAGATCACGTACCCTCTCTCAACCGTTCCCTTTTGACCCAGACGCGGTGGACAGACAGGTAGTCTCGCCCTCCCCTTCTACATCTCCTCCACCGCCTTCAGGCGCTTCCCGTATACCCGTCAAAGCGAGAACTGGCAGCGTCTCCACGGGCACTCACAGTACACCTCGGATAGATGGCCGAATGTCGAAGGATACGTATTACGCCGCGGACGCGATCGGACCGCGGCACAAAGTCTCAGCCCTGGTTAACGAACAACCCCCATTTCCATCACAGCGTTCGGATACTGACGTGGAAAGTATCCGCTTCTCTTCAGAGTCGGAAGAGCGACCCTTCGAGCATTGGTACCGAGGCGATGTATCTAGGAACGGTGGGGTGGGAGAGTTTCGTGTAGCGCGACGCAAGGAAATGCTGGACATCGCCAGCTACGGCCACTCCACCAGGAAACAGCTCTCCTCTCGGGCCGCCTCTCGGTTTGGAGTCCACGCCGAACTGGCTTCACCCCGCCGAAGAGCGGGTAGCATCGGTCTTGACACCAGGTCGAGTTTGTACATGGAGGAGCCCCGTTCGAAGGACGATCTTGTCCTCGACGAGGCCCCCCCTTCAGTCATCGCCTATTCCGACCCCGAACCCGAGGACGATCGCGATTCAGATATGGACTATTACTTCAATTCCCACACAACAACTGCATCACAACCTCCAGCATCCTTCGAATCGGAACCCCGGCATACCACGATGGTTTCAAGAATACCCACACCTTCCCAGAAGCGGCCAAGCCGTGACGATGTCCAGACAACGAGATCGGTGGCCACCCCCGAGCCTATCAGGCGGAGTTCTGATTCTCCATCAACATCAACCGCCCCCCCTCGTACTCCCACACCGAGGGCAAGGTCGCAGACTCCAACCAGAGCTGCGGGAAACCAAACCCCGAAACAAAAGTCAAAGAGCCCTGGTCCAGACAAGTCGCCGAGGTCGAACGGCACGGCGAAGAAGGTGAAGGCGACGCTCAAGACCCCACCTTCTGCGCACAGAAGTAAGAAAGAAGAAGGGAATCGACGCTCCGTCGGAGTTTACCCCGTGACAAATATTGAGGACCCGGAACATGCAATTCCGACATGGACTCAGCCAGTTGCAAGCTCAAATTGGGACGAGGTCCGAGTCCATCTTTCACCGATCTGGTTGTAATAGCTGACCATCGCGAGATAGGTGGTTCTACCAGCCGTCGCTCGGAAAAAGGGTCTGGATGGACAATACCAAACCACCGATGGAAGTCCCAAGCCGCGGAAGCCCGAACCCGAGCGGGCAGAGCCCGTGCGTTTCTACTCCTGGCGTTTGTCTGTGACCCAACTGATGACATCCCTTCAGGCTCCCGGAACGTTCGGCTACGATTACTCCAAGTATAGACCTCCAAGAGACGGAGAGCCAATGCCCAATGGTATTGAATTGGATGAGTTTGGTCACAGAAAGCCAACCGTTGGTACAAACCCCCCTGTCGAGGAGAAATCTGCGGAAGGCCCTCCCTCTACCGCTGCCACTATGATCGAGGACAAGCGACCGATCGCACCTTCGAAGCAGAATGGTTATAATCCCCACCCATCACCCCCTCCGTCCCCCGCTCCGTTTTCACGTTATACAGCTCATGGTTCACTTGATGCAACACCGGTTCCCTCCCAAAACCACCGTCCTGTGGAAGAGGAGGACCGTAACGGCGGATGCTGCAAGTGTGTTATCATGTAACTTTTGCTTCCACTCCATTACTTCCCGTGCACGGTTCTTCTTTCAATATTCCCCAGGCAACAAGGGCTTTCAAGGACTCTCTCTCCTTCATCTATTCGGATCCAGTGCTACATGTTGTTCTTTCACATCAACATTTCGTCATGCCCTTCCCTCTGAGGATGTATTATATCTTGGTTACCTCCCCGCCCCCTCTTCAGGTCCCCTCCATTCCGAGACCGTCGAGGCCGGCCACCCCACCCTGACTGCAACCTTTTTCGGGTGTAAATATTCTTAATCGGCGTTGTATTCGAGGTTTTCACCGCTATATTCTCATCTTGCCGCGACATGTCCCCATAACGCTCGTTTCTGATACCACGCTCGTTTTTCACCTCCCATTCTTTCTATTCCCAGCGAACTACACTACTGCACCATCATGATACTCCTCTTCACCCTTCGGGATTCACTGTTGCATCCTCGCCTCCTCCCTAATTTTGACAATGGCAATACCGTTACTCTGCCATTCGCAACGCGTGTTCTCCAGCCGGCGCCTTTGGATACCTTTGTGAGGCCGACATCTACCCTCGACCGACGAACGGCATTTCCGTTGCCCTAAAGCTCGGCAGATCAGCTGTGCCCCACTGTGGTCAAATTCCCCGTACATTATTTTATAGTCCAGCACCGTGACATCCGTTGGTAGGCTTGCGATATGCACGATACTCTGTGCAACATGTTCCACGTCAAAGGTCGCCTCTAGAACCGTCTGTCCGTTTGACTGTAGAACTCCACGTGATGACCCAGACGTCATATCTGTTAGGGCGTTGCCTGCCAAAACGTAAGGCGACGCACAAACCAACCTTCGGGAAACAGCTCACCGATATCAATTTGGGTGCAGGATATCCCATGACCCCTTCCTTCCAGTGCCGTGGTTTTAGTCAAACCGGTGATGGCGTGCTTCGAGATTGTGTACGGGAAGGAGTGTGGGCGTGGGGTATGCGCGGACAGCGATCCGTTGTTGATAATCCTTCCTAAGCATCTTTGAGATCACCCACCGCACACGAACGCACAGAAAACTGACCGCCGGGGGGGTTTTGCGTCTTGAAGATTTTGAATACCTCGCGAGTGCAAATCACAGCACTAGTCACATTCACATCCATCACCGTCCGGAAGGCTTCAATCGGGAGGTCTTCTATCGGCGTGGGGGGGTAACCTATCCCTGCGTTCTAATCGACACAACGTCAGGGGAAGCACAGACTACCATTGGTTTCGATCCGACCGCACGTTGAATAACAGGTCCAACCGTCCTACGATCCATGATGCATGATGTTCAATACATACGGTTTCACCAGAAACTGCCTTACCGAACGTCGAGACAGTCTGGGTGAACAGCTCTAGCACGAACCATTCATCCGAGATGTCTCCAGCAAGAACGAGGACCCTGGAGGTTTCCCCGCATTGGACTTTTGTTTCTTCCAGCTGATCAAGTCTTCTGGCTGTGATCACGATGTCCCAGCCTGCCTTCGCCAGGGCGGTTGCAGTGGCACGACCGATGCCTATATGGGATCAACGGTCGGGTAGATGGCTGCAGGCGCATTCTGGTGATAAATCGTACCTGAAGATGCCCCTGTGATGAGCGCTACCTTGGTCATACTTGACCTGGCCTAGTTGACGCTTATCAGTTACCCAGTCCAAAGACTGCGCACACTCGATTGAGACGTCAACCTTCCGCTGTTGTCCGCTACGCCAAATCTCTACACCCAAGGCCGGTTATTGCCGCTCTAGAATACTGTCCAACTTTGTTTCACCCTCTCAAAAACAAATAAATTTTTGAGTTCCAGTCTATGGACCGCACTTCTCCTGGGTGAAAAATGGTGCAAAATACGACGCCAGCAAGATTCGAACTTGCGCCCGAAAATCGGAACAGATCACGTGGTTATTGGGAACCAATCGGGTTGCCCGAATTCTAGTCTGTCGCTTTAACCACTCAGCCATAGCGCCCTCGGAACCTTTTGGTCTTGAAACATCATAACTTAAATGAACGCAAAATGTTGACCTCACCTCCAACATCGAAAACTGGGTTTCTCGCCTTCTCATTTAAATGCTGCCAGATGACAACTCATTGATTCGCGCCTGGCTGACTGCACTGGGTGATTCGGAGTTTGAGCACCAGACGGGCCACATTCCCGGCTTGCGTTTGCGAACACGGGCTCGTCCAGCACCAGCGCCTCGCACACAAAAGGAGTCGTTCAGCTCCCACCAATACCGAGGGTGGTACGAGCAGCGACGAAGCCAGATAGGCACGGCGCTGGGGGAAGCGTTCCAAGGGGGAGGTAGGTGGTCTCCTCATCTGTACTTCTTGAGGGCGAGGATTTCCACTAGCTGGTCCTTTTCGCAACGTCCCTGGACTCACGCAGGATATCAAAATGCGTATACGTACACGATGCCTGTTGCATGGATAGTTCACCTGCTCCACCTCCGGTCCGCAATTCATTATAAACCCACTCAAGCCCACGTATGTGAGTTTGGGGCCCAGTCAAGCTGCCTCGGCGGTGAACTAGAACCTAATTTTGAAGCCCGTTGTTGGCACCCAACATCCCTCGGGGTTGGAGTACATGGCTCCAGAAATTCACAGTACCCCATCAGCACCGACCGACCGGGCGGGCTTGCGAGCTTGACAGCCGGGGACGTGATGGTGAACCGGTTTCGGCTATGAACAATTTGATACCTATGGTTTCGCTGGCATTAGCTCGCACCTCAGGGGATCTGGCGTGAAAGAAGGGGGTAAATCACCTCAGCAACCTCTCGTACCAAGTCGTTTGAACCTTCGTTCAGTAACTCCTGGGAATATTCTCCCAAAACCGATGTTCCCCTACAAAGCCGTTCCGGGGAATTCGTAGATACTAGCACCCTATGTCCGGGGTGCCATCCCAGGAGTGTGTTTGGGCGGGTTCTGAAGCACTATACCTGGCGATCAGTCGACAAGAGTTTGGGTATAATCGAGTGCTGGGGATTAAAGTTGCAAGCACGGGAGACTCACCTGAGACTTTGCTGATCTAGAACCGTCTGGTTGGCCGGCCGTGTGACACAAGGATTCCTGGGATGGGCGATGGAGGAAGCGCGATGCGAGCTCACCCAGGACTCTGACGGTTTCGAGTGGCAAGAAAACACCCTCAGAAATGTGAATGCCAAGGTCCAAATTCGGCACAGCAACGGACCCTTGGGGAGCCCCAGGGTTCAGGGGAAAAACCCACCATTGCCATTGGAAAGTTGGGTCAGCGCACTGGGTCATCGCTTACAACCGCGCCCAGGCACGGGAACCAAAGGTGTGAAGTGACCCCAGTTATGGTTTCAGTTTGGTTCAAATCCTGGCACAACAGCTTCGCGAATACAGGACGCAGTGTCGGCTCGGGTTGGAAAAAGCGCCCGAGGGACACCCAATACAGGGTTGGCCTGCGAATACAAGCGCGCCAAGGATGGGACTCTTTCGCAACGTTACAGGCAGGTCACGATACGTTCTCAGCCGCATCGACGTGGTATGCCCAAAACCGTTGCAATGGACAGGCGGCCTGGGTTCAGTGGGTGGGGAAGACGATCGCCTTGGCCACGTGACTGAGGCTTGTCTCGATCACCTGTCCCTCCTCCCTCCTCCCACCTTCCACCTCTCCCATAGACAGTAGAAACATAAAAATGCAGGCCGGTCAAACGCCCGTGTTCGTAATGAGTGGGTATATTTCAGCGATTTCCCCCCTCTCGTGGTTGGTACCGATCTCCATGCGTTAGACACCACACCGGAGCGGCAATCTGGGAGAAAAGCTCAAATCTCAAACATCACCGCTGCAAAAGTGGGTTACCTCACCTCTGGAAACTGCCGCCTTGGCTGACATCTGGCGGATAGACCGTTGCAGACGTGATTAGGACGTGTCTGGGCCCAAAGGCGATGCTAAAGATGATCCTCGATCCAATGGGTGGTATCTTGTGAGTCGTCGTTCTATCCCGTTCCTCTCCTTAACCTCACCGATATTTCCCCCCCGTTTTTACCTGTCACGGTTTCTTTTGTGTGCGCTCGTATCATCCGTTGCTGTTTTGCCTCATCCCTCAAGGCTTACAAATGACGGGAACGCGATTTTACGAGAGATCGACGTCGCCCACCCCGCGGCAAAGAACATGATCGAACTCAGTAGGACTCAGGACGAAGAGTGTGGAGATGGGACGACAAGTGTTATCATTCTCGGTTTGCCGCTTTTGGTTCCCGCTTCTCTCATCCCGTTACTTACTTCTAACCGCAGCCGGGGAGATCCTCGCCCAATCACTATCTCAACTCGAACGGGACATCCATCCCGTCGTAATTATCTCGGCATACAACAAGGCGCTCAAGGAGTCCCTGGAAATCATCAAGCGGATATCCGTCCCTATCAACGTTAACAATGACGAAGAGATGCTCTCTCTCATCAAAACTTCCATCGGCACCAAGTTCGTGGTACGCTGGTCAGACCTGATGTGCAACCTTGCCTTACAGGCAGTCCGTACCGTGGCGCAAGATCCGGAACTGGACCCATCTGTCCCAGGAGTCAAGTCTGTCGACATAAAACGTTACGCACGAGTGGAGAAGATCCCAGGTGGCGAGATCGAGCAAAGTCGCGTCATGAACGGGATTATGCTCAACAAGGACATCACACACCCAAAAATGCGACGAAGGATCGCCAAACCGCGTATCGTCCTCCTCGATTGTCCCCTTGAATACAAAAAGGGAGAGTCGCAGACGAACATCGAGATCAGCAAGGACACTGACTGGTCGAGAATCCAGGAGATCGAGGAGGAGCAGGTAAAGGCGATGGTAGACAAGATCGTGGAGTTCCAGCCGGATTTGGTCATCACCGAGAAGGGAATCTCCGACTACGCCCAACACTTCCTGTACAAGGCGAACGTCTCGGCCATTCGTCGTGTCCGGAAATCAGACAACAACCGCATTGCTCGTGCGGTTGGCGCTACGATCGTCAATAGAGTCGAGGACCTCCGAGAGTCGGACGTTGGAACCGGCTGTGGAGTCTTCTACATCGAGAAGATCGGAGACGAGTATTTCACGTACCTGGATGAGTGCGACTCTCCAAAGGCGTGCACGATTCTACTCAGGGGGCCATCGAAGGATATCTTGAACGAAGTTGACAGGAACCTCGCAGATGCCATGTCCGTCGCGAGGAACGTGATTTTCAATCCTATCCTGGCCCCAGGGGGTGGTGCAACGGAGATGGCGATTAGCGTCGGGTTGCAACAAAAGGCGAGGAGCGTCACTGGGGTCGAGGGTTGGCCTTTCAGGGCTGTCGCAGATGCAATGGAGGTCATTCCAAGAACGTTGACTCAAAACGCGGGCGGAAATGCCATCAGGGTGTTGACCGAGCTGAGGGTATGATTTCTTACCCTTGAGCGGTTGGTCTTTGGCGTTCCTCTGATGAGAATCGACTCCTAGGCCAAGCACGCCAACGGCGAACACTCGTGGGGTATTAATGGAGACACAGGTAAAGTTGTCGACATGAAGTCGTATGGTCTCTATGAATCCGCGAGCGTCAAGATCCAAATATTGAAAACAGCGATCGAGGTTGGCGGATCACTCAAATACCCTGGCTGAGCATGGGGCTAACGTCCTGTTTTGCATAGGCCGCTAGGATGTTGTTGAGGGTAGATGATGTTGTACAGGCCACAAGGAAGGATAAAGAGAGGGAGTCTGGAGCACCACCTATACCAGAAGCGGAGTAGCCATGGGCCGCACCTATACGCAATGTGTCGGACATCAATAAGAACCTCTCGGCTTAGTGGTATAACAAGGTTTCGAGGCTGGAACAATCGAGCTGACCGAACGGTGCGAATTATTTATAAGGGGAAAGATGCGGGAGGTTGATTGACTTGGGCCAATGAGCTGGGGCTTGGGCTACTGGCCCAGTTACATGTGGTATTCCATTGTAAATAGACAAGAGTAAGTAAAGGTAGGTTATACTGTATGATGACAAGTATCCGGGTAACAACGCGGTGGCTTCAACAGAACAAAAACACACTTTTTAATGGCACACCCCTACAACACGACCTGCGTTACCCACGGGGCGAAGGGAGCTTTCAGCGAGATCCAGAGGGAGGATCGTATGGGGTCCTCAAGTGTTCGGATGGGAATTCATACTTCTCACTGTCGTACATACCACCTGGGGCAAAGTTCTCTCCAGTCTTGACATATCCGCGAGCAGATCCCTGTGGGCCCTTACGGCGGCGGAAGAGGGCGAGTGCAGCGAGAACGATGTATCCGAGACCCATTACACCGACGGTGGCGATGAGCCCGATGATGAGACCCTTGTTCTGACCGCCTTCGCTCGAGTCGAGATTGTCCTTCACATTGCCTTTGTTGATGTTGTCGCTGGAAGTGCTATTGGTAGGCGGGGAAGAGGTGGAGTTGGAGTTTGTAGAGTTGTTGGAAGTGGGCCCGCCTGAGCCGTTCTTCTGCATCTGTCCGGTGGGCTGATCTGAACGGTCGATACCGCAACGTTTGGTGCATTCCTCAAGGGCCAGGGCGATGTTATCGGGGATCTGTAAATCAAAGGGTCAGGTGATGATCGGGAATGCGACATAAAGGGGCGCCAACCGATTCGGTAATCTTCTCAACCTCGGAAGGGTCGATCCCAAGGGAAGCAGCGACGACATCAGCGGGCAAACCGAAAACTGTCAAAAAGAGGAACGTGTGAGCAGCCGAAATCCTGGCAATAGGGGAGACGTACATCGTTGAGCGCTAAGTCGGGTATGAAAGAATAGGGTTAGAGGACACGCAGAAATGAGGATGGCAGATCACACTGACACTTGGCTAAAGAGAGGGGTAAGCGGTGACAGGAAGAGAGATAGGGGGGATGTCTCACCTGACACCTGGGAAAGAGTCACTGAAGAACGCAACGAAGGTCACAGGTTCGCAGTGGTCGTTGAACTCAAAGTGGATGGCACCCTGAGGGAAGAGAGTGGCCTGGTTGGCCCCAACCTCGTTGAAGACGAATTTGGCCCCGTTCTCCGGTATCATGCCCGTGATGAGGGAGCCGTTGGTGACATAATTGAACTCTGCGGACCTCGGGTGGGTGTGAGGGGCGTTCATGCCGCATGGCCCGAGGAAACCGACGGCTGTGAAACATGGGATCAGCTTGGCAGGGACAGCGCCCAAGGGGACCTCGTACTGATCGAGACATCGTTCCCGATGGTAGCGGGCATTGTGATGGCATTGGCGGACGAGCTGAAACCACCCGAACCTTCGGTCTTTCCAGCAGGAGTGTGCACAAAGTCGAACTTGAACGCCTCATCGGTGAGGAGATTAAGCCTCGCGAGGTCAGTTGGGGCTTCCATGAGGCTCGCGATGAGCTCGGTATTCCCCTGGGCGGCGGCGGTGGAGAAAGCGAGTGCGGAAAGGATGAAAAGCCCCGATATCATCGTTGAGGAGGGGAGGGGGGAGGTGGTGGGAGAAGGAGACGACAGGGTGCGACATTTATGTATTTTATGCAGCACAGCTGTCCCTTGATCATGACGCCGTCGGTCATTCTGGACTTGAGCCCGGCGTGGGCGGTTTCAGATCAACAGCGTGCGAGGTGCCGGGGAATCAGCCGGGAGTCGTGGACAACAAAGGTCACCTATCCCATTGAATCTGAGGGGTTCGCTCTCCTGGCCGTGCCCGGCGCCCATGGGTGAATCGATGACCAATCGACGCCTAAGCACGTTCTGGTATACTTATAAACACAACCAAGCACTAAAACCCCGGGCCTGCATCTCTCGAAGCTGCGTCCAGGATGCAAGACAAGAACGTTAACCTCCACGAAGAACGAGGTTACACCGCAATCGCCGACCACGGTCTGTGAGTATCCTGCACCTTCCCCTTCATCTCCGTCTCCACCGACACCCCCGACCCACAGCATCGGGAACCTGAGAACAGCCGCATTGGTGAGCAACAATGGCTATCACCCTCCGGGTCGCTAACCGTCCTCTTTCAGGTCAGCTTAGACGGTTCCGGTACGCCTGTTTCCGATACCCGTATAGTAGATTTCACTCACCCGCTGTCCAGTCGACTCCTATTGCGTTCCAGATTTCGACTCCCCTTCCATCTTCGCTCGCATCCTCGACAAGGACAAGGGTGGCCATTTCTCTATCACTCCATCCGTGAACTTTTCCACCAAGCAAAGTTACCTCCCTTCCTCGAACGTTCGTGCCCGTTTCCCTCCTCTTGGGATCCCATGGGATCTAATCTCCGTTCAGATCCTTCAAACCAAATTCCTCAACGAGAATGGTGTAGTACAAGTTGCCGATTTTCTCCCTCGCCAAACTTCCAACACCTCTGGTCGCCCTCTCTTGCATTGGTTAATCCGCAGGGTTGAGGTTAGTTCACTTCATCCCTGTGCCTTCCCTGCCGGCGATCTCGCTTCCCGATCACGATCTCCTATTCAGGTAATCCGGGGTGTCTTCCCCCTCAGGGTCGAAGTTGCACCCGCATTCAACTACGCTCGCGACAAACACGACGCCCACGTACTCACAGACCGTTCCGTCCCCGGTCACCTCGATAACGCCTCACCTCACAAGAAGGCACTATTCGTATCTGAGAACCTCTCCCTCGACTTCAGATATATCCCTGAGAGCGTAGCCGATGGTGTTCCTGCTCCTGAGGTCGACATTCAACTCCTGGACTTGACCGAGAAGGGACATCTGGGACTTTCCGCATCCGCTGACCTCAACCTCGTCGAAGGTCAGGTCGTCACTTTCGTCCTTAGATCCCTCTCCCCTTCCCGGGTCAAACGAGATCTCGATTCCCAGACCCCCGACCCAGAGAGGGATGAAGCCCTCCAGAAAGTAATGCCCAGTCCTAAAATCGCAGAGGAGTTGGGGATTGACTACAAGAGTCTCGTGTCTGGCGCCTCAAAATTCAGGGCTGCTGACGATCCTTTACTCACTGTCGAACTCCTTTCCGAACTTTTCACCGTGAGTACAGCCCCAGGCAGGCACTATTTTTATGATGCGACTCGTCACCCAGACCACGAACCAATATTGGGTAAGCTGGATTCGCAGGTCGACCTACACTGGATCGTGGAAGGAATCCGTCAACAGGAGTGCTTTGGCTCTAAAGTTGCTCATTTATGAACCTACTGGCGCTGTTGTGGCCAGTCCCACATTCTCCCTCCCAGAATTTATTGGCGGCGGGAGGAACTGGGATTACCGAGCATCTTGGATCCGAGATTCGTCATTCACCCTTTACGCCCTCATCCGGTTGGGTTACACCTACGAGGCAAACGGTACTTGCCTTCCCCCCGCTTACTGTGCCTATAGCTGAAGTGATCGCAGCCTATATGGATTTTATCTTTGAGCGTCTCAAGCACAAGAATCCCGATGGTTCGCTCCAGATCATGTACACCATCCACGGTCAGTTGCTCTGCGAGCCCTTTTGGGTTGAAAACTGATTCACAATTCCAGGTGAGAAGATCTTCCCGGAGGAAGAATTGCTCCATCTCGATGGTCACAAGGGTTCGAAACCAGTCAGGTCAGTTTCTCCCTCTCTTGTCTCGGTTTATGTCGCGACGCGTACGCATTCGTGTGTACTTGTACATGTAACCTGAGACCTTCTCTGCTGGAGTTCCCCCGGTTTCAGCGGGTATGCCGGTGCTAACGGTGGTGCCCGCAGGATTGGCAACGGCGCAATCGATCATATCCAACTGGTAAACTTCCTTCGTTACCCGTACCCGAGCCACCCGGACATGGGCTGATGGTCTCTTTCATTGATCATTTCAGGACATTTATGGTGAACTGCAAGTGTCACTATTCGGCACCCCTGCCGGTAAGTGAGTTCAACCGGGGCCTTTTTCCGGACCCGCTGACGTTTTGATCAGTTCTAGGTTCGCTGATCTTCTCCCTATCCTCAGGATGGATTGTATATACCTGAGCCAGAAGTTTGGACGGCCCTTAGTACGTTTGTTCACGCCATTGTGTCGTTTCAATCTGCGTCGCTTATCACCCCTTTGTCAGTCATATGATACGTGGTGAGGAAGCACAGCCCTCTGTGTTCCGGGTAGAATGCGGAGCGCTCACTACTGTTCCTGACGATCCTCATAGGGTGGCGGTGCGAGAACTGTAAGTGGTGTTGCAAATCTGTTTCCCTTCATGGTCATGACCTTTCGTCCAGGGTGGATTGTAAGTCCGCTGCGGTGGCCGCTTTTCGCTTTCATACGAATACTTTTTAGACGTCGTGAAGATTCGCGATGAACCAGACTTGGAAGTCCTCCACAATGTGCACATGGTGGTGTTTGATTACTGACTTCTGTCCCGTTTACAGGTCCATTTGGTGAGTGTTTATGTCGAACATCACCCCTCAATAAATTAAAATGGGTGGACCCCGTGCTGATTGCGCTGCGGGTGTTTTAGGGAGGTTCGAAACAAACACAGACACTTCACCGTCAGTATTCGCTGTACCCTCTCTGCGATCGTTGGTGGCTGACCGGGATTCGCGTTTTTTCGGTCGACAGTACTCCAAGGTAAGCGGTAAATCCCAAACCAGTCCCTGGGCTAAACCTGCCTGGGTCTTAGGTCATGCTATGGTCCGTTTGCCTCGAGTATGCCCAGAGCTATCGGTGGAAACTCACGATTACTTCCGTTCCCAACTGTGCTCAGGGTTGCCCTTGACCGAGGTCCGTCACTCATCTCATCTACAACCAAATTCGCCCCTCATTTGTTCTCCCGTTTCACAACCTAGGTCTACGACTCGCGGACAAGCGCTCCCTCCCCTGCCCCCGCAGGAACGAGTGGATGACGGCGAGGGACGAACTATACGAACAAATTATGCACAAGGCATGGAACAAGGAACTGCAGATCTTTGGGCAGTCGTACGAGGAAACAGATGTGCTCGATTCGAGCGTCATGATTATGCCGCTTGTGTTCTTCATGAATCCATCCGATCCGAGGTTCTTGACCACCCTCAAGGCGGTGTTGAAGAGTCCCGAGAGGGGGGGATTGACGTCGAACGTGGGTCGTTTCCAGCGTTTGGTTCAACTTCAGTGGCCGACAGTATACCTATTCCAGAATCTCGTGTATCGATACGACGTCAACAAGGCTGATGACGGTGTCGGAGGTGAGGAGGGCACGTTCTGTTTGTGTACCTTGTGGTGCGTGGCACTCCTGATCTTCACGCACTTGATTATATCTTCCCCATCGTCCGACGCTCGTTAACAGGGCCATCGAAGCGTTAACCCGCGCCGGAGAGTACGACAAATCGATGCTGGCGAAAGCCGTGACAATGTTCGAGGACTTTTTACAGTACTCGAATCACGTTGGGTTGTGCACGGAAGAAATCTCAACTTCGGGTGAGGGATTGGGCAACGCCGTCCAGGGTTTCACGTAAGTCCAACCCCTCCTCTGGTGGACGTTGGTTTTGATCTCGCTCTGATTATAGCCACGTCACGCTTATCTCTACCGCGTATAACTTGTCAAGGACCATGGCCAAGTACAAATTCTAAACGATCGCGTCGGTTTCGAAGAAGGGCCCCAAAACGCGACAACCCCCGGACTCCTTTCCCCGATGTTATGGTGATTGGTGGAAAGGATAGATTCGAGCTCGATTGAAGTAAACGTAAACCTGTGTAACCCGCCTCTGCGTAATGTAACATTACCCGTTCAGAATCATAGGTGATGAGAGTCTTTCGCACGAGCTTGGGCGCCAGCGGAGGAAGGCCAAAGCACGTTATACTGATGTTTGGTGTCTACTTTCCAGGACAAAGAGAAACTAAAAATTATTACACCCCACACTACCAACCTAACGATTATGCCGCTACGCATGGAACTCGAATGGGAACTCGGACACCTAGAACCACTACAATACATACAATGGGGCGCGGGTGGATTGGTATTCCGAATACAAAATGGTGGCCCAGGGTGCCGGGAAGTAACTTACCGTAACGGCGGATTCGTGAAGTATCAAACGCGCAAGCTGGCGTTAATTTGACAAGCTGCAGAGTCCCCTATGTACAATTCGTCGACAAGCTCTCCAATGACCTGGAGGTCGGCCATGACCAACGCTAAAATTTGGTTCCAAGTGAGCACTTTTCGCAACGCAAAGGGATGGTGAACCCACGCCTGTTGTTCGAGTTGTACGACTTGCAATCGGAAATTTCCAGCCTCTTCAACCTTCTAACGCCAAATCTCGGCCCCGCGTCTCTGAGTTTCTCCAGGCAATGCCTTAACAAACTGTGGAGAGGAACCGGGGCGTCTTCCGCGTGCCCTTCTAGGTCCACGCGAACCAGTCTGAGGTGTTTCAGGTTGGGTAGCTGGGGCTTTGCAAGGCTGAACCCTGAATTGCGAGTGTCCAGTGTTGGAAGTACCGTGAGCGCCTCCACGATGCCAATAGATAAATAGTTGCCGAAAGCCTCGACCTCTCCTAAGGTGGGGGAGACGGCCGCGAAGAGCCTCACGGCATCCCACGACCACCCGGCTTTGAACTGCCCTTCGCCCCGAATGGAAAGCTTCTCGACGCTTTCCAGTGGCAGGGCCGCACTACACACAGCGTAAATGTTGAGTTTCCCCCAAAGCCTGGCACCTGCCGGTCGTGGCCCGAGTCCTTGGACGATCTCGATAACAGAGAAGGGCTCGGCAGCGCCGTCTAAAGAATTGAAACTCCTGACGACGATGGAGGAGTTCTTCAACTCGACGTCCACCCGGCGGATGGTGGTCCTCTGGGTGTGGAATCCTCGGAGTAACGGCCCTCCAAAGTCGAGGTCCCCAAACGCGTGAGTTATCAGGGCGAGGTCGAGACGCTCGAGTGTCCTGGGAGAGTTGAGATATCCCAAAAGCTTCATTGCGTCGGGGAGCAGCCCGGACACTCCAAGGGTGCGAAGGAATGGAAGAGATGGGCTCAGGGTTTGGGACGGTTGGCAATCTGCGGGTGCGCTGAGTTCAAGGTGGTCCAAGGCACGGTTGTGATATATCATGGATTCGATCTGCGGCATCTTGGGGTTGTAGAGAGGGTCTCCACACACGATGGCGAGGCGCCTGAGAGAGGATGTGAAAAAGATCGGAGCGTCCCAATCGCATCTGCAATCACGGAGCTCAAGTTCATCGAGCTCGGGGAAGAGTTTCAGCCAGTAGTGGCTTGGGATGATGGTGGGGGTGTGGTGAGTGGCAAGGTGGTCGCTGGCTGGTCTCAAGCGGAGAGACTTCAGGGAGGATGGATGCTCCGGGCGAGACCAACTCTTGGACAGCACAAGGTACATATCCACGAAGTACCTCGCTCCATGGAAATCTATGTCGATGAAGCGACTCTGGACCTCGTGACTCTGGAACATTTCCCCGGCCGCCTCGGCAGTCTTTGTGCGCCGGTCGTGTGCGACGGAAAAGAAGCGGAGGTGGAGAGGGGCCGATTTGGAACGGTCGAGGAAGGTCGACCAACGTTCGGGCCTGCCGTCCCAAAAGCACCACAGGTTCTGGGCGTTGACTGCGACCTCATACCAGTGGTGACATACAAACAGGAAAGAGAACGATACAGGTTCTGCGGTACCACGAGGGCTGGCGGCCCTCACGGACTCCAAAAGTCGGAGGAAGATGGTTTCGAGCACTTCCGGGGGGATTCGGAATACGGGGAGACGAGAGTTATGGGTGGTCTTGTCAATCATGTCCCACGTATCCCCTTTGACGGCGGTTTGGCTGCAAACAAAGCTGGTGCTTGGTTGCTTGTTCTCGTGAAGCGAATCAAACAGAAACATACGGGGATAAGGTGGCAGAGCCGTTAGAATCGTTGATCTCTGCCGCTGGCTGCATCATAGTGGTCGACGATAAGCCTGGGCCGAAATCTAACAATGGTCACTTCGATCGTGGGTCAAGATATCTCACCAGCTGCAGGCAGTGATCCGTATTCTGGTCTAGTTAAAAACGTGACGGGATGTATTACGAAATGACAAGTACCGGAGCTGAGACATGAAGGGGCTCGTATAATAAGGGGTACACAGATGGCAAGGCAACAGTGAACGGTGCTCCTGGCGGAACGTAAGAATGACATGAGAGAACGCAAGGAGGGAGGGTATGGGGGAGATCAGGCGGTGAAGCCATTGGTGAGTTAGATGACGACACATGAGTTGTGGGACTTCTTCTTGTGATTTCTCAAGAGGGCGGCGCGGGTGGCGTGCTGGAAGACTTCCCTGACACCCTCGCCAGTCCGAGCTGAGCACTCCAAATAGTTCCTGGCACCGATCTTTTGAGCCACAGCCATACCCTGGGAGCACGTGAGTGATCGATCAATGAAAACGATGGGCGCCGTCGTACCTCTTCTGGGGTGACCGGTCGCTGGTTGGTCCTCCTGAGTTCCTCAATGACTCGAGGGTCACGCCTGATGTCCTTCTTGCAACCGACGAGGATGACGGGGAGACCACTGCAGAAGTGTTGGACCTCGGAGATCCACTGGAGACGAGTTGAGTCACGAGACGAGAGATAAGGCGGGGAACTGCGGAAACGAACCTTCTCCTGCACGTTGTCCAAAGAGTCCGGCGAATCAACGGCAAAACAGATGAGGATGACATGGGAGTCTGGGTAGCTGAGTGGGCGGAGACGGTCGTAGTCTTCCTGACCAGCGGTATCCCACAACGCCAACTCGACGTGTTTTCCGTCGACCTCTACATCTGCAACGTAGTTCTCAAAGACGGTCGGGACGTAAACCTGGTTGAAGACGGGGTGGTCAGACTAGGAGAGTAAAGGGAAAACGTCGATACAAACTTCTGGGAAGGTTCCTTTCGAGAAGACGATTAAGAGGCAGGTCTGGAAGAGACGAGAGGATGAGGTGAGGACGAGAGAAGAGGTGCGAGAGCGCATACCTTTCCGCAAGCACCATCGCCTACGATGACGAGTTTCCTTCTGATTTCTGCCATTGCTCGTGGTTGTGGTCTGAGTCGTAGTTGCAGTCGACGGCCTCCTTGTAAAGGGCGGTTCTGTCACGTCGTCACGTCCTAGGTCACCTGTCACGGATCACTGCCTCGACGGTGAGCCGAGCTCGGGAGTGGGAATAGGGGGGCGTTAGCGTTAGGGGGGGCGCTTGTGCCCTTTGTGACCCCCAAGTTGTTGTCCCGCCAGAGACAAAGAGCTTCCAGCCGAGCTCAACGAGAAGAAGTAAACTGCCATCTACGGTGAACGCGGTATTTACAGAATCAACGACCCGCGCCCGTCGGTTTGAGATCTGACTTGGAACAGTAGGAGGAACCGAAGCGAGCGATGAGCGCGGGGCAGAAGATGCGAGGCCCAGATGCGAGGCCCTGCACGGTCACCTTGACCGCTCTGCGAGGATGGCGAATTCCAACTCGTGAAATCAGCGTGAACCTCTTCGGTGCCGCCTTCCCACTCAGTTCTCGCAAAGTAGGCGACGCTTGGCGCCCGGTCGCGGTCCACTCACGATCACCCTCGCCCACACTAATAACCTCCTCGTCCGCTGATCTCGCCTCGCATCTTTCCCTTTCTCCCCTCATCTTCTCTCCTCCCTGTTCTCTCCTCTTCACTTTCTCCCCTCATCTATCCTTGGGATGTCCGCTCGGAGACGCATCCCCACCTCGCGGCTGGATTTACGCGACGGACAAACGTCATCAGCAAAGAGAGAGTTCTCGACCGAAGGTCCCGGTGGTCCGGACGGAATTGTTCTTCCCCTCCAGTTCGCCTACACAAAGTCTGGCTCACCGTGAGTCTCTTCCCCCGCAAAGATCCGCGACCCGTTCTCTGCAGAACATTCCATCGAATCCCGACATCTCCGTCCTCAGCTAATTTGGTCTTTAGCACCTACATCCTCAACGTCGCAGTCGGTGAGAACCAGCAGTTCCCCCTCCAGCTCGACACAGGCTCCTCCGACTTGGTCCGTCATTCTTCACTCTCTCTCCACCATGTAAACTTGACCTGGATCCAGTGGATAGCCTCATCATCGTGCACACCCTGTAACAGCGCAGGCAATCACCTTTACGACCCCTCTGGGTCCCTTGCCACTGGGGCTTCTTTCGATATAAACTACATCGCTGGCAGAGCCGCTGGTCCAATCGTCTGGGACAAGGTCAACATCGGAGGGTACACCGTCGACCACCAAGCACTCGGTATGCCCGATCTTATCCCCTCACCCCCCAGCCTCCTCATTGGCACCCCTTAGCTGCCGCTAGTGACGTCAAGGATGAGCCCCTCGACACTTTCAGCGGCATCCTTGGACTTGCACTCCCTCTCAATTCTGTTATTGCCTCTAGGGTCCGTCCAGGGGACCCCACCGGCGCAGATGGTGCTACTTGGGCCTCAAACTTGTTTGGGATGCAGGGCGCCCCAGCCTCACGTTTCCTTTCTGTCCTCCTTGAACGACCTGGCTCTGCCAAGATCCCATCATTGTTGGGGATCGGCAGGCATCCCGTTGATCAAGTCCCAGATCCAAGCAAAATACACTATTCCAACATCGTTTCCGACGGCAACGGTGCGATGTTTTGGAAGATCAGCGTCACTGCGATAACGGTCTACGTGGACGGGGTCCAGAAAGAGGTCAACACTGGTTCATCAAGCAGTGGCTCGCCTTTTCCGACCGCAGTTCTGGACACGGGAGTACCCGTGATACTCACCACGTCTGCCATTGCAAACGGCATTTACGGCGCACTGGACATCCACCCTGCTCGCGATTCAAACTGTGAGTAATCTCGGTTTTCCCATCCACCACCGGAATACCAACAGGCTCTCAGACTACGTCCCATGCAAAACCCCCCTCAACATGACCATCTCTGTAAACGGCAAGGCTATCCCCTTACATCCTCTGGACCTCACGACGGGCCCAGACAAATCTTCACAGACGTGCGTTGGCTCCATTCAGGCCGCAGATGATCTTCTGAGCTCGGCTCGTATCGGTGATATGATCCTTGGCGTCCCCTTCCTTCGAAATGTCTACACAGTCCTCGCCCACGACGTTCCCCTCGCAAACGGCTCTTTCGACACCCAATCTGCACAGAACCACCAACCATTTCAGCTCCGTCCGAGACTCGGGGTCATGGGCCTCACGGATCCTGGCGTCGCTATGGATGAATTCCACACCGTCAGGGTGCTTGGACAGCCACTGTCAACCTCCGGTTCCCCTAATGGATCGAAGCCTCCTTCGTCGGGAGGTGCATCGAACCGTGGATTGTCAGTCGGGTTGAAAGTTCTCATAGGATTGGTCAGCGTCTTCGCACTTGCCCTTTTACTGTTCGCTGTTAGGTTCTGGTGGCAACGGAGAAAATGGAACAAGTCCTTGGCGAAGTTACAGCTTGACTCTGACGATGGTTCGGGTGCCGAGGGTCAGTCTCACCCATCTGGTGGCGTCCCGCTCCAGCGCGTGCAGTCCGGGGCCGCGGATACCAGTGGCCTCACCACAGCTCAGTTACGAGATCTCAAGCTTGACGAGTACATGTCGCGGAAAGGCGTCCACTCGAACTACGCGGTGGACACCTCACGAACCATGGTTGAAACGGACGACCGGGACAATGGCGAGGAGATGCTGGTTGACGAGTTCGGGTTGGTCTATTTCGGTAAACCCGGGAAAGAAAAGAAGGGGAAGAGTTCCACCAACACTTTGCGCTCCTTCCCATCATTCCCGGACCAAGCCACGACGGTGGGAATGGGAATTGGGGAACTAGACGAAGCCCGGCTGTCACGCAGGTTTGGACTCACGGCATTTCCTCCGGCTCCACCAGGGATTCCTGAGACGGAGGACTCGAGTACCCGAAGGGGCGACCACTTCCGCGCCTCCGGCGGATCCAACCCATCAGAATCCCTCCTTGGTTCTCAATCCCGTTCGTCAGTTGGGTGGAATGAACACCCTTTCCCCGTTGTCGAACCTCCACTCAGGGAAACTGTGGGTCAAGGTTGGCGCGAGGGGCCCGGAATGGGGGACACAATGGTCGGGGTGGGAGCTCACCACCACCGCGGGTCGTCGGACTGGAGCAATTATTCAGCACAACCGACCTCGACGTCGGGCGAACTACCAGTACATGGCGTGCATCGACATTTAAGGGCACAAAGTTCCTTTGATCACACGGCCGAGGATCCGCTCCTACCACCTTCACTTCATGGACGCAATGACGCTTGATCCGTTTACGACTCTCCTTCGTTTTATTCCGGGTTGTTTTCTCTTGGATGTTGTCATTTATTCGGTTTCACCTCATCTCCCTCAATTTACATCTCTCCTGTCGGGTGCTCTTGTCTCGTTTACTATATCATCTCGCCACTAACCGTTCCGACCTCTGCTTTGGACGAACGACATTCTTTTACTTACCCTGCTCCCATTCTACTCAACGAAATAATCATGTAGCTGTATCATTTACTTATTTACTGCCCTGTCTGATAAAATGACGAGCGTTTGTTTGTTGTTCTTGGATCGCGGAGCCTTTTCGTGCAAGGCTGGTTGTTGGCCGCGATCACGCTCAGAGAAAGTCCCTTCGCCACGATCGCGACGGCGGGTGAACTCGAGACAGCCAAAGTGGAAGTCACTTGCACAGCGACCCCCACGTCTGAACCCACCCTCTTTCTCTCACTTCGTTCTTGAAGAGCCCACGTCGACGATATACCCCAAGTCCCCGCATACTGATCTCCATGCCATCACCATCGCCAGGTGCGAATACACCGTCAAGTTCTGGAAACGGCACCCCAAAGTTGCTAAACGACTACGTACGGTTCCACTCACCGTTCCTTTCCGATTTCGCTCACGGCGGCTGTCTCAGCAACTCGGCGATTGTCTCGGGAAAGGCGCGTTTGGTCAAGTCTATCGTGCGTTCTCCCAACTTCTCCCCACCGCCTGCGGTACCCTCACTGGTACTCAGGTGCCCTCAATTGGGCCACGGGGGAGACCGTGGCCGTAAAGGAGATCACGTTAGCCAATATACCGAAGGGCGAGATATCCCAAATCATGGTGGGCGATCTGCACCGTCGTCCCGACCACCACTCACTCACACGACTCTCCCTCAGTCAGAGATCGACCTGCTCAAGAATCTGAATGTGCGTGTGTCTATACCAAGTCCACTCCACTTGCTGACCCAGGTTCAGCATCCGAACATCGTCAAGTACAAGGGGTTCTTCAAGACACGAGAATTCTTGTACATCATCCTAGAGTGTGTCACCTTTTGTGTTCCCAAACGCTTTCCTTAGATTCGGCTCCGCAGATTCTGCGAAAATGGGTCCTTACACGCCATCTGCAAACGGTTCGGGAAGTTCCCGGAGAATCTAGTAGCCGTGTACATATGCCAGGTCCTCGAAGGATTGGTATATCTTCACGACCAGGGTGTAATACATCGAGATATCAAGGGCGCAAATATTTTAACAAACAAGGACGGTTGTGTTAAACTCGCTGATTTTGGTGTTGCCGCGAACACTACGACCGCAGCCCGAGACGATGCAGTTGTCGGCAGTCCATACTGGAGTATGTCTCGAGGTTTTGATCTCTTGGGACGTCGCTTAAACCGCTCGCAGTGGCACCTGAGGTCATCGAACAATCCGGTGCTACAACTGCCTCCGACATCTGGTGCGTCAACAGCTTCTCGGGTGAGAATTGGGTAATGAACTCCACGTAGGAGCGTGGGTTGTGTGGTAATCGAATTACTCGAGGGAAAACCGCCATACCACTTTCTAAACCCGATGCCCGCCCTCTTTCGGATAGTACAGGACGATTGTCCTCCAATACCGGAGGGTGCCTCACCAATCGTGAAGGACTTCCTCTACCATTGTTTCCAGAAGGATGTAAACCTTCGTATCTCCGCGAAGAAACTCCTTCGACATCCGTGGATGGTTCAAGCGAGAAAACAACTCGAAGCACAGCAAGGGACACCGTCTGCCACTGATGGCAGGAGACCCCGCAGCAACTACAACTTCGACGACGCGGTGCTGAAAGTCCAAGAGTGGAACGAAGCGTTGAGGTGTACGTGGCTTTCGATTCTCAAGGGACGTTCGTAACTCTGTTCTAGCTCCTTCACGGCCTTCAAAACACCCTGCACGGAGCCGCCCAGGGTCACACTACCGGCCTCCCTCCCCACATTCTCCCACCGAATCTGTCTTCCCGGGGGGGTCCACCAACGCTCTATCAACCTCTAGCTCTGGTAGCTCTCAACCGACTATCTCTATGCTCAATGCATGGAAAGCCGGGACGCTGTCCAACACCAACACAAAACCTCTGATATCGACTCAGATTCGGGAACCGACAGCACTCCACTTTGTGCTCCAGCAACCGGAAGAACAAACCGACAACTGGGACGACGATTTCGAGGAGGGTATATCTCTGACAAAATTACAAGGTGGTGTTACTCCGCGTGGGGCTCGAGGCTTTTTACACACTAATGTCACTGTGCAGCCCTTGACAAACCTGTGACGGAGGAAGAAAAACAGGAGACTGACGATAATGCGCGGACAATACGGCCGTCACGCAGCCCGTCTGGCCTTGGCAGGACCATCCCGCTTGCAAGACCTCCTCCCACAGATATCGGCCCAATCGTCGAAGATTACTCTGATCTTGTGATCGACGAAGACGACGAACAATTGCTTGGAAAAGTTGCTGACTTTCGGGTACGATCTTTTTACCCTTCCTTTAGTGCATTCGCGATTCACCACACCGTAGAACAAGAACCCTTCGCGAAGGGGCCTCTTCCACCCCGACGATATCAAGACAATCGGGATCACGCATATTAGTCCTGGTCCTGTGACGGCACCGTTACCTGTCGTTAAACGGCCGTCCCTCAGTCCTCTCCTTCAAACCATCCAACCGTCCAGCAGACCCAAGTCTGCCGGCTCCCACTCACGGTCATCTTCCGGCGCTGGGTCTTATGGCCGATCCGAGGCTAGACGCGTCTCAAGCAAAAGCGCGAAGTTCAACAAATACGCGGAATCTGACGATGAAGACTACGATGACGTGTTTTTCGCTAAGCCGAGCGGTCCAAGTGAGTGCCCATGGCGTAAGTAAATACCCCATGTGTTTACGCAACGGTAGCGGCACTACCACTTCAGCTCACAACACGACTTTCGAGTAAATCATGGGTCGGTATAATCTGGAATCCGCGGGCCGTTTCTAGGGCTGACGCGATCTCATCAGCTTGGAGACGAACACTCCGATGAAGAAGATCCATTTGCAGAGGTGAGGAGATTCGTCCCCTCACTATCGTCCCGGAATGCCAGACCCTTCTAGATCGACGAAGGATTTGCCGAAGATGACTTGGAAGCAAACCTCCAGAGAGACAAGCATGCCCGCCTCTGCAACACCGTCAATCAACTGATCGACGAGCTCACACCCGCTGCGCCCGACTTTCAGCTACAGGAAGCCTGCAACCAGCTGGTATCCGTCCTGTTTCGCTCTTTTCCTGCAAGCCCCACTTACAGTCACTCTTACCCAGCTCGCCATCCTCACAGACGCACCGGAAATGCTCTCGCAACTCGTTTCTTCTCATGGAATGCTTGCGATACTGGAAGTCTTGGAAGGCAATTGTTCAAGAGAGGTGAACATGAAACTTCTCCACATCGTAAATCTGGTACGCCCTTCCCCTGAACCCGTACCTTGGGAGTGTCCTCACCCCACCTAGCTCGTCACCGAAGACACGGGATTCCTTGAAAGTTTTTGTTTGATTGGGCATGTATTAATTTGGCTCCCACGGCTGTCCTACCATATTGACTTTTCCTCAGCGGTATTCCGGTTGTAATGGGTAAACCGACTCCACAATGCGATAAGGGGCACCGAACTGACAAAAACCCGCAGGTTTTGCTTCCAAGAAATACCCTTCCGAATGTCGGCTTGAGGCGTCAAATTTCATCCGCCTCCTGTGCAATACCTCTGTCCTCACGTTGCAGATGTTCATCTCGTGCGTCAGGGGTTGAGACTCGGTATCTGGAGCTAACACACTTTCAGATGCCGAGGGTTGAAGGTACTGGTTGACCTTCTCGATGAAGACTACGCCGAGCAAACAGACCTCGTTGTCGATGCTTTAAACGGCATCGGTAGTGTCTTCGAACTTCAAAGCCCCACGACCAAGAACGACTTTTGTCGGATGTTTATACGAGAGGGGTTACTGGATCCCTTGACATCAGCTCTGCTCAACATGATGGCGATCCGTGGCGAAGTCGCGGATCAGATGAAGACAAAGATCGTTCAAATCGTACTGGTGTTCTCCCAAGTGACACAATCGGATATCCACGTTCGGAATGCTTTGGGAACGAGGAAGATCATACGGCGTAATCATCCCGTTGCGTTTAAAGCTTGGGTCCCATCTTAATCACTCCTTCAGGTTTGCTTCGAGCTTGTGAGCTCCTGGAGCCGCAATACCTTGTGAATATGTTGAAAGCTGTCAAACACCTTTCGATGAATGCCACATTGCTTGAAGTGCTCCAGAATGCGAATGCTTTGGAAATTCTCATTCGGCTCCTGGACGAGCAGAGCTCCGGGTCGCACAACGCAGTAAGCATCCCTCCAAACCCGCATCTCCAACATTGTGCTTACTCCATTTACAGGAGGTTTCTAATCACATATTCCAAACGTGTTATAACCTCTGCCGGTTGAATAAGTCCCGGCAGGAGGAAGCCGCTCAGGCCGGCATTATTCCCAGTTTAAAGCGGGTTATCGAATCAAAGTCTCCTCTCAAGCAGTTTGCGCTCCCGATTTTATGTGACCTTGCGAGCGCCGGGAAGAGCTGTAGGAAATTCCTGTGGCAGCACGATGGACTGGGGATGTACGTGAAACTCTTGGGTGATCCTTACTTTCAGGTTAGCGCGTTAGAAGCAATTCATTCTTGGTCGGTGTTCGCTGTTTTATTCGACGACGTGCAGTTCTATTCACACCATGCAGGCTGCAAGACGAAACCGCTCGAGTGGAAGACCAGCTCTTGAAGCCAGAGACGTTGGAGGCGTTGCTCAAATGCTTCGTTTCCGCCAAGACAAATTCGTTCGAGGGACTGCTGGACCCCTTCTTGAAGATCTGTCGCCTATCTGCCAACATCGCTATCGGAATCGCCAAACCACAGTTTTTCAGACGTGTTGTCGACCGGCTTGGACACAGCAAGGCACTCGTCCGACTCAATCTCCTACGGATCGTCAAGACGGTCTGTGACGTCCATCCCAACCGCGCGATGTTAGTCGAGAGACACGGCATCTACGAAATAGTCTCCAAGCTTAGCAAGGAAGACGGAGCTGTGCTAGTGAGGGAGTTGGCCAGAGAGATCATGCCCACCCTCGCCCCCGCCCTAAAGCCCAGCATCCCTGTGGGCTTGGGAGGCTCTACGTCCTCGCGAGAAGGGATAGCCAGCGGGGTCGGAACTCCAAGGTATCAGAAGAAGGCGAGGAGGACTGCGTCAGAAAATGTCCTGTTGGCTCGGCATGCGGTCCGGCCCCTCTTACAGGAACCAGCAAAGACCAGCCCAGAGTCCCCAGGAACGGGTGGTACCAGTGGGAGGCGCACTCGGCTGACGAGGGGTGGACTGAGCGACATTCAGTGGCAACAGGTCGAGAGGTAGCAATTTCTTTGTTCACATCGTTTCCAGAGTGTTTTCGTTCGCATTTGTGTATTGTTTTCGTCATCTCTTCTTTAGTAGGTGATATATATCCCCAGGTCGATTGTTGCGGATGTGGGTTCACTGTATGTCAACAGCAAGGGTTCCCTGGATTAATGGAAAGGAAGTTCTGAGGTACTTCTAATTATAATAAGCGGGGAGGGGGTGCCTTGGGCTAAGAGTGTGGGTGAATTTGTTGGAAAAGTCAGGGAGCGAGATATGACAGGAACATACCATGACAATTACTTTCGAATGAATGGTACGCCAAACCCACTAAGCAAAGCCCTAGCTCTGTTTTGGGCCCCTTGGCCCTCCGCGTTAGTCACGAAATGTATGTGCATTCCATAACTCTTCGGGTAAGAATCGAGGTTGACTTCGATCTGCGGGAACAACCCCATGGCTTCCGGTGGTAGTCCGAAGCTGACGACTCCACTTACCCCGGCAGGAGTCTGCATGTTCGAGGAAGAGCCGGGTAACTGGACACCGTTGAACTCGCGTAGGCGGGGGAGAACAAACTCGACCAGGGTCGACAAGAAGTCGTACATCTTTGGACCCTTCATGTCGACCTTGACACCCAGTGCCGCTCCCGTACGCGACCAACCTCCGATGGTCTTCACGGCGCGGACAATTTCTACGCCCTCCGTGGTGTGGACTCCCCCACCCTGGGAGTTTTCCCCAGAGATGGCGCGGAATGCGGCGATCGCGCCCAAGAGGTTGCTCTTGCTGTTTATCGCCTCCTTGACCATTGTGTGAATTTGAATGCGTTCAAGCTGGACGACGTTTTGGGAGGTGGAGGGGGGAGGGAGCTTCTTTCCGATTTGAGAACCACCGACGGGCGGGTTGTGACGGTTTTTTGTGTACGGGTTCTCCGGATCGTAGGCGAGACGGACAACCCGTGGGGGAGGGCGCTGAGCAGACTCGTGTGCGTATGTCATGTACATCAGGTCATCCTGGAGGGTGTTGTAGTAGTGGTCCTGGAGCCGGGACTGGTGGGTGTCTCGGAGGATGAGGTTCTTGACGTGGGGGATTGGTAAACCGCGTTCGTCCCTCTTCAGAGGTTTGCGTATCTCTGGCGCGCGTCGGGTAGGCCGCAGACTGCCCCTAGAGGCGGTCTTGACGGCTGCTGTGACTTTGGGTACCGTAGCACTCATTGAGGGAGAGAGGAGGCGCGTGCCGAAGTTTCATCATTCGATCATTGCAGGCAGACCCACATCGAAGTCCGCCGACTCGAGATCCTGCTTTCTGAGGATCGAAACGCCTCGCCGATACAGTCTATGCAATGTAGGACGCATGGGAGTAGGCATATCAAGAATTCCACTCTATCCAACAACACATCGTGCATCGAATTGTGAATACCAGCATATTATTTTCGTACTTCTGCACTCCCAGTGTAGGATCAACCTTTCCGCGGAACACACGTCCACCGGGGCAAGTAATCTCTAAATCTACGCTTTCGGAATGCCAAGGCGACTTACCTCGTCAAATCCAGGGAACCCACCGTTTCGAGTCACAAGGAACGTCGTGAGATTCGCCGACCAACCTCCTCTTGTCGCCGATAGTACGGCCGCAACTCCCAAACGACATATACCCCGGAGTTGCGCCAACTCCTGGTCCTGGAATAGGTTCAGACTCTCTACATAATTCCAGAACTCTTGGATATCGAACGGTTCAACATCATACTGAGCGGGACGTTGTCGAGCTTTCCGCACCTCGCAGGAAGATTAATGAAGCCTGGCACACCAGACGCACCCCGGGTGTACGCCTTTGTTTCCTCCCCCCTTTGACTTGAACTGACCACAGAACGTAGATTCGGTTGACGAATTCGGGCATCCCCGTATCACTCACCGACAGCGACGCAGACGAGATCGTCCCAACAGACCTCACTGTGCAAATCCGCCCCTCACTTCGCGGAACCTCTGAACGTCGCAGGGATTATCAACACGGAGGAGGGGTCGGACGAACCATTGTTTCTGCTGACAATCACTCGGTTCACCAAGTTGAAATCCACTTCGATTGGACTGTGCGGTTCTCGCATTGTGTGCGCCCCCTCTCGACCTTCCCAGTTCCTCATCGTGTTGACGAAAGTGACTTCGGTTGATGGATCCGGCCTCCTGCTGTTCCTTGGACTACTCTCTCACCTGTACCAAGGTCTCCCGCCGCTCGATTCTCCGCCCTGCTACGACTCACCAGAAGCGGTCGGGTTCATGGAACCATTCAAGACTCCCTCACCAACGTTCCATCGCTACGACCCTTCGGCCCCACCACCATGGGAACAGCCCGGAAGGAATGGGATGGAATTCGTCGCATTCAGCTTGACAGCTGCACAGCTCAACGAAATCCACAATTCTGTGGCAAGCGGGATGAATCACCTGAAAATATCGAGGGTAGATACGGTGGTGGGATTACTTGTATGATGTTTATCGGAGGTGGAACCGGGATCAAAACCCATCGATACCATTTCGTACGTGATTAACGTGCGCGCTTTCGTTCGCCCTTCCTGTAACTCGACTTATTTTGTCATAGCACCGCCGAATGGGGATCTACCCGGACAACGCAGTGGTCAATGCAATCTTTTGGCTTTCCATAAAGCTACAAGCCTCGAAAGGGGTCGATCTTCGCGATGGTGTTTTGGCCTGTGCCGTCGAAATACGCAAGTCGCTGGGGATGTTGAAGGATCCCATGTTCATCAATGACATGGCCGCAGATGTAGCCAAGATCTAGTCACAGGTCGCATGGGACGAGGCCGGCCAGGGCATGACCACCGCAAAGGAAGGCTCCTTGATTGTGAATAACACCCGGAGGTGAGTTTGGTTGCCCTGGTGTGAATCGCGGCTGAGACTATTTTACGCTTGTAGATTGGGCATGACAAGTCCACATTTTGGGCACCCAGGAAAGATCAGGTTCCACCACGGTCATCCCCCAGGTTCTCGCTATGTAATGGCCGTGACACCAAACCCGAAATTTGTTGGCGGAGCGTGGATAAGCAGAGAAGGCGAGATGGAAGCGACGTTGTACATTCCCCAGAACAGGAGGGAGAGGTTCGAGGAGTTATTTGAGGGGTATGCTAAATGTTCGGTTCAGTCGAATTTCTACCGTAGTCGTAGAGACCCCAACGAATCCAATTTTCAATCTGCATTGGAGTCTTGACTTGGCGATGCCAATGATTGGATGAGCAGCCGTGGGAAACAGTGGCATGTGACCACGACGCGTCAAAACTCAAAGTTGAACTTGAACCACTTGTACCCGTTGTTCCCCCACTAGCGAGCGATACCGCGCACCGCCCCGCACCATGTCCAACTCTCTCACCGCGGTCACCAGGCAGATGTCTGCCCT
>Ga0307516_10001189_pt1 | contig 36419 bp, 55 predicted proteins | sample 19_EM_MG_FD_203310 | JGI IMG/M metagenome (GOLD analysis project Ga0307516, IMG submission 203310) | Populus trichocarpa ectomycorrhiza microbial communities from riparian zone in the Pacific Northwest, United States - 19_EM | ecosystem: Host-associated > Plants > Roots > Unclassified | place... | reverse complement strand
TGGGCAGGCGGTGACAGCCTCCCAACGGGCCACCGCCGTCATGCCGTCGTCACAGAGGTGTTCTCGACTATCACATCCCCTGTGTTCTCCGAACTCGCCGTCGTCATCGAGAACCCCATGGCGGCTAATTTGCGCCTGGATTTGACGTTGTTCGAGACATTGGGCAAGATGAACGAAGTCAGGCCTTTCAAATTGGTGTTTTTGACCGTGGCTTCGGTGTTTTCTCGGGAGAAGGTGAGGTGGGAGTTAGCGGAAGCTTTAGACTTTGTGATTGCGGAAGGTCTCCTGGATTTTCTCGACTCCCCGCCCACCATGGATTGAGCACGGCCTCTCCACTATTGATGGACGGCAAACATATTTTCCCACTTCGATTAGATATTGTTCATGCGCGCCCGATACCATCTCCCCAAACCTCGCATACTCGTGATGTATAGCATAACCTTCGCTGTAGTGGGATGGGCTGGCGTCCGTTGGGAAGAAAACCCGTAGAGCAAGCGTCCTGGGTTACGGTTACGTGTGGGCACAACGAAACTTAACATTCGACGAGATACGCATGTAGGAGAACCGATAAAAGTAGGATTGTCAACTGGCACACCACTGGGCTCCCTCCCTGCAGGTCAAAGCTCTCTCGCATGCCAGAGCGCCGCAGCGTCGTTTAAGCGGGAGAGGATATCCTGTACACCCGCCCGTGCAGTACGGTCCTCCAGCCAGCACAGTTCAACAGTCCCCCATAATCCGTCGGTGAACTTGAATCCAAGCCGCTTTGTTCCCTCTGGTTTCCTCGGTCGAACCCCTTCCGTGATCGCTCTTTCCCCGCCGTTCAGATGCGCGCTGGTGGCCAAACGGGCCCAGGAGGGGGGACTGTGGTATGGGCTGCCTCGGCAACATCAGGCAAGATCAGGCATGCGGACCCACTTGGAGGATCTCTTCGAAGTTCGAACTGTTTCTTGTGGCGGTTGCGGGAACACTTCACCAGACCTCTGGACAGTGTCACGTCCGAAATGCGTGTTTACTCTTCCGGTATCTCCTCGCATTTGGCCATCGTGACGAACGCTACTTTTCCGTTTCCGTGAACGAGTGTCCGTTTTACTGCCCGCGGGTCCAGATTGGGCTGAGATTCAACGCGACGGGTGGCTCAGTTAGTAAGCACAAGCTTGTTCCCTAAGTCCTCTGATCTCTACAAGTCGGGGTTTGTGTGGGCGGTTACGGCCTCCCAGTGGGCCACCGCCACACCGCCGTTACGGAGGTATTATCTACTATCACATCCCGTCTGCACTCTGAACTTGTTATCGTCACACGGGGGCGGCGCCGGGGTTTTTGCGTAGGCCGGTGTCCCGAAACTTGTAGGTGGCTGTAGGATACATGGTAGTTATGCGCGAGCTCCTCGGCCGTCCTCGTGCTCGGGCGTATGCGCAGGCCCAAGAACGAATGTGATGACACAAGACTCCGGTATGCCCAGGCGAGGCGGTTGAAGGTTGGGCTTGAGGCATATCGTTCCCACTCGGATATCAGCCACTCCAAAGTATGCAGTCGCACGACAATGACATGCACCCTTACATAAGTAACTCGTGCCAGGCTTTACATACAAACATCGGGAAACGTCCCAGATCTCGGGGACTGGTGCGATCACGGAATGGAAGAACTCGGCCACCGCGTTGATCTCAAGAACCAGGCGGTTGGGGTCGGCCGATAAAACAAGGGCGTCCCGTCCTCACTTTGTGGAAACCAGGGTAGGATCAAGAACTGGTCTGATGTCCAATGGTAAACTCGAATGACAGAAAACTAACGCTCGAAAAGCGTCTTCGTGAGCACAAAGTGGGTCTCTAGAGGACGCGGGGAAAATCACCACAACCGTCCGATACTTCTACCATGGAGGAAAGAGGACAACCAAAGTAGGTTCCAGTATCGGCGTGTGGATGACCTGGTGGAAGGGCGCTGGAAATACCAGATTAGAGAGGCCGTGGGAGAAGGGCGAGATGGTAGACGAGGCGTATATGATCGTACTCAAGTCTTTGACCGAGTCGGACGGGCCGAGATGAAAGGGAAAGAAAGGGTGTATAGAAAGGAAGAAAAAAGAAGGATGTAAGATAGCGATGAGTCCCGATTTTTTAGATCTATCTCATAAACCGAACGAACAAGGCGAAATGTAAGTCTGCGTATTTGTAACCACATTTTCAGCAATGTCGTAAATACCGACAAACCTGTTGTCCAAACCTAGGCCAGAGCGACGACGGCAAAAACAACACCAACAGCACCAACGCCGAAGGAGAGGATGGCGGATCCGACCTTGAGACCAGCAGAGCCGCTGCTGCTGCTACCCCCGGCGGTGTTGGAAGGACCAGATCCGCCTGAGGTCTTGGTGCCGGTGGTGCGGGTGGAGATACCAGAGCTAGATGGAGTAGGGACGATGCCAGTGACGGTAGGAAGAGCAGCGTAGATGGCGGACGAGGTGTAGGTGACACAGTTGGAAGAAGCGGGAACTTTGGGTGTGTATGGCATGCTGCTGATGACGCCGAGCGACTCGGCGGGCTGAGTGTAGGTCTGGACCTTACCGGAGGCATCGGTATAGATGCCGGGGTAGTCCTGGTTATCACCGCTGCACGACTCAAAGGTACCGTTCTGGGCGTTGTTGGGGGAATTGAAGGCACATCCGATACGGTCGTAGATGTGTTCGCAGAAGCGAGCGGCGTTGGGACCGGCAGGGTCGCAGGCCTTGAGACAGAAAGCGTTACCGCCCATGAAGTTGTTCCACTCGATGACTTGCTGGTAAGTGTTCTTGTCGCTCGACCACGCGGTGGAGTAGAAGAGACCACCGAGGGGGTTACCACGGAAGTCAGCGCCGTGGGGGTCGAGCTCTCCTCCGTAGTCGTCGGGCTTGAGGTTGATGAACCTCTGGTCGATGAAACCGACGACCTGGACGTAGTCGGCGGTCTTCATGAACTGAACACCCTTGAGGGCACCAGCGGGGATGAGACGGGATCCATGACCGGGCTTGGTGCACCAGGCTACTTCTTCGTGTTCGGTCTCACCGATGGTGGTGGGACCGCTCGGAGGTGCCCAGAGGCAAAAGTCTAAAAATAAGTTGATGTAAGCGGTTGGGTGTCGAAGCAGCGCCAGGGGGGCCAAAAATACCATCAATAGAGTTAATAATGGCAGTCTGGCAGAAGGACTTTTGGTTCTCCGTCGTCGAGTTACACCTGTTGTAACCGGATTGCGTGCCACGAACACCGTTGTCCGGGTCAGCTTGGTATGGCTGTCGGGACGAACGGGGTTAGGAATTACGTTGGAGAAAAGAAGGGCAGTGGGAACGCACAAGGTTATTGTAGTCAAAGTGTTTGGACGCCAAGGGAATGAGGGCCGAGGTGGTGGTATTCTGCGCATACACCTTGGACGAGATGACGGCGACGGCCACGAGAGTTGAAAGAGTGAAACGAGGCATTGTCCTCAAGAGGGGGGGGTTATCTGGTCGGGGGTGAAAAAAGACACGAGAGGGAGCAGAGAAAGGATGAGAAGCGTTGGGAAGGGAAACCAGCTCCGACGTTTTATTTAGGGATGAGGGATTAGATAAGCAATCACTTTCCCACACTCCCTGTGATTAGAAAAGGGGTAACCGACGGTTTGTTATTCCGCTTATAAAAGCCTCATTACACTTTTGTTATCTTTTGACTAATAACACTACAACCATGGTCCCCGCGCCCAGGAAGGCGTTCAAGGCCCTCAAGACAAAACTGCCCCTCAAAGTCTCCTCATCCTCCAAGCAGAGCAACGCCTTCGCACCCAACCCTGGCGAACTCCCCCTCGTTACTCTCCGCATTCAGATCCTCGGAGCGAGCGACCTCCTCGCGAAGGACAGGAACGGCTTCAGCGATCCGTACGTCTTCGACCTCGCTTGATCTTGACATTTCTAATACCCCCACCCAGCTTCTTCGTCGTTTCATGCCTTTCCGCTCGGCAGCAGACGTGCGTGGTGAAGAAGACGTTGAACCCGTTGTTTCCGGAGAAAGACGCCACGTTTGATTTCGATATCTATCTCTCCGTAGTCGACAAGCTCTCCTCCATCGAGCTCATCGCCTGGGATAAGGACACCTTTGGCAAGGAGTACCTTGGAGAGGCTGCTCTTCCCCTCGAGGACTGGTTCCAGGATGCGCCCGGCGGACGTAAGTACGCCTGGGAGGCTACTGAGGTCAGTCAGCCAATCCGCAGCAACCCGCGTGGCCCCTGATGGACCCTCGGGTGATCCGCAGCCGTTCGATGTCTCCCTCGTATCCACACGAGTGAGCACAGAATCGCAAGGCTCCGTCAAAGTCAAGCTCGGCTTTGTCAGGCCTCAGAACACTCAACTCCTCATGGACTTCCCTGATATTTATGCCGAAATCGTAAACCGATCGAGGCCATCCATTGTTTCCGCTCCCCCTGTGAGCCCCTGATCAGGATCCTCTCTCCCCTTGTGCCTCACTCATGGACATTCGCATACAGACCGAGGGCATTGGCACAGTCCGTTCTGGCGCTCCTGACTTCCAGGATGACGGTCCATCCTCCGATGACGATGACGAAGATGACGAAGATCTCCTGGCGCCTGACGGCCTTACGCCCACGACTTCGACGACAGATCTCCCGGGCAAGACCAAAACACCAACCCCTCCCCAAAAGTCCGGCGGTGGGCTTGCCAAATTCTTCCCCGGAAAGCGGCGCCAGTCCTCCCGTTCGAACTCGTTCGACTCCGGGCTCGCCACCGACTCCTCCGCCTCAACCCCGTCAAAGACCGTCGCCACCCAAGACGTAAAAGAGAAGAAACGCAGACCCGGAAGGTCCAGGAAGGCTCGGGGCGGTGAATACAGCTTCAACCCGGAGAACGACGTTCTGGGTATCGTCATGTTGGAGATCAAGGGCGCTGGCGATCTCCCTAAACTTAGCAATAGTGCGTATACTCCCGACCGCAACTTTCTCCGATGACCCACGATCGCGTACAGTGACGAGGACCGGTTGGGATATGGACCCTTGCGTCGTCATCTCGTTCGGCAAGAAAGTTTTCCGAACGCGTGTCATTCGACATTCCCTCAACCCAGCTTGGGACGAGAAGCTCATCTTCCATGTGCGCCGATACGAGTCTAAATTCAAGATTCAGTTTTCCGTTCTCGATTGGGACAAGCTTTCATCGAACGATCATATTGGCGATGCAACCTTTGACCTAGCCGAGTTGATTGGCAGAGCGCCGCAGAAAGACCCTGGAACTGGTTTATATGCTGCCGGTGAGGACGGTATCCACGACCTGGACGATTTCAAGATCCAGCTCGTCATGCCGAAAGATCTTGGAGCCGACCCTAAATACAAACCCGAGTTGTCGTTCAAGTTAGTACTCCTTCTACTGCCCTTCCTCTCACCATTAACGGACGTGAACCCACAGGGCCAAGTACCAACCGTACGACGCACTTCGTCAAGAGTTCTGGCGCCAGTACCTCAAACAGTACGATGCCGACGAATCGGGCGATATGTCCCGGCTCGAGATTACCTCGATGCTCGACTCTTTGGGTTCCACCCTTTCATCCCAAACAATCAATTCTTTCTTCACTCGTTTCGATAACGATCCGTTTGAGGGGTCCATCACAATCCCACAAGCAGTGCGATGTTTGGAGTCCGAGATCTGCAGGCCTCCTAGCGAGAGGAAGCAGGTGGGGTCCTCCCCGAATGAGGCCGACACCGCGCCCACCACTCCCAGGGGTGTCAAGATGGATGCTTCTCCACAATTGGACAGGATGGATTTCTCCGGTCCATCACACATCCAACCCACCGAGGACGGGAAGGAGCTGAGACCTGATCCACCTACCTCGCAACCATCCGAGGGGGGTAGCATTCCCTCGCAAGACGTGACGGATTCTGACAGCGGCCAACCGGGACATTCGGCTCGACAATCCTCCACCTCGTCAGAAGATGCTGGAGAAGCCCGTGAAAGGGTTATCAACATCAAGAACTGCCCGTTGTGCCATCGACCGAGGCTTAGTTCGAAAGCAGAGGTGGATATCGTCACCCATATCGCGCTTTGCGCCAGCCAAGATTGGGGCAGGGTTGATAAGATCGTCGTTGGAAACTTTGTCACCGTCAGCCAGGCGCAGAGGAAGTGGTATACGAAGATCATCGGGAAGTTGTCCGCCGGAGATTACAGGCTTGGAGCTGTGAGTACTCCTCCCCCCGACCAGTGAGGATTTCTGGTGTTCATGAGCGACTCGCGTAGAACTCTGCGAACATTATCGTGCAGAACAGGATGACCGGCCAGTTGGAGGAGGAAAAAATGCAAGTTTACGTCAGGTTGGGGATTAGGTTACTCTACAAGGGGGCCAAGTCCCAAATGGAGGGCAACAGAGGTACGCACTCTTCTATCCCTCCAATGGCGCGTGGGATTAGAACTGACTTGTCGCCTCTCAGCTCGTAGTCTCCTCAAGAGCATGTCAGTTAAGCAAGGGGCCAAGTACGACGCGTCAGAGTCGGCGAAGGACATTCCTACATTTATCGAGTTCCACAACTTGGACAAGGACGAGATTCGAGACCCGCTCAATTCATTCAAGAACTTTAACGAATTCTTCTACCGGTACGTTGGTCTGCGTCGTCACCGAATCTTGCCCCCACCCCCTCACCCTGACCCTCCCAGGAAATTGAAACCCGAGGCCCGACCCATTGAAAATCCCGACGACCCTAACCGCCTTGTTTCCGGTGCAGACTGCCGATTGATGGCGTTCGAGACCGTCACCGAGGCGACACGGGTCTGGATCAAGGGTCGAGAATTCTCCGTCGCCCGTTTGCTCGGCGAGGTATACGCAGGGAACGTGGATAAGTACAACGGAGGGGCGTTGTGCATCTTCCGTCTCGCTCCACAGGACTACCATAGGTTCCACTCGCCCGTGGACGGAAAGATCGGAAAGATGACGTACATTTCTGGGGAATATTACACCGTCAACGTGAGTGCTGCCAGCCAATTCGAAACGAAGGAGGAGGGTGACATCTTCACATCTATATATAGCCTCAAGCCATCCGAACCGCCCTCGACGTGTACGGCGAAAACGCGCGAAAGATCGTACCGATTGACAGTCCGCAATTCGGGCGGGTTTTCGCGGTGTGTATTGGGGCGATGATGGTGGGTAGCATCCAGACGACGGTCGAGGAAGGCCAAGAGATAAAACGCGGTGACGAATTCGGTTATTTCGCGTTTGGTGGATCGACCATCGTCGTGTTGTTCGAACGCGGTACCGTGCAGTGGGACGAGGACCTGTTGATTAACGGGAAGGCCAGTTTGGAAACTCTCGTCAGAGTTGGTATGGGGATTGGGAAGAGGGCCCAGTGAAAGGACGTTGTGTATGATGATGAACCTCAGGATGATACGTACGTATGTTGAACAACCCCAGTGAATTTCAATCCTCGGTGTTACGATTACTGTACAGTATTTCTCTCCCTGTATGTTGCACAATCGGGAACTCCCTGTTCTGCGAGGTTTGATGGCGCCAGCGGTAGTGTTGGATTTGGTGCGCGCAGTGTCGGGATGTGCATTGATGTTGTCTATGTTATCAAGGGCTATTAGTTGTACATAAGCATCTGTGAGATTGTTCCCGTATGAGTTCGTAAGGTATTTCCCGACAGCGGTAACGAAAAAGGAAGGAAGAAAGAAAGTGGGGGAATGCAAGGGGGCGAGAGCGGGTGGTGAACATTTGAGTTGGCGGGGCCCAATTCTTGAAAGCGAGGAGAAATCTCAATGTTGTGCGCGTGTTTGATCATTGAGAGGGGTATTGTAAACGCTGTGCGTAGGACGTAATGGGTGGGGTGAAGAAACAAGCTCCGGAGGAAAGGGGTGAGACCATTCACATTCACAACCAGAGCCTCTGACGCCCAGCCGCGAGGCCACTGGCGATACGGAGCGTGAAAACGACCCCTGTCAAACTCGAGAACTAGGAGGGTGAAAAACGAGGTGAGTGATGTGTACCGGAGAAGAGAAGGGGGTCGATGCACTCACTCCATTACCAATAAACACATCCGACCGTTGGGCAATCATCATATCCACAGCTGAAGCGACAAACTTCTGTTCCCAAGTAACCCGCATCTGCAGCGAACTCGCGATCAGCTTCCACGGGTGGTCCTCCATCAACGCTTCCCTGAGCTGTTCAACCCACTCCGGCGAGCCGTTCGTCATAATGAAAACGTTCCTGAGCCCCTTCCCTTCCTCGCTCTGTCTGACCTGTCGGACCCGTTCGACGATTTGAGTTATGTTGGGGTAACAAGCCTTCTGGAACGCGTCCGCCGAAGCCTGGGTTAAGGAACCGTCCCGATTCTCAACGAGCTCTATGTCTTTGTCGATGGTCCCCGGTTGGGTGGTCAGCCCCGTGAATGACGTTTTCCAAGCTTGCAGGTTTGGACAGTGGCCTTCGAAGTCACCTCTGCGTACGTGGAGAGCGAGGAGGCCGGGTATAGGTGGGTATCGAAGTTCCGGAGTTGGAGGGGGGATGTGGGAGAGAGAGAAGAGGCGGTGGTTGGTCTTGAAGGCGTCTTCGACGAGAGGTGACCACCCGAAGAGTTTGATTATGGGGTTATTGAAGAGGACAAGGAGGCCATCGTGTATACGCCAGCTACCGAACACACTGAGATAACACGGGGAAACGGTTAAACCCAAGGTCACTCGACACGACGCAGGGAAAAACGACTCACCCGACGTCGAAGATTCGCTCATCAATCACTACGCATGGCGCCGGCTCCTCGTCCATCGCCCTTACCCAAACCGCAAGGAGATGTAGTGCAGTGTAGTTTTCCGGGAGCTTCGCTCTGATCGCAGCCTTGTTGAGAAGTTTCGGATGTGGGCACACTTGTCCGAAGTACGATTTACGGACAGCGCGAGGGGTCCGATATTCAGGTGGGAATGAGGCGCCGGCGAGCGGACCTGTGATGAGAGAAAAGGCCATGAGAACTCTGTGGCACGGTCGGGAGGGAGTGCGAACCGCTGAGGAATGCGTTGATTGGGATGTTGACTGGGACGATGTCCCCGTGCTCGTCTTTAAACGGCGGTCCGTCATTCGTGCCGGCGTAGCTATCGAAAGCATACCTGCGGTTTACTACAATGGTTAGAAACGGTGACTGAGGGTGGGGATAAGTTTCAACAAACGATCACGCACGATCTCCGTCCGAGGTAGGCCAACAAGCCCTGGAAAAAATGCTCTTGGAGTACGTTCCCCCACCCCGCCGCTGTTGTAGAGCAGGACCGTTAGCCGTCAGGTATTCCTGAAGGTAAGGTGGATCCCGGGATAAGAATTGACGCACTCTTCACGTGTTCCGAGAAATAGACGTATCTGCCGTCCTTGCCCTCCGGGAATGACAAATTTTGGTTGTGCTGGGGAAGAGCCTCCTCGATTTTATGCCATTCCGCGTATTCCGGTGGGTAGTCAGGAGAGTCGGTAAGGCCCACGGCAGAGGCGCCGGCGTTATGAGGTTGCGGTCTCTGCGCGAAGGGGGACCTGGCCAACCGGAGGTCATCCACCCCGATGTCGTAGAGGAGAGAGAGAGTTGCGAAGACGCCGAACAGGCAAATGAGGTAAAGGGTGAACTTCCAGTATCTCCTTGGGACAATCAACTGGATAGCATCTGGGGAGATCGTGGGCAGGATGGAAGAACTCATGCCACCTGTCACTCAGTCGCCACGCTGAAATTTCGAGGTCAGGCGCTACACGTTTACGCCGAGGCTCGAAAGTTACCTGCACCCAACGTTCTCGCCCTCCACGTCCGGAGAGGTGACTTTGAAGGCCACCGCTATTAGATGGGAGACGCGCACGGCCCAGGGGCTTCCGACTGGCAGGGTTTGGAATTTGAATCGATCAATGGGAAGACTCCCTCCGGATCTTTCACTCATCTTCCCGGCCTCACCTCGGCCTAGTCCGGCCGTTGTTGGTCCCCTCCGGAGGGTCGGTCGAGTGTCGGCAGACCGGCCACCATCGCAACTGGACACTTCGGCGTTTTGTGGACCTCCCCCGAGTTGCGTTTTCACTCCACGGTTCCGTGGTTTGCTTTGGCTCGCCTGCCTTAGTGGGACACCGCAGGACCGGACTGGAGTTATATCCACAAAGCCGGAGGGAATATTGATCCTGGGTGTACCCCGGCAGACCACAGCTAACTCCCCGAGCTGGGTCACGAACAACGTTTTCGATGCGGAGACTTTGCTCGGAACCATGGTTCTCCATGTCAAGTTCCCGTGGCGCGGAGAGTTCGAACCTGCAGTCGACCTCGGGATCGCGGGCAGCGATGTCTCATTCACGGTTTTAGCTGTGGGTTGACTTTGGGTGCAGAGGGTGGTGTACCGCTGGCGTTTTGTGCATACCTTTCACACCAAAAGATCCCTGCGGTGTCGCCAACGGTATTTTCAGGTGCACGCGTTCTCTTCGATCCGGGAGCCATCCCGGCCCTCACCTCCAGGGCCCTTCGAGGGTTGTAGTGCCTTCCACAACTACACCTCCCACCTCCTCCTTGGAGAAGGCTACATCGCACAAGTAACCGGGATGTCGTACCAACAAGAGCGGTCTCGAGTACTGTGGTAGGAAATATGAAGCCACACCCTGTTCCTTGCCAAGGAATTAAGCACCACCGGCGTTCCGAATCCTGGAGCTGGGCTTAAGGATATCCGTTCCTGGGAGGTTCCGGATTCCAGGCCTAGCCTTAAAGGATTTACGGCTTTAGATCCTGACGTCGCGATCACTCAGTTGGTCGATGTTAGGTCCGAAACCATCGTGCTTTGCCTGCCTTATCGGCACCGAGTACTGATTCGATAGAATGGAACCACGCCACCGAAGGGGGCTCACGCCTCGGATGGGTGAACTGTGGAAGAGATCGCTTATAATGCTATCGTTCGCGGCTGGTCACAGCGGACACCTGAGGCTGTGACTCGAGATTTGGTGTAGATATAAAGAGCCTAAGAAACTTTATCTACGCATTCTCCAGACAAAGCGCTAACGCGCCCCGCACCCAAAGACCACCTGTGTGACTGGTCAACACCAAGGTCCAAGAAAGTTCTCCACGCTCGTACCTCTACCCAACGTATTACACGCTCGCGAACTTCACCACTGCCACTTCCGTGAATCGGTCCAAGAACCCCCCGAGTTCGATCTCCTCTTCATCGTAGGTCGGATTCGCCATAAAAACGAGTTCAAATTCCGTTCCAGAGTCGAGCCTCGAGGCCAGCCCGTAAAGGATGTCTTCGACGCCCTCCCATGCTTCCATGTGGACCTGATCGCCGATATCTGGAGAGGACAGCTGACGCTGAACGCTAAGTGTGACCCTATTGAACTGGGTGGCTTGTATGCTAATAGTTGACAGCAACATTTCGATCCATGGACTCGGCCGCTTGATCGCTATGGTGTTCGTCGCGAGCTCCGTAAGGGCACAGCAGGGGGAAAGACTGACGGGAACGGGGTTTCCTTCATTGTCTAGCAAGCGACCGTCAGTGGAGCGATCCCGTACAGGATGTAAGAGCTTGGCAACTACCGGATGTCAGGTGGATAAGTTCCACCTTCTTCAGGGTTGGGGCACAGGCCTCGATGAGCCGATTGAGGACTCCAGAGTCGGCGATTTGGCTATGAGTGACGGATATCTCTTCCAGATTAAGTGGAATGAGGAGGATTCCCTGCAAAAGAGTAGGACTTGTCGCCCCAAGTCCACTCAATCGGAGTGCCCCCCGAAGTGGGGGAACCCCCTTCGGTACCTCGATCTTCCTGCTGGACAGTATGGGCGAGCTGATAGTCAGGTGATCGAGGTTCGGGAACAAGCTGATGAAGAAGAGCATAGTGCTCATGTCGGTCCTAATTCCGTGTAAATGAAGGGTCTTCACGGAAACTCCAAAATGTCCAAAGCATTGGGTGAGAGATTGTGCATCGAACGAGTCGTTGAAGCTCACGTCCACGAGAAGGAGAGTCTGCAGTCGCTGAAAGGAGGTGAGGTGATCCATGATTCCCATCAGGGTCTCAGGTTCCAACGAGGCGATAGATCGTGCTTGTCGTAGCGTGAGGGTGCGGACGTAGGCCGAAATTCCGTTCGGTCCTGGAGGGATGTTCCTTCGCCATTGGTCGAAGTTCCACGTGTTGAGGGCAACATGAGCGAAGAGCCTACGCCTGCTCCTGTCCACCCATTCGGAAGAGACCAAGCTGCAGGCGCGTAGATCGCGAGGATTGTCGAGGTTGTCGATGACCTCGTCCACCAATTCCTGAGGGATCTGTTTCGACATCGCGGGGTGGAAGTCCACCTGTGAGTTGCAATCGGGATCCCCCGCATGCCCGTGGTAACTTATAGGAGCGGAGGTCAAACGGCCACAAAAGGTTCCTCGTCACCTGGTGGGCCCTGACGCCGGCTGGCCCGTTGTCGGGCCACGATGGTATCCGGATGGTATCCGGCTGTCCGGGGGCCATGTTTCGTAAAACTGACCATGTAGATGTGCGTGACCAAGCCCTGGTGGTCAGGTGTTCGTGCTTGTGGCCTCTCAGTCCTACAAGGGGACGGGGATCGGCGTTGTTCGGGAGGGGAATGATAAGGAGGAACAGAGATAAGCTACAACGATCAACGATTTCATGTCCGGAAACCCTAAACCTACCAAATGATCACGAAAAACGTAACGAAAAGAATAGAGAATCGTACAAGACGGGCCGGGACAGATTGAATGTCAGGAGAGATATGCGCATGTAAGCTTCCAGGAAAAAGGCAGAAGCGCAACTCGCATCCAGGATATAATTGTCGAAACATGGCAACCGAAGGCTCGCTTGTGTGTGCCTCGAGGCCTAAACGACGCCTCGTCGGAAATGAATGGGCACAAGCAACGTGTATTCCAGGTGGGATTCTGCCGAGCAATGGCCTAGCTACCAACAGCCGATCTCACTCCCTTCACCGGGTGCCAAATTCGATTATTCGCTAGGAGGGTTCACTCCAATTTCTTGAATGAAAACCACTCCCAGGTGTCACCGCTTGAACACCCTGGTCGCGCCAAAGGTTCGGGGAATGCGCTCGTGCCCAAGCCGAAAAGTGTCGCGGTTGTGGTTTATGGTTTGGTTTCTCGGGCAAAGTGGTTGGGACCGAACCTGGGCGTAAACCACAAAGTGAGGGGTGCCCTAGACCGGGAATTCAGCCCAGAGGGGGACCAGAGTAAGTCCATCGGCGTCCATTCTGAGTTATGTACTGGAGCAGAAAGACGGCAAAGGAAACGTCGCCCGCCAAGTTGGTTGATCAATCTTGTGCGATACTTGTTGGGGAGCTCTCAAGCACCGGGTTCGAAACACAGTTTTCATACATCCGTGATGTGAGGTGGCACACCTACGTCTCCATTCGTTATTTCAACAACTGGATTCTTCATCATCGTATCGCCTCCAGGGAAATTGGGAGCCGAGGATTCGACACGGTGCAAGGTCGTGGTGTGACAAGTGGGAAGTGCGATGGCACCAGAGTGGTGGGAGTGAAATAGGTCGTATTTTATTGGAGGGTCACGGGTACTTGATTAATAAAAATAGTGCTCTTGCGGACCGAAACCTGTTTTCTTCAATACGCAGAGGACGAAGAGGGTGGGGAAGGCACACACCGGGAAAATAACGGCCCTATCATCTAATGGAGCTTCGAGAAGAGTTTGGGAGCAGCGCAAGCCTATTATATGCGCATGAGTGAGGAGTTGCGGTGAATGGGGTGGGTGGGTGGTGTACGTACATCCGCACAGTGCATCATGCTGTTGCAGGTAGGTGATTAGACTGGCTGTATGTCATATGAAAACCGTTAGGATGCTCACTGGACTATCATTTCGGGAAGTTCGGGACGATCATGGGTCAGGCGTGTCAACGGCGAAAAACTAGTGTAACTTACATCTGCAAAAGGAGAACATCAGCCGCGAGTCGGGTGTTATGCACGGAGAACAACTTACAACTCTTCGACACAATCTTCTCCCTTGAAACCTTCACCATTATTAACCTTTTCTTGACAATGCATATAGTGCTTCGTATGAGGAGCGCATTGAGCACTGTTCTGGCATTCCTCTCGAATCTCTGGGTGCAACTGAACAGTCCAGGTCGGTCAGCGTCCAGTGAGGAGAGCATCGGAGGCATAGTTACATCCTCTGGCTCGGGTTCCTCCTCCTCTTCAGCCGCCTCTTCAGCCACCTCCTCGGGGGCCTCCGGGGTCTCCTCGGCTTCCGGCTCCTCAACTTTCGACTCCTCAGCAGGAGCGTCGCAGTAGACGGTGGAGAAGAGGGAGGACACGAACGAAATCGGGCTCATGGTTGCTTTCGGAAGAGTCGCGATTGGTTGACGCCGAGCGCGCCCCAAGTTTGCGCACCCGCACCCTCCGACACGATCCAAACCCAAATCGACGAACGTGAGTGGTATAGGGTGGTATATTGGTGGGGGCTTTTTCTATTGTACACGAAACCAACGGCCTTCAACCCGGCAAGTAGTCCAAAAGAGTTAGAGAAATGCGAGAATATAACGATAGGGATAAAGGAGTGTTGTTTGGATTCTTTCACTGTAACCCTGTAACATAGAAACGACCGAAAGCGAATGGAAGTACAACAAGGAGATAATCAAAAAGAGAAAGAGGAAGAGAGAGGAAGAGAGAGAGAACGAGGTTTACAGGTTTGCGAGTGTGAGTATGTAACGAATGAATTTTCGATATGTTAGGATGGGTGGTGGTCCCTTTTCCCACAGTAATCCCGAATGCGAATGCGAACGACAAATGAGAGGTATACCGGTCAAGTAGGGTCTAGGTGTAGGGCGGAGTTTTCATATCTGCGCGGTGCGCTGTTAGTTGATGGGAAGGTATCCGGGTTTCGTCCAAGAACGTACTGCCCGTGCGGCGGGTGGTGACCTGATGTAACCCACCGAAATCGCTGAATCGTTCACTTGCATAGTGTGGAGCTTGGGAAGAGGGTGCATCGGATATTCGCTCTGCACATAACAGGATCAGAGATCAGAGGAATGTAGGAGTAGGTCGCTTGTCCAGACCTTGGCAGATATGGGAGAGGGTAGAACAGATACCGGCCTTGGACGTGGAGACGCAGGCGAAGTCGGCACGTTTGAAAGGTTGGACCGAGTGAAGTTGATTGAGATGTCCGTTCCCCCTTCGCGGATGCTCCTCCGGGCGTTTAACCTACAAGGGGCACCTGGTTAGCGCTAGAACAGCCGAATAACCTTCTTCCTTACATCGCCAACAACGAGTTGATGTATACTATCCCAAAAGTGAGCACAAAGCAATAGTGAAAAGCGAATGGCGACGTACGTTTTGTGAGAAGGAATTCAATCGCCAAGAAGTACAACTTGTGTGGGAAGAAAGCGTACTAGGGCGTTTCCCGCTCGCATCAGAACCGAAAAGAAAGAGCAAGGGGTATTCAAGAGAAATTCGGCTTACGGCGATCAGGGCGGCCAACGAACAAAGGCTTGGAACATCTCCACATCAGCCAACGGTCGAGACACACGCAGCTCAGATCACTGTACCTTGTAATAACGCCGGTGCTCAACGTCCAGAAGACGAGCTTGGCGATCCTATTGTTGGTGCTAGGTCCAAGAGATCAGGCCCTACGGTCCCGATGCCACCAGAAGAAACACTCACGCCTCAAATTCGCCCCTCGAACTCCGCAAATAGTAGATGGTGGTTGCAGCCAGGATTGAATCTACTGCGACAGCGCTTCCAAAGGCGGCATATGTGATCCACTGTGACATTGGTGTTCTGAGCGAACGAAGTGTAAGAAAGGCGGCGTAACTTACCGCCATGGACGGCAGTTCCGTGAATAGCTTGATCTGACAAGTCCTAACCGCAAGAACTGTGCACGGGGGGAACTGTCAGTTACCAACCATGAGTTTCGCAGTCGACCACATACTAGTGCCGATAACTTTACACCACGAGAATAGCTATTTCAGTCACTGGGGCGTGTATTGAACCCAAGGAGCTCACCGGTAGCGACCAAAACAGTCAATGGCTGGAGAAGAAATCAATCAGCACTCAGTCCCCCTCCGCAGTTAGCGAGATATCACGCACCATCAAACGCGGAACCCAGTCTCGGCGATAATTAACTTGGGGACAAAAGTTTTCAGTGAGTCGGCGAAAGGGAACATGTGGGCGGACTCACGCCTCCACAACCGCAAAGCGTACAATCCCTGCACCATGACGATGATCGGAACGTTCATGACCGTTTGCAGCTAGGTGGTTGATTCAATGAAACGGGACGCCTTCTCAGGCCAGAAAATAGTCGAACCTTGAAACTCCTGGGCGTAAATTTAGCACAAGTCGGTAATCGGAGGGAGTAGGTCGAACATACCACACGACATGAAAGAGGGCGTTGACGTTGAGGAAGTGAAGGACGAGGTAGTGGTACATCGCGTGGATCGTGAGTGCTAGGTTGAAAGCGTCAAGTACCCTGTGCAGGTTATTCGGTTCAACGTTTATCGCTCAAGTTGGAAGAGAAAGCACGGACCACAGGACGGCAACCTAAAGTTCGCAAATCAGGGCACGTCCCAACGTGTAACAAAAAGGGCGACTCACGGAGACCTGGTAGACGATCCAATCGTTTGGATACTGCATATAGTAGATGTACGTTTGAAGGTTAGATACACCGAATAACCTTGCATCGTGGCCGGAGTCAGCGCCCTACGTCGGCTTAGCCCGCATCCGGGTAGAACTCACAAAGTAGCAGCGACCATGCCGATGAAGGCGGCACCCAATGTACTGCTGAGATCCAAGTCGACCGCCATCGTCGGGAGGAGGGAGGGAGATGGAGGGAAGAAGCAATGGGAAGACGCTCAACCTGTCCCTTTTATCCCGGTATGTTTTCATAAACATCGCATCCGAATACCCGAGCAGGTGTTCAGTGCAGAAGGGCACCCGTGGAAACGAATGTGTCAAGGGTCTGGGATGATGAGCAGTACCCGGGCACACCCCGGAACCTTTTTGCCATAATTCGGGTACTCAACCCATTGTTCAGCCCCGAGTGTCGCCCGGGTTTGGGATGGTATCGGCTGGAGTACGGGGAACTGTTCACGAGAAAGGACATCTGAATGGTGGCAGTGCGACAACCCGCGTCCAGTGAGCCGGGTGGTCGGCGGGGAGGAAGCCTGGCCGAATCAGACGTCACAATTAATTTCGCTCCAAGCCCTCCCGAACTCCACCCCACAAGATAAAAAAAACTTGCCACGGGGTCGCAGTCACCCTCCAAGAATGGTAGGATATAAGCGAAAGTTCGGTTTCGTTCAATAACGAGGGTGTTGGATCTTGTTTATTGTCGAGATCGATTCAAATCGATGACGCTAGTGCGTTCTCATGCTTGAGCGGAAAGGGATTGGGCAAGGCGGCGAACCGTGGTCTTGTGGGAGATTCGGCGCATCAAAACGCCATGACAGAGGCTGGATATGGAAGATGTATGGTCGCACGGGACAACTTGTCGGCTCCAAACCGAACAGCCCCAGATTTGACGACGGACTATCACCCACGTAAGTAATGGGCGCGGGGGGGGGGTGAGGCGAGCGGCGTCGGTGGTGAAGGTGGATTGGGCCTGGACCTCACCGGCCAGCTGCTGTCCCGAACAGCCAAGATCCAGTGGCTTCTTGTCGCGCCTGTACAGCGTTAACAACGCCTGCGCGTCCTCGTGGGTGATGGTGAAGGTAGAATGTGGCCTGGTGCCTGATCCCCGGGTCCAAGAACGATGTCAGTCGCACTGGTCGGCACCGGTTCAAGAAGGCTGAAAGGGCAGGGCCGGGAATCCGGGATGGGAGATCGCTGGCCGGGCCCGGAAAGCCGCATGGCTGCCCGCAGGGAAACGGATCGGGAATCGCCGGCGGTTCCTCGGCGCCTCGCCTCCAAATCTTCCAATCTTTTCTGGACCCCTGACGCCCACGGTTTGCTAAGGACATGGCTGAGATTCACGATCAGTTCGACACAATCCTCATCCTAGACTTTGGGTCCCAGGTCAGAAGTCAACTCACTTGCACAGGAAAACCTCACGAAAGGTTCGATAGTCTGATACCAAAAACCTAGTACAGCCACCTGATCACAAGGCGATGCCGTGAACTCAACGTTTACGCTGAGCTGCTATCCTGCACCCAGAAACTGAGTGAACTCAAGTTCAAGCCAAAAGGTCCGTGTGGGGGCGATGGGGTAATTGCCAGCTAGGAGAATGTGTCTGATCTCGTCGCGTAGGCATTATCCTATCCGGTGGCCCGTACTCGGTCTATGACGACGGATCGCCTCACGTAGACCCCGATGTCTGGAATCTTGGTGTTCCAATCCTCGGAATCTGCTACGGTCTACAGGTTTGACCACTCAACCACGTTGCGCATTGTGTGGCGTCTCACGATGGGATCCAGGAAATGGCATGGCAGCTGAAGGGAAAAGTTGCCAACTGCGATCATCGAGAGTACGGATTCGCCCAGATCCGTATCAACAAGGTTGGAAACGGTGCCGATGTCCTCTTCGAAGGACTTGGGGATGAGATCGAGGTCAGGGGGAAGGTTGAAGTGTTTGGAAGTCATTCCGACTTACCCCGGAATTTTTCCAGGTCTGGATGTCCCATGGGGATCAACTCTCCGAAATCCCTGCCGACTTCCATGTCATCGGACATACACCCACTGCCCCCTTTGCATCCATCGCCCATAACGATAAGCCATGGTATGGTATTCAGTTCCACCCGGAGGTCACCCACTCTCCACGCGGGCGAGAAGTCATCGGAAAGTTCGTTCTCGACATCTGCCACTGTTCTGCACACTGGACGATGGTCAGTGACGCGGCATCCTGAGGGTGGTAGGGCACTGCTGACGATTTCCGGCGTCCTCGCCAGGAAGAATTCATTGGCAAGGAAATCGCGCGCATCCGTGAGATCTGTGGGTCGGAGGGACGAGTAATTGGGGCAGTCAGCGGTGGTGTCGACAGTACCGTCGCTGCTAAACTGATGCACGAGGCCATCGGGGATCGGTAAGGTTCTTTGTCGTACGGCCCGTGGCGTCCTGCCCATGCTGAACGTCGCTCCTAAGCTTCCACGCCATCATGGTCGATAACGGTGTCCTCCGTCTGAACGAGGCCGCTCAGGTTGATGTGATGTTGCGTCAAAACTTGGGGGTGAACCTCACGGTCGTCGATGCCTCCGACCTGTTCCTTAAACGTCTTGAAGGTGTCGAGGACCCGGAACAGAAGAGGAAAATAATTGGGAATACGTTCATCCACATCTTCGAGGATGAAGCGGCCAAGTTGGAGGCTGAAGCCGAGAAGGCCGAGGCAGAAGGGGAGGTCAAGAAGGGAAGAATCGAGTGGTTACTCCAAGGGACGCTCTACCCAGACGTTATTGAGAGTATCAGCTTCAAAGGTCCGAGCGCGACGATCAAGACACACCACAACGTCGGAGGATTGTTGGAGGACATGAAGTTGAAACTGATAGAGCCGCTCAGGGAATTGTTCAAGGGTTCGTCTGTCGGCGATTCCCCTGCATCAGTCGAGGCCTCGGCTCAAGTTTAATTTCCGTTTTTTGTTTTCACAGACGAAGTCAGGGTGTTGGGTCGCTTGTTGAATATCCCCGCACCGTTAGTTCAGCGGCATCCATTCCCGGGGCCTGGTTTGGCCATCCGTATTCTCGGGCCCGTCTCTCGGGAACAGGTCAAGATCCTCCAGCAGGCGGATAATATTTACATCGAGGAAATCAGGAAGGCTGGATTATACAATCAGATCAGTCAGGCCTTTGCCGTGCTACTCCCCGTTCGAGCCGTGGGCGTCATGGGAGATAAAAGGACGTACGAACAGGCAAGTTCCCTCGTTTCTTGAGATGGGTTTCGCCTTGAGGATTCTTCTGAACGAGCGTCCCGGCTAGGTTATCGCATTACGTGCAGTTCAATCAGAAGACTTCATGACTGCTGACTGGTAAGTCTACTCCACCGCTCTATCCGGGAGTTCCTCCTCCCTAGCGCCACACACCAAGGGGGAAAGGTGGCGAGGCGTCTGGGTCCTGTGGAGTGGTCCTTGCCCTAACTTGTCGTTCCGCTTGTGCCTCGCGATTTTGACCCAGAATATTTCCCCTTCGGGTAGGTATGTTTTCCCACCCGACGTTCTTCGGAAAGTATCGTCCCGCATCACGAACGAAGTCGCTGGGATTAACCGTGTGACGTACGATATCTCGTCCAAACCACCCGCTGTGAGTTTCGCGCTCTCACGACCTGGGCCGAGGGCTACTTCTGTGAAACTTTGATGTCCTAACATAATCCGATCGGTTTCAGACTGTCGAATGGCTCTGATCTGAGAAGTTCCTCCCAGCCTGTGGAACCTGGGATGATGCGAATGGCGGTCAGGAGAGGCTGGGGATAGAGAGGGAGAGAGAGAGATCCGATCCCGTCTTTCTCTTTGCGTTTCTTTGCTACCCAAACAGAGTTTTTAACTTAAACTTCCGGAAGGAAGGAAGAATGGCTGATTGGTCAAATTCTCGCAGCCATGACGCTACTAACATTCATCATGTATCGCAGGATGTGGGGAGATTTTGTACGTACTTCGCAGATCCGGCAACATCGCGTGCGTGGAATAGAGTTATGTCCCCCTCGCTAATCTCGGATATCACGTCAGTTTCCGGAGGAAGTGCGCCTCGGGGGGCACGGCAAAGACCAAGCGCCGTACGGCATGCCGCGTTTGGAGGTCGGTCTTACATCAGATGGGAGGTGGGGGTGCATCAGGATCTGAGGAAGCTCGAGTTTTTAGCTCTCTCTGACCTGGTTGGTCGGCGGAACAGGTTACGAAAACGGTGTATGTCCCCGAATCAGATGGCCGGGAGGGCGGTGGATTACGTCAAATGTGCGACCCTGCATACAACCTGGACAAACAACCTCATCTATCTTTGGATGGGGAGGACGGGCATGAAATACAGATGTGAGCCGAGTGACAGGAGTGCTGTCCGGGCAACGATCCCGAGCCCAGACCGTGTAAAAAAAGAAGGAAGATGTGGGAGGGGATCCCGGTGAATGATCGCGACAGAATATCTAAACAGACGCCCCGGAAGGAACCAAGGAACGGATCGATGGCCGTGGGAGTGCCCATCCTCCCGATAAGCGCCGAGGGTTCTATACCGGAGATTGGGACCATCCTTGTCGTTGTGGGGCGCGAGCTCTCGTGAGGAGAAGGTGGTGGTGAGGGAGACGACTGGCGGTCATCTTGACAGCCCTCGAGCTCACGCCTCAACCTTCTTCCATCTGGGACAGCCGGCGTCGATCAATTCCTCCGGAAGAAAAATGATGGGACGTCACGGTCGCGTTCCCGGCGTCCTTGTTCGTTTTCGTTGTTCTCGTTCGTGGCTTCAGCGTTCAGCACTCGGGCTCTTTCTCCCCTTCGAACGTCCAGGAGAGTGCCGCTGTGAGGAACCGCGGCACACTACATACAGCTTGGGGAAACACCCCCCCCCCAGTCCCGTCCGACCCATTACCGAGAACGGTATTTCAAGCGGACGGGAAAATATCCGAGCGCTGGCCAGATCTCCCTCTTGAGAGCTCGGCATACAATCAAATCACCCCTTCGGCGTTTCTTTCCACCACCGTTTCGGGGTTTTTTGTTGTTGTCCGGCAGGGACCGGATTGAGTTGCGCTTCGCCATCGGACGTCTGTTGGATCTGTATCGTATCATGTGGTGGTAGGGTTTGAGCAAGAGGCGGCGAAAGCACGGACGAGGGGCCTCACTGCACCACGGGGGCAAATGCGGGAGGGACTCGTGCGGCTCCGCGCAGTTAGGGTCAATCTCCCGTCCTAACATTCCGGCCGTCGGAAATTCCTTCTTTGAAATACCAACGATGACGGGAAAGGGAGAAGACGATGGAGGAGTGAGGCACTGTGACCATCCACGCCATGTCGGGGAGTTCCGCCGGGTGCCCGGAAAGAGAGGAAGTGTGGATCCGCTCCCTCCTTCTTCACCCCTTCCCAAAAAAAAAAAACTCTAACAACCCAAACCCAGTTCTCTAGATGGTGCGCGGCCAGATGCAAGATGCGCAGATGTAAGATGACGACGGCAAGTCTAATAGAACTGCACCCTTCGAGGGTCTCAGGTACGCCAAGCACGGGCGAGGGGGAGGGACCAGATCGTGGGGTGTGAGTGAGCTGATGCTTCCCGACCACATGGCAAAGAACCCCCCGAGTCCCCCGATTGACATTCCTTTGTTCTCCCACCCCGTCGTCAAACAACCCAGGCGCCGGTGGGCCGATCCGATGCGTGTGGCTTCTCCAATTCAAAACTCACGAATGGGCAAGGGTACGGTGTGGGGAAAGTTGGTACAAAAAATCCCGAGGGAAAACCAAGGGATTCCCGAACCGTGCTGTGTGGTACCATATACCCGGATGCGGGAAACCACAAGGCGTGGAAAACCCGGATAGAAAAGTATTGGATGGGTGAGTTGGTGAGTGGGGAATTCATCCCCCTCCTTTGATCGTTACGGCGTTCGCAGTTGACCGGACTGCGCGAGGAATTTCCGTTCAAACGTTTACAATCACCCATCACGGGGGGGTCATTGGTAGGACAGAGAAGAGAAGCGCAACTCCCGTGGTATCAACATAGAGCGCGGAGACGTACCATACACTCCTTGTCCCTGAAAAGGTCGCCCTCATTGTCACCGATGAGTTCAAGGAACAAGACAAAAAAAAACCCCAGGCCCTGTGTGCGTTGCTTCGAAGTTTCAAGGGGTAAGACCGAAGTTAACGCCAAAACGAACCCAGGTCGTGCATTGGCCCACACGACCAAAGGAAACCTTCTCCTCCACCCACCCCCCACCCGGCTCACCTCATTCCCCATTCTCCACCACCGTTCTACCACCCGCTTGCCTCCGCTTCCAATCCACCTGTCTCATATTCTTCCGGTCCTATTTTCCAGACTTGCCTTTTTCGAGAATTGGAATGCGGAGGTCTCCCGTTGATCGTGATTGGCTTGCCAATCGAAACTGTATTCCCCCCTTATCATTATAGGTCCCTTGAATCCTACTATACCCTACTACCATGCCCCCGCCCCCCACGTAGCAATAACATCGTGGAGCTCCATGTCCGTAACCCACGGCGCCACGACAGACAGCGAGTTGTCCATTGTCCAGGAATCCAGAATCCCGATCCGCCTACCTCCCGAAGGTCTCGTGGCTCGCTCTCCAACATTCGAGCGGATCTCGTCAATACATCCTGCTATCGTTACGACACCCATCTACTTCCATACCTCCCGTGGGTCCGTGCGCGTTCCTGGGGTTCCGAGGCGCAGTCGGGGTGAGAAAATGGAGGGGGGTTTCCGCGAAACCAGATTAAGATCAGAGAGGAACTCCACTTCAAAAGCGGGAGAAGAGTTTCAGGAACCTGAAAGCCAGGTTCTACCGTCCAAGGCCCAAGCATAGGGCCCGGAAAGCGAACGTAACTCCGTCAACAGTGGGAGGGAGGATCGATTTCCCCAGATCTCCACCCCGTCACCCATCAACAAACAAATAATTCTGGAGGAAAACACGGGGAATGACACGGCTCTAGGCCGTAGGACGTACCCGTACTCACGGCGCGTTTCAATGCACTTACGAAAGAAGAGTCACTAACACCCCCGTTCACATCTCTTCAGTTCCCTTTCTTCCTCCGTTGGTAAGGTCCAAAAAAAAACGTGCTTGACATATCTGGGATTACCCGCTAGCCCTTAGGCCATACGCGCCCCGGCTGCCGGATGGGCACACCAACACAAGTCACAAGACATATCCGGGAAAGCCCTAAGGCACGAGCCCGATCTGGTATGTGAGAGCGAAAAACCAGAATAACGGGCAATAGAATGTGCGTACACAAAATAATGCAGATGGAGGTCAGGCGGTTTACTGTTCGCGCAGGGTCGAATCACGATCGTGGATACCTCGAGCAGTAGGGTGTGGAAAAGTACGTACAGTGTGCGCGCGCCTGGCGGATTGTGGGGTGGAACCCATACGGCGAACTAGAAGCATGCAGAAGGGAGCGTGGGGTGGGACGGATTGGGCAGCCGAGAGGGTGAATGTTGGTGGTCCAAGCATGGAATACTTTTTTGTTCGTACAGTCGAGGGGAGAAAATGGATGTCAGCGTGGTTTGGGTATGGTACAAGGCACATTGATCAAGAGCGCTTTCAACAAGTAGGCAGAGGTAGGCGGGATGGAAGAGCATAGTAACGAACAACACGACCAACACCAAAAAAGCAACGCGAAAGACGGAGGGAGAGCAAGGACATAAACGACGAGGTGCGCATAGTAAGTTGGAAGGACAAGAAGACAGGGTCCGTGTATACATAGGCAATAGAGCGTTTGGGGTTCGACGCGTGAGGGAATATATAGAATAGCTTGTCTAATCAAGCGAGTAAAGATATCATGTTGCATCTTGGGGGTGGTGAAGGAATAGGTAGAAACCTCTCACCGGTCCGGCCCACCTCTATACATACCTCCCATACCACTCGGGTGCCCATACCCACCCCTTGGCAGCCAAGGTGGCATCACCCCAGTCGAACTAGAGGGCGGGCCCGAATGACCGGGTGGCCCAGGAGGATGCGGTTGAGGCAGTGATTGATGCGGATGGGAGTGCGGGGATGCCTGAGGAGGAGGTGGATGTTGAGACTGAGACTGAGATTGAGACTGATAGTGGTGGTGGTGCGCAGACATCTGGGAAGGAGGCGGCAAGCTAGACCCATGGGAGTGGATGCTCATCGATGGGACCGATGAAGGCGGTGACTGCTGCGGCGGCTGCGGAGGAAGCGGGAGGTTCGACGTAGATGACGAGGCTGGGGGCATATAGTTGTTCTCTGGCGCCACGTACCCAGGAAGCGGCAATTCGGAAGGAGATGGCGGGGGAGGACCGCTGATAGACATCTGATAGACCTGACTTCCCTTACCATTGCCGCCGCTGTTAGCCGGCCCAGTGCTAGAAGAGATGGAAAGCCTTTGACTGCGCGTGGTCGAGGGAGAGCCCGCGTCACTGCTCTTGGTCGGAGTCGGAGGGGGTGGGGTGCCGTTCTCAGGCAATGCGCCAGACGTACCGCCTCGAGCCTGGGCAGTCGATGCACGAAGGGTCTGCAAATCAACAGGTTTACCGTCTTCCTTATACCTCTTCCTCATAAGCTTCGCATAATCTATCGTTAGAGAAGCAGCCTTAGTGTTGCGAGAGGCGAGAGACCAAGTTAGGGACTCACGCAATCCACAAGCGTTGCACAAAGTCCTCGCACCATCCGGACCCCTCCTCCACTCAGGGGTCTCGCGAATGTTGCACGAATGGCATTTTCCGGGAGGGGAGGCCCTCTACAGCCAGTGCCCGTGAGTAGGGGAACCGGTGAGTTGGTGACGGCAAACTCACGCTTCGCTTTCTGTACTTGCTCTTCTGGTGACCGACCACGGAACTTCCGGTAGATGACGCCCTCTTACTCCTAATGATCTCCATGTCCTTCTCGGCGGTGGTCTGCTGTCCGCCAGGCTTCTCCGATAGGCTTGCGGTCCTCTGATGTCCGGCGTTTACCACCTACAGGAACCAAGGAGCAAAAAGAGCACCGTCAGCCACAATTCCGTCGGCAATCAGAAAACGTCATGGGCACGGGTAACAAGAAGCAAGGGGGACGTCAAGCCTCGAGTTTCATAATTGAATAGGGGGCAGAGCTTACCGTCGGAGTATGTGAGGCCTCGGGCTGGTCCTTGGAAATTTCTTCCCAGGGACGTTTCGGCGCCCTATACTCGTCGCTTGTGGCACTCACCGCACCCTTCTCATCGCCGGAGGAAGCAGCGTTCGGATTGACGATCTTTTTGAGGTCCCTGAGTAGCTGAGCGACCCTCGCCGCGCGCTTCGTCATGTCGGCGATCTCTTCCTTGCTCGGTTTGACGTCTCCTCGGCTAGCCTGTTGCTGCGCGTACTTGCTCGCGAACTCGTAAAGCACCTTGCAGTTCGAGGTGATCTGTGCACGATTCTTGAAATATCAGACACTTGTGCGAAGCAGAGAATGATTGGCGAAATACCTCTGCGACTAACGCCTGCCGAGATCCAGTGGTCGGGGAGAGCGGCTTGGACGCTTGAATTGGAATGGGATGATTGGCGTTCGTAGCCTCGATCTGGGTGGGCAGCGCCTGGGAAGGGGGCCGGGGGTACGATCCAGGAAAGGACGGAGGGGGTGCAGGCCCAGGGTATCCGGTCTGTTGCTGAGGGGGGCCAGGTGGTAAGGGCAACGACGAAGCCGGGGGCTGAGGAGGTGGCCAGTGACTCGGAGGGTGAGACTGGGAATAGGCGGGCGAGTTCATCTGCTGAGGGGGAGGCGGTTGGTGAGAATGAGGTTGTGGGGGAGGGGGAACGTGCGAAGGGGGAGGGGGTGGCCGCTGCTGGGTAGGGTAACTTGATTGGTAAGAGGGGTACCCGCCGTGCGTCTGATAAGACGGAGATGGGGGTGGGTGGTGGGCAGGTTCCCTCGGAAGGGTTGTAGGAGGAGGGTGGGTGTGAGAAGACTGGTTGAATGAAGGTGGGACGGGGAGGGCATGCTGAGATGGTGGCGGAGGCGGATAAGGTTGATGTGAGGAGGGGTATGGAGATGGATAGACGTTCTAGATAAGAGCATGAGGTTCGGAAGTAAAGAGGGGAGATCACGGGAAGACAAATATGAGTATTTATGCCAAAAATCACATCAGGGAGCAACTTACGTGCGGGGAATGTGTGGACGGTGTGCTTATCGATGTCGAACCCGAACGGGGTCGTTTATGGGATTGATGAGGCTCGTCACGGGGACTCGGTCCAGCGCTTGGGTGGTGTGACGATTGCGGTGGAGGCATCTGAGATGGTTGCGGCGGCGGATGCGTGGAGTCTGGGCCATAGGGATATGGCGGATGCCTCGACAGTGACTGGTGGTGTTGTTGGTGCTGGGGCAAGTACTGGGGATGCTGAGGTTGTTGCGGGGAATGGAGGTTTTGATGAAGGGAGGAAGGAGTCGAGACCGAGGTTGTACTAGAGCGACTCCAACCACGTCGTGGAGGTTGGTAAGCAGAAGATGGGTACTCAGACGAAGCAGAGGTAATTGCCGAGGGGGCGGGAGGATCCTGAGCAGAAGGGGGGCCACCAGAAACAGGAGAGCGATAGGAAAAGTTTAGATCCTTGAGCGAGGGCAGCTTGAACTCGCTCTGGGACTGGGGGGGCGGAGGCAGCGAGTAAGAATTTGAGTGGGCGGACGCCATAGAGCCGGCGAAGGAGAAGCGAGAGCGAACGCTGATGATGGGGGACGAGGGTTAAAAAGTCAAATCTGAGCGCGCGGGAGAGAGAGACGGTGGATTATTTCGTAAGGGGAGGGGGACGAGCGGGTTCTTGACGAATCTCGCGATTGAGCGGATCTAATCTGTGTGAGATGAATTTCTTGCGCGATACTGCGCTCAATTCAGGTCCGGTTCTTTGGAGATCCCTGTCTCTCCTTTCGAGGAACTGCGCGGGGAGCGGAGAGCAGCAGCAGGAGAGAGAGAAAGAGAGAGAGAGAGAGAGAGAGAGGAAAGAGCAAATTTGTGGCTGTCGGGCGTATTTAAGTGGGGAGGAGGTGGAGTGCGGCAGGGGAGACAGTTTGCCGTAAATTGGATCATCAGATCGGGTCAACTCCTGCGTCGGAGTTCGAACGGATCCCGATTTCCCGATGCGAAACCAATCTCAAATCTCGACAACAAACTTACCAAAACGAAAATCCCTCCGGAAAACGAATTATTTTGTTTTTATTTTATTTTAGTCGGTTGGCGTCGCGCTAAAAAACCACGTGGAGATTTTGCGCACCCTAACTGGTCCGTTTCCTCAACCGTAGGGTAAAGAGAGGGTCCGCTTCAAACAGCCGTGCCAATACAGCCACCAGATGATCTAGCCTGCGAAGAGAGACGGGTGCGGGCGAGATTTGGGGCCATTTTTGCTTTCTTTGGGAAATTACGGCAGCACATCGGACGCCGAAGAGGCACGGACGAAGGGGAAAAGAGAAGGATCGATATCATTTGATGCAGTGATTATTCTTTTTTCAAACCTAAAACAAAAGGGGGACCGCTGGGGATTGTGCCCGCCTCTTGCTTCTTCTTTCCATCGACCGCCACTCACTAAAACATATCCGTTGACATGTAAAAACACCCGGGAAACGCAAGGTGGGATCAGAACATTCCCGGTGGACGACACCCTAAGCTTGTTGCGATGGCTCCTTCAAGCCAATTGCATGCCTTATTCATACGCGAACGGGCTGCCGTCGGTTCCCCACCGGTACTCAATCGTGGGAAAAAGATGATGCACCGAGGAAATCTCTGGCAGAATTTTTCTAGATTCCCCACAAATCAGGGACCCTGGTCTCGGTTTCGAGCCAGGGGGCGGAGCAAAGCAACATTCCACCGGGACGGCGCCGAAATAGTGATAGAAGGAAATCAAATTGCCATCTCGGACCCGGACTTGGTAAATAAACACGTTGGCTCGCACGCCCTCCTAGTTTTTTCCACTGTCGGAAGGAGGCGTGTACGTCGCTCCTCCCTCGCCGTCGTTATAGTACGTGCTTCCGTTAGGGTTCGCATAATAGTAACCGCCATCCCTGCGCCCACGATATCAGCCGGCGACCCGACGAGTAACAGGAATACGTACTGGTTCGAGTAATGGTACGAGTTCGAACCGTTGCCGTAGTCACGACTGCAGTAGTGGTTTCCCTATAAGAGGATGAAACAATTTAAGCTGTCAGCTCCACGTCTATCGCCCGATAGCCGCGACCGGAATCCAAGACGCGATTCGAGTTTCACGACGCCTCCGCGGAGAGCCTTGGGCTGAGAAAGGAAATCCCTCGATGCGTGTCCGATTTAGATCCGTGCCCTCGAATCGGGGATCTCGATGGTCAAGGAGGGAAATCCCCCAGCCACGTTTGGCTCGTTATCCAGATTCCGATTCCGCGCATGCAAATCCCACTTACCTGACTGTTCGTCCCCGTGCTGTCGATAGTGTATCCTTTCGAGTTATCACCAGGCATAACGGAATCCAAGATTGGGGGGGTTTGATAACAAACGCGATACGAAGGCTGCTGTTCGGCTGAGGAGCAGAGAAATCACAATCAGAGAGGGGGGAGAGGTCCTTCTCGGTGGAAGGTGCGCGACTCACACGTTCAAGCCAGACTCGGAGTGAGAGGACGAGGACAAGGAGAGGGGAACTTGGTTTATCTTTTGTGGTGGTAGGCACGTGCACTGCAACCCCGTGACACGTGGCAATTCGAATGTAACCATTTCAGCTGCTCGTGTCACCGCCCACGGCTATGGGTCGGTCATACGGCCTGCGGGATCATATCGGATTGATAGCCTGCTACCCCACGTCTACTCACATTATATCACTGTCACGCTCAGCCCGTGCTGCTGGATCCGGGTGCGCTTACTTACACCTCGTGTACCGCGACAAGACCCAGACCAGCTCCAGGCGCACCCTAAATTGAATCGTATCTCAGCTGTCAGCAAGGCAGAAGCGCCACTGGCAAACCTGTCCCACAAAACGACGCCTACGGCCGGAGACATCGGCCTAATGGAGGTAAAAGCGTAAAGAGCATCTGGCCATGCCTTCGGCTCGTCCGCTCAGTCCCAAACGATCAACGCCACGAGCGCGTTCCATCCTGATCAGGCTTCCCGTAACGCCTGAGTGCCACGAGGGAGCAACTCAAGTCAACAGGTCACGATATGGTGGTGACGTGAGCACGAAAAGAACATACCAGGGATAACATACTTCCGCTTCTAGGAGACCCATTAATCACGGGGGCATTCGGTTCAGGGGGGGGGGGGCGTCGAAACCTGAGAAGGAGAACCTGGGAAGAATGTAATGTGGAGCAGGAGCTTCAAGCGCGGAGGCCAACATAACCGAACAAGATGTATTTCATCTTGGATCATCTTAGAGAGCACCCCATACAGCATCCACCGAGCAGAAAGAACGAGTAGAAACGGTAGAGCCGATAAAGATTGTGCTATCCTGGTGGGCGATCGATTCTATCATAAGACCGCTTCGCCGGCAGCACACAACCACATAATACCAGCCTAAGTATCACCAAAGAGCCAGAATTAAAATGAGCCCACGCGTCGATAGACAATGTCCGATGTACCCACACTATCTCGTTCACGTTGTTCTCAGTACTCCACTCAAACGAAACGACGGTACATGACACACAAGGACGAATTGCTATCGGCTTTTCGCGTTCATTTACGGTCCGAAGAGACGACCACATAAATGCTGTGTGTCCTTGAGCCAAACGACCAACACCAATCCGCAGGAGCCTAGGTCCCCCCAAACGGCCCACGTGTTCGACAGGTGGCCCCCCCGTTCGACAGGCCCAAGCGTCCCCAAAGTCGGAATCAAATACATTCGGCGATTTCTGAACACGTTCACCCCTCGTGGCGTGGTGCTGGTATTTCGACACTGCCGTTATGTTTCGTTGATTCATAATGGGTTTACGATACACAAAGGTGACTGCGGAGGATTTCTACCCGACTCGTGTCCTTTGCGCCTCGTACCCAACATCGATAACGGGCGTTATCTGAAAGCGTGTAGGTTCCTATCGTAAGGTGGGCGAGTTATGGGAACCTGCGAGCGTCAAACCGTCAACAAAAGTGTGGGAGAGGAGCGGATCTCGATGGTAGCGAGCAATAACTCACAGCCGGGCTAGGTTTGTTATCCAACACCTTCTCGATTTTCTCCATAATCTCTGGGGTCAGTTTGGCCAAAACGCCGATGGCACCCAGGTTTTCGATCACCTGCTCGGGCTTGGTGGCTCCGAGAATGACCGTGCTTGTGTACGGGTTCACCTTGGCGACCCACGCCAGGGCGAGTTGAGTCACGCTGCATTGCAAGTCTGTAAACCACATGTTAACCGTCGGTGGTGTGCGTGCAGAGACCCATCTCCCACTCACCTTCCTGAGCGATCTTGGTCAACTCCTTGACCTTAGCGACCTCCTTCTGACCTTCCTCGGAGAGGAGGTGCTGCGTCCACATGCCCCAATTCTCCTTGTGTACCGCGTACCGAGAGTCTTCCGGGACCCCGTTGTTATACTACCGGAGGAAAACAGAAGCGATCAGCATATTAGAGTCAAACCTGGAGGGGGTATCATCACCGCCAACTCACCTTGCCGGTAAGGAGCCCTCCAGCCAGAACCGACCACGCCGTGGTACCATACGAGTAGTTTTTGTAAAGAGGACTGCGAGAGACGAAAATCTGCACATGAGGATACAGCCGAGAGTGATCCCCGATGGTTGACTTACGCGTATTCCTTCTCGGGGCGCTCGCGATGGAACATGCTGGTTTGGCGTGCGTGAAACATCGTCAGATACCAACAAAACAACCCTCGCGTGCGATGCACTTACTGGTGCTGACACTGGTCGGCGACCGGTGGAATCAGGTTCAGCTTAGTGGCGATGTCTGCGATTTCCGGTGAGGTGAGATCCTTGGTTGGGGACACCACCAAAACGTGCGTCGGTCCGAGGGCGAAACTCACGGTGTGCTTCCTCAATCTCGTTCGACGACCACTCCGAAGTGGCCCAGTAGAACGCCTGGGTGGCATACGTCAGCACCAGTTTGGTACAGTACCTCGTGAAATGATACGAACCCAGCCTTTCTCTATAACGTAGTTGAAAGCCCTGACCGTCTCCTCGATCGGAACTAATCAAGGGTTATTTCCCCGCACCGTAGAGGCGGATCCGTGTGAGTACTCACCACTTGGATCGGCTCGGTGGGCAAAGATGACGTCCACATAATCGAGCTGCAGACGCTGTAAAGACTCCTTGGTACCCTCGATGATACTAGATACTCGCACGCAACCATTTAGAACTTCCCGCGAGCACGGAAAAATGCAACCCTTACTGTTTCCTCGAGAGACCCCTGTCGTTGGGTCCTGTGCGGGTACCAAAGTAGAGTTTCGTGACGACGATGATGTCGCTACGACGGAATTTGAGTTCCTTGATGATGCGACCGCTGTACGTTCAATACCACGAGGCCATATCGATCAATTAGCCCAGGCACCACGCGGGAAAAGCAGCGGGGAGGCTTACAGCTCGAACTCGGCACCTCCACTGCCATAGACCTCGGCAGTGTCGAACATGTTAATTCCGTTCTCAAAAGCGACCTTGATGATGTCTTTGGCAGGATCTCCGCCAACCTTGCTGCCAATGGTGAGCCCTAAAGGTCAAGACAGCGACGTCAGTCTCTGCTCGACGAGGGATGGCAAGACGAGACGCACAGCTCCCGATAGAGAACAAGGGAACCCTCAGGCCGGAGGGACCCAAACTCCTGAACGGCATGTTTTTGGGGTCGAAGGTAACGAACCCGTCGTTGAGGGAGTTGTAGGAAGTCATTGCCGCAAACTTTTCTTTCACGGTTGGAGGGGGGGAGATGGTGAGAGAGGTTCGGGTTTACGCCCCGGGTATTTATAGGGGACCTCGCGGTGTCGGGGTGGGTCCCGTGTGGAAAACGGACAGGTCACAATCGATCCAGAAACGTTCACTCCCTTCGGCGTGATTTGTAGCCGGTAACCTCTCATGCGCTTGCGTACTGTAGCGGTGACCACGAGCCGAGTGGTCCGAAAGTATGTCTCTGGGGAGGGTATCACTGAAATCCAGCCCGGATCAAAAGTGGGTTACGATCCCGAGCTCACTAAGCAAGATAGCATTGACCATCCATAGAAACAGTCTCCTTGAATAGCATCATTCCTTGCTAACGGGTCGTCTTGTGGGTCTCACGGGAGAGTCAATCTCGGCTTGTAATAGCAGGAGTCACGGTTTGAAATGTTCGGAGGATGAGTGGGTGGGTTCGCGTGTTCTCCGGCGGGGGAAATTATCGAGCGTTGCCATACGACGCGTTCTTCATTGCTGGGCGGACTGACCGGGATGCAGCGTCACATCCCGCAGGTGGGTGGGGGTGGTGCTGGGCAATAGTGAACGCGAGAAACGCGGGTGGAAGGGATCGGAAGATGCCGATGGCAGGATGTCCGTTCCAAACACTCCCAACAAACGCATCACGCTCGACACCACCACAACACCCACAACATCACGCATAGCAGCCACCTCCTCGGCGGTCCACTCTTCTCCGCACTACCAGACAACTCGACGGCACTCTCTCTATGGAACGGAGGACAGAATCGTGATCGACCCCGGATCCCGCATCTGGAAAGTAGGCTTCAGCGGAGAAGGGCGTCCGAGGGACGTGTTCTTTGGGAATGGGGAAGACGGGCGAGCTATGTGGGGGCTAACTAGGGCCACGAATCAACTTGATCGTGAAGAAGAGGATAGGATGCTGCAGGCCAAACTTCAAGACAGGCTGCGCTCGGTGTTCCACGAGTACGTGACAGACAGTGAATGCCCCACAACCGATGGGTAGCTGAAACACGGTAGTTCTCTCCTCACAGATCCGAAATCTCGAAAAGTCATCGTCATCGAACACCCTCTGTTGCCGCTGTACATCAAAGATATGGTAGCGAGGATACTTTTCACGAATCTACAGGTATGTGAGTGGTGGCAGCGCTCGAAAACAGACTGATGAGTTCGACGTCAAGGTCCCTTTTGTCTCTTTTGCTCCAAGTCATCTGCTTTCACTTCTCGCCGTTGGCCGGATCACCGGTCTCGTTCTCGACTGCGGTCACTTGGAATCCACCGTCCTTCCTGTGGGTTTGTTTGGTAGTCGTGGGATTGGATTGGCCTCACAAATAGACCTAGATATTCGCCTCCCGCCCCCTCTTCCACCAGCTCAAAACCACGCCGTTAGCCGGTGCAAGACTCACGGAGCACACCCGTTCCCTCATACTGCTCTTTGGAAAGTACATTCCTCCACCCTCAGCTGCTCCTGGGCCCCATTCTATGCCGGCAACGCAACGGCAAACTTCGGTTCCAGCCGAGATCCTCACCGATGCCGTCGTCGAGGAGATAAAAACGAGAGTTTGTCTCGTAGGAAAGGCGTTCGAACTATCCGCGGAGGACTCTCGTCCCCCTCGGCCGCAACAACCACCCGTGACACCATATCATACCTCAGATGACGACATGATTGATGTTGACCACCCATCCAACGAAGCCCACTCAGAACCTGAGGTGTCCATGGATGTGGATAGTTCCGCCCCGGGTTCACGAGTCGCTTCCTCGAGTTACTCAACCGCCTCGGGGGCAGATTCTTACGCAACTTCGAGTTCGCATCCTGGTGAACACGGAGGTTCGCAGGTCTTGGCGGATCTTTATAAGCGCCACTCAACCGCAAGTGACATTCAAATGCCGGTTGCTCCCCCAGCGTCCTCGGGTGGATTGGGGAGGGGTGTTTTGATGATCCCAGGGTGGATTCGAGAGCGCGCTGCAGAGGTTTTGTTCGAAGGCGGAGATGTTGATGAAGTTAGCGTGGCTGAAGTGATCCTTGACTCGTTATTGAAGGCGTGTTTTCTCTCTTGCCGTACACAAGTTGTCCTCAGGCTAACCTCGTCGATATCACTTAGGTCCCAGTCGACCTTCGGAAGACGATGGCTTCTACAATCTTGGTCGTTGGTGGTACCCCGATGATGCCGGGATTCGTCCCAAGATTGTACGCGGAAATCGCTAGAGCCCTCTCACCTCCCCCCTCTCCACAACCCTTATCATTAAAACAGCGAAAGGGCAAATCCAGACCGCCACCTTACGATCGATATGCGCCTCTGAGACAACTCTTACCCCATTTCGCTATTCTCAATGACCCCGATCCTCCCAAAGACAAGGACGCCGGATCTACGCAGAAGAAGTCAAGCGCGGGTAAGGCACCTGCTTTTACGCCGGCATGCATGGCCTGGGTTGGTGGCTCATTAGCAGGGTGCGTAAATTCTCAGGCCGATGCGACGCGTATGCTCTTTCACACTGATACCCCATCCCTGAAAGGTCGTTAAAGACTGGAGGCGTTGAAATATCCAGAGAGAAATGGGAAGAGGCGGATATCCGCGAGGAAGTCGAGGCAGAGGATGGGACTGTCACAGTCGTGCCTCCCTCACCAACTTTGCAAGTTTATAATAAGATACTGCCGGATTGGACCAGGGGCCCTTTACCCCCCGGTGCGCCTGTCGCAAATACCCGTGTTCAAGCGCAGGCCTGATCTCGGACTGTGGGCGTGGCGCCGCGCCCGGCTCTGTGGCAGAGTTTCGAGCGACCCCATGATCAACCCCGGTGTTATCTTACAGTTTTGTACGTTTGCTTTGTTGTTTCGTTCGTTGTTGTACGTGGAGACGGTGTTTACAGCACGCACAAATGTTTTTATTGCGTGCCGACGGGCTTTCCTCAGTTTGCTCGGTGAACTTGGATGCGATCTCAGAGTCCTTCACGGCATCTGAATTGGTTTTTCGTCCTCCCCGGCTTTTCTTGCGTTTCGCCATCCATCAAATGCAGGGAGGAGTTGCTTGACAGGAGAGATCATCTACATGGTCGTGTTGCTGTGCTTGGCGGTAGTACTGCACGGCCCAAGCTTGATGTATGATATTTTGGCCACTGGAAAGCTCGGGTATCGGAGGGAGCCCCGAAGAGTACGATTTTGCTTAGTCAAGTCGAAGGGTAATCCTGGTCTCCATTACTACTTTCTCCAGTGATTATTAGCGCACAACGCTCAGCCTCTGTACCCTCATCTCTAGGGCGCCATTCGGGGGAGCCAAGGAGTTAACGCCATTCGTGGACTCGGTGTGCTGAAACGAGAATAGCCCATGACGAAAGTGTTGGGACATCACGAGCTAGGCTCCTCGCTCAGTTGCGGCGCTGGGTTCGGAGTGAATTGGAAAGAGCGAAACGGTGGCAACGTACACACTGTACCCGTGCGCGAGAATCTAGACCGCTGGAATGGGTAGTTGGCTGTACGCCTTTCCTGAAGCACAGAGGTTTGGTTTCGAACGGACCACTCGGGCGAACAGTTGTCTACGATCACCAAGAGCGAGATCTCTTCAAGGCCCTTGGCAGTGTCTGGTTTTGATCCTGCTCTTGATTTCTGGACGAGAACTGTCTTCGGGACTACGACCTCGGTCACCTCCCAGTGAGCAAACGTCAATTACGGAACTTGTCAGCGATTTCGAGATGGGAGAAGCGTTGAAAAGGCTGACTACCCTGCTTGTGGTTCCTTGTTCCGCCGGCACGGTTATCCCGAAAGGAACCTAGACTTTGGAACACTAGGCAAGCAAGATAGAGTTATCCCAATGCATGGGCCTGGGCCGCTATCTCCCCGCCATTCAGTTGCCGTTCATCTCAGGAAGCAGAACCGGCGGTGAAAATTAGTTCGATGGATGCGCAGTGGGAACGATGGACCCAGCAAACCATTGAAGGCCAGAACGTGCCTCCTTGGTTCTATCCACCGATTATTGTTCCTTCACGGCGGTCGACTCGGACTCGTGAGCGACATCGCGCGCTTCCCCCTATTGCGCAGAAGCTTCGGGGTTTTGGGGCGCTGACCTCTCTCGGGGTCCCAGATGTGTCCCAGAGGAGCCCCGCCGAGCCTAGTACGCAGGGGG
>Ga0307516_10001188_pt1 | contig 36425 bp, 36 predicted proteins | sample 19_EM_MG_FD_203310 | JGI IMG/M metagenome (GOLD analysis project Ga0307516, IMG submission 203310) | Populus trichocarpa ectomycorrhiza microbial communities from riparian zone in the Pacific Northwest, United States - 19_EM | ecosystem: Host-associated > Plants > Roots > Unclassified | place... | reverse complement strand
TGATCGAATAATGGCGGGGCGGGAGGGTGTTGCGGGATAATCTGTGGGTGGGGCAGATGGGATTGTTCACGAGGGCTCAGGTCACCACCATGCGTGACAGGACCAGGCGGCGCAATTACTCGGCCGGGGCCGAGGAGTTCCGTCGGGAGCACGCGAGGCATCGGGAGTGGGGGCTGACGCAGCGGCATGCCCGGAAGCTGAGCCGCTTGTACGGCAGCACCGCCAACGCCGCGGCAGCGTTCCAGCATCGTGTCGACGAGCTGACCTCCGCGTCCTGCTCGGCCCGGGCGATCACACCGACCTCGTCCGAGCCGGTCGGACCCGAGCCGCCCGCGTCTGCGCCCGCCGTAGCCGAACCGGTCGGACCGAAGGCCATCACATCCGAGCAGGTCGAGCCTGAGCAGGTCGAGCCCGTGCAGGCCGAGCCCGTGCAGGCCGAGCCCGAGCGGGTCGAGCCCGTGCAGGTCGAGCCCGAGCGGGTCGAGCCCGTGCAGGCCGAGCCCGTGCAGGCCGAGCCCGTGCAGGCCGAGCCCGTGCAGGCCGAGCCCGAGCAGGCCGAGCCCGAGCAGGCCGAGCCCGAGCAGGCCGAGCCCGAGGGTGTGGCGGGCGCGGCGAGGGTGAGCGGCCCGCGCGGGCCAGGAAACGCCAGCCGATGCCCGGATCGCCGTTTCTGCTCGCGCCGCCCGGGAAGGCGCGGCCCCGGACGCCCGGGAAGACATCCCGGGTCGGCATGGAAAGGGCCACGCCGGCCGGAATCACCTCGGCACATTCGCCCGAGAACAGAGCCGGAATCTCCGCAGGACGAGGCGCGAAGACAGGCGGGCACGACTGGCCGTAAAGAATGCACGCCAGCGGCGAAGAACACCACTTTCATCACGCCCGGACCGAACAACATCACCGATACCGAGAAACTGCCGCGACCATATCCCACCGTGATATCCGCCGGGGCCCGCCGAACACCCCGCCCCGCCCAGCAGGTCGCACTCTGACCGGGAAACAGACCCGCTCTGAGCCGATATGCCCAATTTCCAAGCCGTGGCGGCGCAGCCTTGCGGCAGGATGACTCATCGGCAAATCCGGATACGGTCACGAGTTGGCTCATACGAGCGAGATAGCGAGATAGCGTGCACGCGGCCACAGCCGTCACATGAGACGAGGTGAATTCCACCGCATGGTGTTGGGCTTGGTGCCGCGTGATTCGCTTACTTTCGGCGACCAGCCCTGGTCAGGGCCACGACCGCACCCACCGCCAGCACCACGACGATGAGACAAACCGATAGCTGCCAGGGCTTGATCGCGACCATAGCTGCGCACCATACCCGGACTGACCACCGACGTCTGCCCGCGTCTGTCGCAGCGTGAGGCGTCGGCGGCGTTGACGCCCTCAAGAGCGGCACCAGACGCCAGCTACCCGATCGACCATCCCCGGCCGCGGCACACGCTCAGCGGGAGATACTCGCGTTTTCAGGTCATGTCGTTGGCAGATCGACACGTCGACCCATGCCGAACTCCTCGGCCGCGTCATCGGTCACCATCGCGAAGGCGCCGCCTGGTACTCCATCCAGTGCCGCTACGCGGGACGCCGCCCTCAGCAAGGTCCGCTCATCCGCGGCGGCGATGAAGAAGATGTACACGTCGCCGTCCTGCTCGCCGTCGTCGAAGACCTCGAGCTCTTCTCCGTGCAGCCCCGCCAGGAAGTCTTCTACCTTTTCGATCCAGACGATGGGGTGCTCCCGCTCGCCGGTTCCCACCTCTTCAGGAGTTGGCACCGGAACATGGATCTCGACAAGAAGTGCCATGACACCATGATCGACCACCGCTCACCGCCACGCGCCAGAAACGCCGCTTCTGATAACGCACAACTCTCTGCACGAGTGCTTGCCACCGGCCCAAATGCAGCATGCCGCCATCCTTCGCGAGCGGTGGTTTGATCGTGCTCTCTGCCGCGGTTTCGGTTGCGTCCGGCCGGGGCTGGATCGGGGGAGAATGGCGGCAAAGATCCAGGAGGAGTGGTGATGCGGCGATTCGAGGGCAAGGTCGCGCTGGTCACGGCGGCGGCACAGGGCATCGGGCAGGCCGTCGTACGGCGGGTCGCCGCCGAGGGTGGTGCGGTGGTCGTCACGGACCTGCGGGAGGACGCGGCCGCAGCGCTGGCCGAGGAGGTCGGTGCGGAGCACGCGCTCGGAGTCAAGGTCGATGTCACCTCACGCGCCGACGTCGACGCCGCGGTCGCCGCGGCGGTCGGGCGGTTTGGCCGGCTCGATCTGGTGGTGAACAACGCGGGCGGCTGCGTCGTCACCTCGTTGCCCGAGGACACCTCAGCCGATGATTGGCACCGTCAGCTCGACTTCACCCTCGTCAGCGCCGCTCGTTGCATTCAGGCGGCCATCCCGCACCTGGTGAAGACTCGCGGCAACGTAGTCACGATCAGCTCGGTCAACGGCATCGCGGCCTTCGGCAATGTGGAGTACGCCGCAGCGAAAGCCGGCCAGATCGCGATGTCGCAGAACTACGCCGCCCGGTACGGTCCGCTCGGCGTGCGCTTCAACGTCGTTGCCCCCGGCACCGTCCGGACACCGAATTGGGACTCCCAGTCGGACGCGCTGGAGAAGCTCAAGCCGATGTACCCGCTCGGCCGCGTCGGCGAGCCAGAGGACATCGCCGCAGCGGTCGCGTTCCTCGGCTCCGACGACGCCGCATGGATCACCGGACACACCCTACCCGTAGAGGGTGGCGTGCTGACCGGCCCCAACCCGATCGACCTGAGCCCGCCTGACACGCTCCACAAAGGCTTTTAGCAACCACGCATCAATCCGCCGGCACCTCAAGCCCGGCATGAACGCACGCTGTACGCGGCATGGCAATGCGTCCGATTCGTTGTTGTTCTGTCCGGAAGGGACAGTGGGAATGCGGGTGCGGGTCTATCCTCGGCTCGGAATCCGTGGCGATGGGAACGGGGATCAGGATGGCGGGATCGGAGTTGCACGTCGCGGCGGAGCAAGGCTCGGCCGAGGTGGTTCTGGGTCTGGCGCGACGCGTTGCCGATGTCGACGCTGAGTTCGGCGGCCGCAGTGCGCTGTGGCAGGCGGTTCATGCCGGCAGGCTGGACAACGCCCGTGCGCTGGTCGAGGCCGGCGCAAACCCGTGGCGGCCGATGATGGCCGGCTGGTCGCCGGGGCGCCTGGCCCTGGCCAGCGGCACACCCGATCTCTTCGGCCCGCCACCCAGCGGGCAGGCCCTGTCGTCGGCCGAGGCAGCCACCGTCCAGGAGGCGGAACGCCTCAAGGCGGCGGTAAGTGAGCCTGAGTATGACGGTATGAGCATCTGCTGCGTGTCTGCCGTCGACGCCGCCGAGGCATTGCGACGGCTCGATGCGAGCGTCATCGAGCTCGATGAGGCTGAGGTTGCGCGGCTGTCCGAAGGCGGGGACAGCGAGGCGGCTGAGCTCATCCTTGGCATCACGGACGTGCCGGGCGGTTGCGTGGTTGCCCAGCCCTGGGCTTATGGGGCATCGATGCCGGTAGTGTCGGGGCGGCTGTCGAAAGGCACTGTTTCCTACGCCATGTATGACAACCCGAAGAGCGGCCAACAGGGCAGTAGCTTCCGCGACGGTGTCACCGTGGGCTGGGATCTGAGTACCGGCAACGGCTGGTCCGAGCCCACTGACTCGGCCGAGGACATCCTGCTCACCTATCTGTATCAGGACCGGCCCTTCACGTATTGCTATGCGTACGCCGGCGTCAAGCCGCTGGACGACCGCCCGTTGACGGGTGTTCCCGATTACTGGGTGCGACTACCTGATGGTGACTACTGGGGCCAGGCATACTGACGGCGTCGCTGAGCGGAGTGGTCGGCCGCGAGTCCGGATGTCGCAGGTGGCCGCCCAGGGCAGACGCGGGCCGATGCGTCATACTTCGCCGGTGCGACGCGCCACGGCATCCCTTGCGACCGTCTGTGCAACGATGTTGGCCCTGGTCGGATGTGGAAGTGGCGACGCCTCCGGATCGGGGCTTCCGGCCGGGACCGCGAGCAACAGCCTGGCACCGGCTGCTGCGGCGAATCCCGCCCTGTGCAGCAAGCGCGAGCCGGCACCGCGCGATCCGTTCCCTTTCAGTCGGGAGGCGGAACGTCGTGACGGCATGCTGCACTTCTACGATCCGGGAGACGAGAGATACGTCGGAGGTGCTGCCCACTTCGACAACCTCGACGCGGCCGGCTTGGCAGCTCTGATCGTGGCGCGATTCATCGATCCGCACGAACGTCAGAACGCCGCACCGACGGCGTGGGAGATCTTCCAGTTCCTCTGCCGCCACCCTCAGGCGCGCGCCATGGGGTATGTGATCAGTATCGACCGCCCTGACTACCGCACGTCGATCGAGACGGTGTATGCGGATCAGATCGACGCAGAACTACGGGCGGATGCTACGAAGTTCTGCGCGGAGGCTGATCAGATGACTACTGACGATCGCCTGGAGTGCTTCTGGGACTGACTGAACAAGGGATTGCCCGCGGGTTCAACGGTTCGCCGCCCCGCCGCCGGAGGCCGGCTGGACCCGCTCGAAGCGCACCCGGTTCAGCCATCCCGGAAGGTCGCTGAGCACGTACAACTCGCCGTGCACGTCGGTGCCGATCGCGGTTGGCTGGGTGGGGAAGTTGCCGATCGTGGCGGACTCGTAGCCGCCCTCGGGCTTGGGACGCACGGCGAACACATTCGTCGAGCAGTAGTCGCTCGCGACGTAGGTCCCCCATGCCTCGGGGGTCTGGAATCCTCGGTACACCACGCCGCCGATCACCGAGCAGTTCTCCGTGAGGAAATGCTCGTACTCGAAGACCGGGTCGGTGTACCGCTCGCCCGACCGGCATTGCTGCGGGTCGAACACCGGGGTGCCCTCCTTGCAGGACCAGCCGAGGTTCGCCCCGCCCTGCCAGGGGCGGATGTGGTTGATCTCCTCGACCAGGCCCTGGCCGACGTCGCCGATCCACAGCGAGCCGTCGACCGGGTCGACGGAGAAACGCCACGGGTTGCGCAGCCCGTAGAGCCAGATCTCCGGCCGTGCGCCCGCCACGCGGACGAACGGGTTGCCGGAGGGCACGCAGTAGGGCTTCGCCCCGCAGGTGCGGTTGACGTCGATCCGCACGATCTTGCCGAGCAGGGTGCCGAGGTTCTGACCGGACTTGAACGGGTCGTTCGCGTGGCCGCCGTCGCCGAGGGACCAGTAGAGGTAGCCGTCGCGGCCGAACGCCACCTGCCCGCCGTTGTGGTTGCCGTACTCGGCGTGCTCCTGGGTGAGCAGCACCTGCAGCCGCTCGGGAGCGCCGATGGGCAGTCGCGCCAGGGTCAGCGCGCCGGCCGGCAGGCTCGTGTAGGCCACGTAGAGCATCCCGGTCCGCGCGAAGTTCGGCGCGGGCGTGATGCCGACGAGGCCGCGCTCGTTGTCCGATGTGTCGATCCGGGCGGTCAGGTCGAGCACCGGCTCGGCCGCCAGGCCGGTGTCGGGGTGGTAGGCGCGGACGGTGCCGTTCTTCTCCGCGATCAGCATCCGGCCGTCCGGCAGCCCGGTGATCGCGATCGGACGCCGCAGACCGGAAGCCACCTGTTCGGACACCACGGTCAGCTCAGCGAGTGGCACCGCGCGGGTGCGGGAGGTGCCGGCCGCGGCGGTGCCGGCCACCGACACCGAGGGCAACAGGACCGCGGACAGGGCCAGAACGAGCAGGCCGGCCAGCGAGGTGGCCGGGCGGCAACGCCGTCGCGACATGGTCAGCTCCTCGGGCAGAGTGGGGGACACAATCTGGGAGCGCTCCCACCATACATCGACTCCCGCCTATGTCCAACCCGGCACCTAACGGAGGAGGTCGAGGGCCCACAGCACGCCGAAACCGATCCCGGCGAGGGCGCCGACCACGAGGACCAGGGCGAACGGACCGACTATGTCGTGGATCAGCCTGCCCACCGGAACCCGCTCCGGCCGCAGCTCGGCCTGGCCGCTCGGGACGTGCCGGCGGACCAGGACGCGGTCGCCCACTGGGCCCGGATCCCGGGCCCCGCTGTCGATGGTGCAGGCGAAGCCCGGGCCCTCCACCCGCGCCGTCCAGAAGGTATTCGAATCAGCGTCGTCGCGGCCGTCCTTGCCGGTCAGCACCGCCCACGCGTCCTGCCCGAACAGCCTGAGCTGCCACGACCGCCAGATCATGAACACAGCCTGCGTGCACTGCCACCCGCCGATGAGGAAGAAGAGGCTGCCGCCGACACCGAGCAGCCACCGGTCGGCGCCGCTGTCACGCGCGGCCAGGCGGGTCACGACGCCGGCGACCACGACCGCGGCCACGGCGCAGCCGATCACCCGGGGCAGGCTTCGACGCCTTTCCATACCCCGAGCCTCCCCGACGGCGTCAACCGGTGCCGCCGGATCGGGCCGCGAAGGGAAGTGTCGACCACACGTCACCCAATAGTGTGTGGCACACGCTATAGTGTGAGTCATGGCCGAAGATGAGCTACTGGCGACGCACCTGCAGGAGCTGCGGCGGGGCACCGTCGTGTTGGCCTGCCTGCTCGTCCTGACCGAGCCCAACTACGGCTACGCGCTGCTGGACCTGCTCGGCGCGCGCGGTTTCGCCGTGGACGCCAACACCCTCTATCCGCTGCTGCGCCGGCTCGAGAAGCAGGGCCTGCTCACCAGCGACTGGAACACCGACGAGGCCCGGCCGCGCAAGTTCTACCGGACCAGCGACGCCGGCGTCGCGCTCGCCGGCATCCTCAGCCACGACTGGGATCAGCTCGACACCGCGCTACGCATCCTGAAGGGCGACTCATGAGCAGCCTCACCGATCGCTACGTCCAAGCCACCCTGCGCCGCCTGCCCGCCCGGCAGCGCACCGACATCGAGCGGGAGCTGCGCGCCTCGATCGCCGACGCCGTCGACGACCGGGTCGAGGACGGCGGCGACACGGCCGCCGCCGAGGTGGCCGCGCTGACCCACCTCGGCGACCCGGCCCGGCTCGCCGCCGGCTACGCCGACCGTCCACTGCAGCTCATCGGCCCCGCCGTGTTCCTCGACTACACCCGGATGCTGGCCACGCTGCTCGCCTCCGTCGTGCCCGTCGTCGCCGCGGTCGTCGCGTTCCTGGGTGCGGTGGACGAGGCGCCCTGGCTCACGGTGGCCGGTGACAGCCTGGGCGCCGCGGTCACGACCGCCGTGCACATCGCGGTCTGGACCACCGTGCTCTACGCGATCATCGAGCGCACCCCGGCCCTGCGCCTCACCTCGGGCCGGCCGTGGACCCCGGACGCCCTGCCGGAGCCGCCCAGCCGCCGCGCCCGCTGGGGTGAGCTGGTCGCCGGGACCGTGGTCCTGGTGCTCGTCACCACGTTCATCCTGCTCTCCCCCGTGGTCAGCACCGAGCACGACGCGAAGGGTGACCCGATCGGCGTGCTCTCACCCTGGCTGTTCGACACCGGCTTCGTGTGGGTCTTCATCGCCATCGGCGTCGCCTCCCTGGGCGCCTCGTTCTCCCGCTACTACCTGAGCTGGAGCCTGCCCGTCGCGATCGCCGGTTCGGTCGTCTCGGCCACCGGCGCGGGCGTGCTGGGCTGGGCCGCCGCCACCGATCACCTGCTCAATCCGGCGTTCGTCACGGCCGCCGGCTGGCCCGCCGGCATCGGCACCTGGCTCACGGCCGGGCTGATCGCCCTGGCCGGCTGGACCCTGCTGCAGACGATCATCGACGCCTTCGCCCACTCCCGCCGGTCCTGAGGAGCACGCCGTGAAAGCCCTGACCTACCACCGTTACGGCACCCCGGACGTGCTGTCCTGGGCCGACGTGGAGCAACCCGTCCCCGGCCCGCATGACGTCCTGCTCCGCGTGCGCGCCGCCTCCCTCAACCGCGCCGATCTGTTCATGCTGCACGGCTCCCCGCGCATCGCCCGCCTGGCGTTCGGGCTGAGCCGGCCGAAGGCAACGATCCTCGGCCGCGACGTCGCGGGCGTCGTCGAGGCCGTCGGCGCGCAGGTGACCCGCTTCCGGCCCGGCGACGAGGTGTTCGGCGAGGTGGAGCAGCGCGGCTTCGCCGAGTTCGCGACCGCGCCGGCGGCCGACCTGGCCACGAAACCGGCCGGGCTGTCCTTCACCGACGCCGCGACGCTGCCGGTCGCCGCGACGACCGCGCTGCAGGCACTACGCCTCGCCGGCATCGAAACCGCAGCCAGAGCAGGCGCCGTAACCGGAAGGGAAACGGAAACGGGAGCCGGAGCCGGAGCCGGAGCGCGAACGGGAACAGGCCGGACGGTCCTGATCAATGGAGCCTCAGGCGGGGTCGGCACGTTCGCCGTCCAGATCGCTCGCACGCTCGGCGCCACCGTGACCGGCGTCTGCAGCACCCGCAACGCCGACCTGGTCCGCAAGCTGGGGGCGGAACGCATCATCGACTACACCCGCGAGGACCTCACCGCCACCGCCGGGCGTTTCGACGCCATCATCGACCTGGCCGGCAGCCACAGCCTCGGCGCGATGCGCCGGCTGCTCACCCCGCGCGGCGTCTACATAGCGTCGACCGGCAACGGCGGCCCGCTCCTCGGTCCGATGCCTCGGCTGCTCGGCGTCGTACTGGGCGGCCCTCGCCTGCGGGTGCTCGCCACCAAGCGCGACGTCGACGACCTCGCCCTACTCGCCGGCCTGGTCGAGCGGGGCGAGGTCAACCCGGTGATCGACCGGACGTACCCGCTGCGCGAGGCCGCGGACGCCCTGTGGCACCTCGAGCGCGAGCACGCCCGCGGCAAGATCGTACTCAGCCTTTGACCGCTCCCGCGGTGAGGCCGTCGACGATGTAGCGCTGCAGGAACTGGAAGACCAGCACCGTCGGGACCGCCGTGAGCAGGGTGCCCGCGCAGAACATCCCGAAGTTGTTGTCGCGCTCCCCCGCCACCAGGCCGTACATGCCCACCGACAGGGTCTTCGCGCCGGTGTCGGTCAGGAAGACGTTGGCGATCAGGAACTCGTTGATCGTGCCGATGAAGGCCAGCAGCCCGGTCACCGCCAGGATCGGCGCGACCAGCGGCAGCAGGATCCGGAAGAACGTCTGGGCGTGCGAGGCGCCGTCCATCGTGGCCGACTCGTCCAGTTCCCGGGGCACCGTGTCGAAGAAGCCCTTCATCAGCCAGGTGTTCACGCCCAGCGCCCCACCCAGGTAGAGCAGGATCAGGCCCCAGGCCCGGTTGAAGCCGATCGCCGGCCACAGGTCGGTGATGGTGGAGAACATCAGGAAGATCGCCACGATCGCCAGGAACTGCGGGAACATCTGGATCAGCAGCAGGGCCAGCAGGCCCACCCGGCGGCCGCGGAAACGCATCCGGCTGAAGGCGTACGCGGCCAGCGCCGACAGGAACACCGACGCCACCGCCGACACGCCCGCGATCAGCACCGAGTTGCCGAACCACCGGGCGAAGTCCGTGCCGGACAGCAGGTTGGCGAAGTTGCCGAGCGACGCCCCGGTCGGCACGGCCGCGGTCGACGACAGCGTGCCCAGCGGGTTCAGCGCCGCCGACACCACGAACACGATCGGGAACAGCGAGAAGGCCAGGGCCAGCAGCGCGACCCCGTGCCGCCATCCGACGCGGGACAACCACTTCGTCACGAGTAGACCTCTTCCTGGCGGCGGGTACGGCGGAAGCTGACCGTCGAGATCACCGCGACGATGACGAAGATGAAGATGGACACCGCTGCGGCGAAGCCGTACTGCGCGCCGGAGCCGCCGAACGCCAGCCGGTAGGTGTAGGTGATCAGCAGGTCGGTGGCGCCGTTCGCCGGGTTGTCGGCCGGGAAGGGCGCGCCGTCGGTGGTCAGGTAGATCGCGTTGAAGTTGTTGAAGTTGAACGCGAACGACGAGATCAGCAGCGGCGTCAGCGCCACCAGCAGCAGCGGCAGGGTGACCCGCCGGAGCGACTGCCACGGCGAGGCCCCGTCGATCCGGGAGGCCTCGGAGAGCTCGGCCGGGATCGCCTGCAGCGCGCCGGTGGCGACCAGGAACATGTACGGGTACCCGAGCCACAGCTGCACCAGGATCACCGCGATCCGCGCGGACGCGGCGCCGCCGAACCAGTCCACGTCCAGCCCGAACAGGTTGTTGATCAGCCCGAAGTCGGTGTTGAACATGTCCCGCCAGACCAGCAGCATCGCGAACGACGGCATCGCGTACGGCAGCACCAGCAGGGTCCGGTAGAGAGCCCGGCCGCGGACCCGCGGCGAGTGCAGGGCCAGGGCGCACCCCAGGCCGAGCGCGAAGGTCCCGCCGGTGGAGGCCAGGGCGAAGATCAAGTTCCAGACCAGGGTACGGGCGAACGGGCCGGAGACCGCGGAGTCGGTGACGAGCCGGGTGAAGTTGCTCAGCCCGACGCCGACCCGCCAGCCCTGCGCCAGCCGCTCCCCGTCGGCGGCCACGAACGCGCCGGCCCGCTCGTCGGCCGTCCAGGTCCGGCCCGAGGTTGTGTCCCGGATGCAGTCGCACCCCCCGTCGTACGCCCGCCCGGCCTTGCCCTCGTAGGCGCGCGACAGCCCCTGCGAGCGGATCGCCCCGCCCGGGGTGGGCACCGCCAGGTCGGTGATCTCCTGGCTGCGGGCACTGGCCTGGCCGCCGTTGAGCAGCGTGTAACCGGCGGCGGCGGTGACCCGGCCGGCGGCGTTGACCGTGACGTCGCCGGCCGGCAGCGCTTTCAGCCCGTCCGGGGTGCCCGCCGAGACCACCTTGGACGCCGGGTCGGTGACCAGGAAGGTCAGTGCCCCGGTCGCCGGGTCGCCGGTGGTGGCGACCGTCAGCGCGTACTCGGCGGAGCCCGGCACCCGGGTGACCGACGCGGTCTGGATGGCCACGACGGCCTCCTGTTTGTCGCCGCGGTGCCCGTCGCTGAAGTTGGTGAACGCGGTCGCCGCCGTGTACGCCACCGGGAACAGTTGGAAGACGATGAGGAACAGGGTGCCGGGGATCAGGTACTTGGCGGGAATGTGCCGCGGGCCCACGTACAGGTAGAAGAGCCCGGCGGTGGCGACCAGCAGGACGGCCAGGCCGGGCCAGGCCCGCTCGGCGATCAGCGGGAACGCCGCCCAGACGGCGAGCCCGGCGACCGTCCCGAGCAGGGCGACCTTGAGAAGCGGGCCGGCGAGGCCGCCCCGGCCGGAAGGCTCGGGAGCCTCGGCCGGAGCGGTCTCCCGCTCCAGAAGAGCAGTCATTGGCTGATCTGGCCGGAGATGGTCTTGGCGGCCGCGGTGAGGGCGGTCTTCGGGTCGGCGCCGCCGATCACGGCGGACTCGGCCTTGCCGAACGGGTCCCAGACCGTCGCCATCTCCGGGATGGCGGGCAGCGGCACCGCGTTCCTACCGGCCTCGACGAACTTCGCCAGGTCCGGGTCGGTGCCCTTGACCTGGTCGTACGCGGCGGTCAGCACCGGCGGGCGGGGCTCGGCCTGGTACAGCGCGACGGCCAGTTCCGGCGTGGTCACGTAGTTGGTGACGAACTCCTGGGCCAGGGCCTTGTTCTTGCCCTTGGCCGCGACGTAGAACGACTGCACGCCGAGGAAGGGCTGGGCGGGCTTGGCGCCGGCGAATCCGGGCACCGGCGAGATGTCGTACGCGATCTTGGCCTTCTTCGCGTCGGTGATCGCCCACGGCCCGGAGACCAGGTAGGCGCACTTGCCCGCGGTGAAGGTCGCGATGGAGTTCTCCACGGTGATCGAGCGCTTCAGGGCACCCGCGCCCTTCTCGCCCAGCGCCTGGATCTTCTTGAAGGCGGCGATCGACTCGGGCTTGGCGATGCCCAGGTCGTTCTTGTCGTAGTCGCCGCCGGCCGTGGTGCCGAACAGGTAGCCGCCGGCGGAGCTGAACAGCGGGTAAGCGTGGTAGGCGTCGCCGTTCTGGCCGACCTGCAGGCAGAGGAGCTCGCTCGCCTTCTTGTCCGCCTTCAGCTTCTTGGCCTGAGCGACGAGGTCCTCGATGGTGGCCGGGGCCGCAGGCGCGAGCTTGGTGTTGCGGATCAGCGCCAGGTTCTCGGTCGCGTACGGCACGCCGTAGATCTGGCCGTTGAAGGTGACCGCCTTGACCGCGTTCGGTGCCAGGCTCTGCTGCTGCTCGGCGGTCAACTGCACCGGGTCGATCGCGCCGTTCTGCACGAGGTTGCCGATCCAGTCGTGCGCGCCGACCATCACGTCCGGGCCGCTGCCCTGCTGCGAGGCGGTGACGAAGGTGGTCTGCTGATCCTTGGAGATGGCCTGCACCTCGACGGTGACGCCGTTCTCCTGGCCGAACTTCTCGGCGAACGGCTTGAGGGCCGCCGCGCGCTTGTCGTCGCCCCAGATGACCAGCTTGCCGCCGGCGGGAGCGGCGGAGGCCGGGGTCTCGGGGTCGTCTCCGCCGCCGCTACAGCCCGAGGCGGCGAGCGCCAGGGCGAGGGCGGCGACGACAACCCCGCTACGTATGCGCATAATCTTCTCCAATCGGGCACACTGCGGCGCCCGAAGAACGTGCAAGGACAGAAAGGGGGGAACCGGGTGCAAGGCCCCCATAGGCCCGGCCCGGCCATTGCGGGGACGTTAGCAAGGGATTTCCGTGAATGGAAGACCTTGCAGTTTTTCCGCAAGAAGTTCCAGGAGCAGTTCGCCTGCGGGGCCCGGGCGAGGGACGGTTCTATAGTGGCGCCCATGCGCGCACGACTGTCCGACATCGCGCGCCAGGCCGAGGTCAGCGAGGCGACGGTGTCGCGGGTCCTCAACGACCGGCCCGGCGTCTCCACCGAAACCCGCCAGGCGGTGCTGACCGCCCTCGACGTCCTCGGCTACGAGCGGCCCGAACGGCTGCGCAAGCGCAGCGCCGGGCTGGTCGGCCTGATCGTCCCGGAGCTGGAGAACCCGATCTTCCCGGCCTTCGCCCAGACGATCGAGTCGGCGCTGTCGCAGAGCGGCTTCACGCCGGTGCTCTGCACGCAGACCCCGGGCGGCGTGACCGAGGATGAGTACGTGGAGATGCTGCTCGACCGGCAGGTGTCCGGCATCGTCTTCGTCTCCGGCCTGCACGCCGACACCACCGCCGACCACGAGCGCTACCGCCGCCTGGTGCAGCGGCCGCTGCCGATCGTGCTGATCAACGGGTACGCCGAGGGCCTGGACGCCCCGTTCATCTCCTGCGACGACCGGCTGGCCGCCGAGCTGGCGGTCTCCCATCTGGTCGCGCTCGGGCACCGCAGGATCGGCTTCGTCTCCGGCCCGGACCGATTCCTGAACGTGCAGCGCAAGCTGGCGGGTTACCGCGCGGCCATGCGCCGGGAGCTGGGGGTACGCGACGGCGAGCTGGACGAGCTGGTCGCGCTGACCCTGTTCGGCGTGGAGGGCGGCGAGGTGGCGGCGGGCCAGTTGCTCGGCCGCGGCGCCACCGCCATGGTGTGCGGTTCGGACCTGATGGCGCTGGGCGCGATCCGGGCGGCGCGCCGGCGTGGGCTGAGCGTGCCGCGGGACGTCTCGGTCGTCGGCTTCGACGACTCACCGCTGATCGCCTTCACCGACCCGCCGCTGACCACCCTGCGGCAGCCGGTGGCGGCGATGGGCAACGCCGCGATCCGCCAGCTGGTGGACGAGATCAACGGCCACGGCGCACCCCGCTCGGAGTACGTCTTCTCCCCCGAGCTCGTGGTGCGCGGCTCCACCGCGATCAACAAGGCCGGCCGGAGCGCCGAGAGCGTCGATATTACGGCCGCCTGAAATATTTGATCTTTGAAAGTTCTTGCGTGGGCGCTGAGCTGCGAGGATGCGCTTCACCTGCCCTTTTTCGGCGACACGCCCAGCCGCGACGCCGCAATCCTGCAAGCTGAATAGGACTCAGCAGGACAAGCCGGGCGCATGAATAGAGAGCGATCTCTTTACCGGCGGGAAACACCCTGATAACTTCCCGGCACTTGCGCAAGAAGTTTCACCGGTGCCGTTCCCGCCGTGCCGCTCCTGACGTTCCCCGGAGGTCCTCCATGCGTATCCGTCAGGTCGTCGCCGCCGCGACGACCGCCGTCCTCGCCACGGCCCTGCTGGCCGTCGGCGTCGTCCGCAATGCCGACAGCGCCGAGGCCTCCACCGCCTCCCCCGGCGCCAAGGACGTCATCGTCCACCTCTTCGAGTGGCCGTGGGCCTCGATCGCGAGCGAGTGCACGAACACGCTGGGCCCCAAGGGCTTCGGCGGCGTGCAGGTCTCGCCGCCGCAGGAGCACGTGGTGCTGCCGGGCCGCAACTATCCCTGGTGGCAGGACTATCAGCCGGTCAGCTATCAGCTCACCACCCGCCGCGGCGACCGCACCGCGTTCGCGAGCATGGTGCAGACCTGCCACACCGCGGGCGTGAAGATCTACGTCGACGCCGTCGTCAACCACATGGCCGGCGGCGCCTCCACCGGCACCGGCAGCGGGGGCACCAGCTACAGCCACTACGCCTACCCGGCCGTGCCGTACGGCACCGACGACTTCCACCACTGCGGGCGCAACGGCAACGACGACATCGCCAACTACGGCGACCGGTGGGAGGTGCAGAACTGCGAGCTGGTCGACCTCTCCGACCTCAAGACCGAGTCCTCGTACGTGCGCGGCAAGCTCACCGCGTACCTCGACGACCTGGTGTCGCTGGGCGTCGACGGCTTCCGGGTGGACGCGGCCAAGCACATGCCGGCCGCCGACATGGCGGCGTTCATCGCGCCGGTCACCGGCGACCCGTACGTCTTCTCCGAGGTCATCGAGGGCGGCTCCGGTGAGCCCACCCCGGAGGAGTACGCCGGCTTCGGCGACGTGACCGAGTTCCGCTACGGCGACGTGGTCGGCAACGCCTTCTCCGGCGGCGGCCTGTCCAACCTGAACAACCTGGCGAGCTCGATGCGGCTCGGCTCCGGCGACGCGGTGGCCTTCGTGGACAACCACGACACCCAGCGCAACGGCCGGGCGAAGCTGACCTACAAGAACGGCTCCTCGTACGCGCTCGCCGAGGCCTTCATGATCGCCTGGCCGTACGGTGTCCCGCAGGTCATGTCGAGCTTCACCTTCACCGACGCCGACGCCGGCCCGCCCACCGCGAGCAACGGCACCACCAACCAGGTGAGCTGCGGCAGCGGCTGGGAGTGCGAGCACCGCTGGCGCACCACCGCGAACATGGTCGCGCTGCGCAACGCGGCCGCCGGCGCCGGCGTCACCAACTGGTGGAGCAACGGCTCGGACCAGATCGCGTTCGGCCGCGGCAGCGCCGGCTACGTGGCGTTCAACCGCTCCGGCTCGGCGCTGACCCGCACGTTCCAGACGTCGCTGCCGGCCGGCACCTACTGCGATGTGATGACCGGCGACCTCTCCGGCGGCGCGTGCACCGGGGCCGCGTACACGGTCGACGGCAGCGGCCAGGTGACCGCGACCGTGGCCGCCAACGCCGCGCTGGCCCTGCACATCAACGCCCGCGGCACCGGCTCGACCACGCCGCCGACGGGTTGCACCACCGCGGCGACGACCTTCGCGGCGACCGCGACCACCACCTGGGGCCAGAACGTCTTCGTCACCGGCAACACCGCGGCGCTGGGCGACTGGAACCCGGCGAACGCGGTGGCGCTGTCCTCGGCGGCGTACCCGGTCTGGCAGGCGACGGTGTCGCTGCCGGGCAACACCGCGGTGCAGTACAAGTACATCAAGAAGGAGGGGTCGACCGTGATCTGGGAGAGCGACCCCAACCGCACCCGGACCACGGCGGCGGCGTCGCCGTGCACGGCGACCTGGACCGACACCTGGCGGTAACCGCCCCGGCCGCCGCCTCCCGCACGGGTGGCGGCGGCCGGTCTCGCTGGTCAGGAACGCAGCACGACGTTGACCGGCTCCCCGCCGGTCAGCAGCAGGTCGATCTGCCGGCGGACCAGCCGCGCGACCCGGGGCAGCATCGCGGTCGACATGCCACCGGCGTGCGGGCTGATCAGCACGTTCGGCAGCCGGAACAGCTCATGACCGGCCGGCAGCGGCTCGGGGTCGGTCACGTCGAGCGCGAAGCGCAGCCGCCCGCTCCGGGCCTCGGCCAGGATCGCGGCGGTGTCGGCCACCCGGCCCCGGGCCACGTTCACGACGATCGCGCCGTCGGGCAGCGCCGCCAGGAACTCCGCGTCGACCAGGTGCACGGTGTCGTCGGTGAGCGGGACGCCGACGATGACCACCTCGCAGCCGGGCAGCAGCCCGGGCAGCTCCGCGATGCCGTGCACACCCTCGCGGGCGGTCCGCGCGACCCGCACCAGGTCGACCTCGAACGGCGCCAGCCGCGCCTCGATCGCCCGGCCCACCCCGCCCTGACCGAGCACCAACACCCGGCGGTCCGCCAGGCTCGGATACCAGGCCGGCTCGATCGGACCGGCGGCCCGGACGAAGTCGGCGATGCCACGCTGCCCGGCGAGCAGCAGCGCGAGGGCTATCTCCGCGGTGGACGTCTCGTGCACGCCGCGGGCGTTGGCGTAGACGTGGCCCGGCGGCAGCGCCCCGGCGACGCCGTCGTAGCCGAGATACTGCGCCTGGACGAGCCGGGTCCGTACCCCCGCCAGCCAGCGCAGGTGCGCACTGCCCGGCACGTAGGGCACGACCGCGAGGTCGATGTCGGCCCGCGGGGCCGGGCCGGTCATGTCCCAATGCAGCAGCTCGACCCGGGGCGAGACGTCGCCCAGCGCCTCAGCGAGCCGCGGATCGGGCACACTCACCCGAAGCCGGGCGGCTGCCGTCTGTTCTGGCGGATGCACCTGTCGCCACCTCGTCGTCTCGTCGCGGTGATGCCGTCACCGACCTGATGAAGGTACTCACTTCCGGCCCGCGCGCCGACGCACGCGCCAGCGCACGGCTGATCTTCCCGAACTCGGTTTCGTCCCTGGTCCGGTAGAGCTGCACGGTGGTGCCGCGATAGTCGGCCCACAGCAGGTACGCCGGTCGGACCAGCCGCGCGCGCACGGCGGCGACCAGGGCCGGCAGCCCGACGAAGACCACCCCGTCGACAACCGACATCGGCACCGGCACGTACCGCACGGTCGCCGCGACGACGAGCAGGGACACCGCCGCCGTGGCCGCCGCGCGCCGGGCGATGCGGTCGCCGGGTTCCCGCGCCACCCGCAGATTGCGCAGGTGGTCGACGGGGCAGCCGCGGCCGCCGATGGTCAGCCACCGTTCGGTGATGCGGATGCCGTCATGGTCGTAGAAAGTGGTCATCGTCGCGCCCTTCCGGTGGCCGGGTCCGTACGCCTCGCAGAACAGAGTCGGGGCAGGACATCCGATAGACGCCGTAGCCATCCCGTAGCGGGTGTCGACACCCGCGAGGGCGATTGGCGTCGCGATCGCGCGATGACAGAATGTGACGGTAAGGCACCGGCGCTCCGCCGCGTGATGTGAGGCCTGCGATGGTGGAGTTCCGGCTCATGGGAGACGTCGGCGTCCGGCATGCCGGACGGACGGTGCCGCTCGGCTCCAAGCAGCGGGCGGTGCTCGCGGTGCTGGCGTTTCACGCGAACACCGTGGTCAGCCGGCCGGACCTAGTCAGGCTGGCCTGGGGTGACAGCGGCGGTGACCCGCCGGTGACGATCGACCGGCTGGTCACCGACTATGTCTCCCGGTTGCGGACGGCGTTCCGCGAGGCGGGGTTCGGTGACCAGGCCCGGCTGGTCGCCCGGCCACCGGGCTATCTCCTCGAGGTCGACGCGGCGACCGTGGACTGGCATCGGTTCCGGGATCTGGTCGCCCGGGCCCGGGCCGCGCGCCAGGCCGCCGACGACGCGGATGCCGCCGGGTTGCTGCGCCGGGCGTCAGAACTGTGGCGGGGTCCCGCCCTCGCCGACCTCGACGACCGCTCGCTGCATCCGATCCGGTACCAGATGAGCGACCTGCGGCTGGCGGCGGCCGAGGACCTCGCCGCCATCGAGCTCCGCCGCGGCGGCCCGGAAGTGGTGGCCGACCTGCTCACCGAGCTGGCCGCCGGGCATCCCGGCCGGGAACGCCTGGCCGTGCTGCTGATCCGCGCCCTGCATGCCGCCGGACGCCGCGACGAGGCCATCTCGGTGTATCAGCGCACCCGCGACTACCTGACCGGCCGGCTCGGGGTGGACCCGACCGACGCTCTCGACGACGCGTACCGGGCGGTGCTCCTCGGCCCGGCGTCCACCGCTCCCCCGGCCGGGGTCCGCCGGCAGGTGGCGCAGATGCCGGCCGACACGGGCAACTTCACCGGCCGCCGCGCCGAGCTCGCCCGCCTGCTGAGCCTCGGTCCCGGCGCCACCACCGGCCCGGGGCCCGGCGGTGTGGTGGCGATCTGCGCCGTGGACGGCATGGGCGGCATCGGCAAGACGACCCTCGCGGTGCACGCCGCGCATCGGCTCTCCGCCCGGTTTCCCGACGGGTGCCTGTTCCTCGACCTGCACGGTCACACCCGGGCCATCGACCCGGTCGGGCCCGGACCGGCGCTCGAACGGCTGTTGCGCGCGCTGGGTGTGCCCGGCGAGCAGATCCCGGCCGACGTCGACGACCGCGCCGCGCTCTACCGCAGCCGGATGACCGGGCGGCGGATGCTGATCGTGCTCGACGACGCCCGTACCGCCGGCCAGGTCCGGCCCCTGCTCCCGGCCGAGCCCGGCTGCCTGGTCATGGTCACCAGCCGGCGCCGGCTGACCGCCCTGGACGAGGCTCGCCCGCTGTCGCTGGACATCCTGCCCGTCACCGACGCGGTCACCCTGTTCACCCGGATCGCCGGGCCCGGCCGTCCCGTGGGCCCGGCGGACGCCGTCGCGAACGTCGTCGAGCTGTGCGGTCGGCTGCCGCTCGCGGTTCGCATCGCCGCCGCCCGGCTGCGCGCGCGTCCCGCCTGGACCGTGGCACACCTGGCCGACCGCCTCGCCGATCAGCACCACCGGCTCAGCGAACTCGACGACGGTGAACGCGGCGTCGCCGCCGCGTTCACCCTGTCCTACGACGACCTCACCGGCGACCAGCAGCGCACGTTCCGCGCCCTGGGCCTGCACCCCGGCGCCGACACGGACGCCTACGCGGTGGCCGCGCTCACCGGCCACTCGCTGGCCCGGGCCGGCCGGACGCTCGAAGAGTTACTCGACGCGCACCTGCTCGGCCAGACCGTCCCGGGCCGGTACCGAATGCACGACCTGGTACGGGCCTACGCCGCGGACCTGGCCCAGACGCAGGACTCCGACGGAGCCCGGCGTACGGCCCTCACCGGCCTGCTCGATCACTATCTGGCGACCGCCGCGGCCGCGATGGACGTCCTGTTCCCCGCCGGCGTGTTCCAGCGGCCGCGCATCCCGCCCGCCGGCTCGCCGGCGCCCCCGGTGACCGATACGGCGGCCGCGCGGGCCTGGCTCGACGCCGAACGCCCCAACCTGGTCGCCGTCTGCGCGCACACCGCCGCCAACGGCCGGCCGGGCCGCACCAGCCGGCTGTCCGCGACCCTGGCCCTCTACCTCGACTTCGGCGGCCACTTCGCCGAGGCCCTGACCATCCACGCCTGCGCCCGCGACGCCGCCGGCCGCTGCGGGGACCTGGTGGCCGAGGCCCAGGCCCTGGCCAACCTCGGCACCAGCCTCGACGGGCTGGGCCGCCACGCCGAGGCCGCCGAGCACCTGCGGCATGCGCTGCACAACTTCCGCGAGACGGGCCACCGGGCCGGTGAGGCCCGGACGCTGAACAACCTCGGGTACGCCTACTGCCGGTGGGGCCGGTACCGGCAGGCCGTGGACCACGCCCGGCAAGGGCTCGCGCTCTTCCGGGAGACCGGCAACCGCCTCGGCCAGGCGGACGCGCTGGACACGCTCGGCATCGTCCACCGGCAGCAGGGCCGCTACGACGAGGCGGCCGAGCATTCCGAGCAGGCCCTCGCCCTCTACCGCGCGCTCGGCGACCCGCTCGGTGAGGCCATGCAGTTGGAGCGGCTGGGCGGCATCGCCTCGCTGCGGGGCCACCACGACCAGGCCGTCGACCGCCTCCAGCAGGCCCTCAGCCTGGACCGCGAGATCGGCAACCGCCTCGGCGAAGCCGGCGCGCTGCACGAACTCGCCGTCGTTCACCAGCAGCAGGGCCGCTACGACGCCGCGGCCGACCACTACCGGCAGTCCATCGAGCTCTTCCGCAGGATCGGCGATCGCACCAGTGAGGGCTCGGCGCTCAACGGCCTGGCCGAGACAATGCACGCCACCGGGCAACCGCGCCGGGCCCGCGACCTGCACACCGCGGTCCTCGCCCTGACCGCGGACACCGATGCCACCTTCGAGCAGGCCCGCGCTCACGCCGGAGTCGCCCGCACACACGACGGCGCCAGCGACCCGGTTCAGGCCCGGCGGCACTGGGAACAGGCTCTCACCCGTTACGCCCGGCTCGGCGTGCCCGCCGCGGCGGAGATCCGCGCCCTCCTCGCGGCACGGGACAACGCCGGCGAACCGGGCGGCTGACCATTGCCCGGGTCCTGCATCTTCGATCTCCATCGTGGTCCGCAGGGTCCAGGCGAGCCGCCAAGCGTGAGTGTCGTAGCCGGGTCAGCGACTCCAGACGACCGCCGTGGGAGCCGCTGCGCTCAGCTCGACGTCGCCGGTCCAGTCCAAGAGCGCCGGACCCGGTAGGTAGTTCCCGCCGGGCAGGAAGCCGCGGCCGAGGTGGGTCACGTGCACGGTCGCGCCGGTGTCCGCGCCCACCGCGACTCGATGGACGCTGACCTCGGCGATGTCGTCAGGGGTGGTGCCGGGCGGCAGCTCGACGGTGGTCGCGGCCGGGTCGTCGCGCTGGATGGACCAGGTCGGGTCGACGTGGTTGGACAGGTAGACGGTGTCCCCGCCGGCCAGCCGCACGCCGAGCGCGACGCCGACCCATGAGGTCCCGGAGTTGACGCCCTGGGTGGTCTTCTTCACCATCGCGTACAGGTAGTTGCGCTGGTCGCTGACCTCGGGTGTGGCCGCGGTGCCCGGTCCGGGCGCCTCGATCTTGCCCTCCCGGATCATCTCCTTGGCCATGATCTGGTAGGTCCACGTGTTCGTGTCCATGAGGTACTCGCGCGGCTGGTCGACCGGGCGCGTCGGCAGCGTGGACAGGAAGAAACGCATCGGATCGTCGACCACATCGCACATGTTGTTGTTCGACGTGCACGTCTCGAGCAGCGGGTGGTCACCCTCGTACGTTCCGCCGAAGTGCAGGGTCTGGTGGTTCGCCGCCTGGTAGGTGTCGCTGCCGGGAACCCGGTCCCCATGCTCGTCCAGCTCGACGGAGTAGGTCCACTCAATGTCCGTCGTGCGGCCCCAGCGAGCCATCAGCGCCGGCGTGTTCGTGCCGCCATCCTCGTTGCTCCAGATCAGCGAGTACGTCATGACGGTGTGCCGGGGCGTGGCCGCCGGCACGCTCTCGTGCCAGGCGATCAGCGGCATGTCGGTGGTGGCACTTTGGTACGGGCTGCCGAGTTCGGCGAGGTTGCGGCCGTACATGATCGGCGCGAAGCGCAGCACCTGGTGTCGCGGATCGCGCTTGTCGTACGTCGACACGTGCAACCGGTCGATCGTCACCGTCGCGGCGGCGGCCGGCGACCGATCGGTCGCGAAGTGCAGCCGCAGCACATGGACACCGGCCCTGAGCCGGCCGAGGGCGAGTTGCCGGGCCAGCGGCGCCGCGCCGGACACCACCAGATCGGTCGCGTACCTGCCGTCGACCGAGATCGACACGACCGCCGACTCGGCGCCGGGTGTGGCCCAGTCGGTCCCGGGCGCCGCGGCCCGCAGGTCGACCAGCGCCTCGCCGGGGCGCCCGACCACGAACGGCACCCGCGCATCGGACCGGCGACTGCTGACCGCCACCTGGCCCGCCGGGTGCGCGGCAGCCGGATCGGCGGGCGCCACGACGCTGCCACCGATGAGTACGACAACAACCGCCAGCGCATGACCGATTCGCATCGCGATCCTCCCGGGACGTGTGGCATCGAAACCTATCGGTTCTTGCTGACCACGGGGCCACCTGCCGGCAACGGACCGGTGAAGTAGGCCGCATCGACGAGAACTGGCCGATCCGGTGGTGAACTGCCCTTGTGAGAATGCGACGTCGTCTCCCAGTCGCAGTTCGTTCACCGTACGTTTCCGTCAGGTTCGTGGCGGACTCCGAGGCTGCTCAGGGAAGTCATGCAACTGAGTGCAGCCGCAACCAGGAGAGTGCACTAATGACTGTCAGTCGCCGTCAGATTCTCACCGGTGGAACCGCAGCAGGCGTCGGTCTCACCGTCGCTGGTGTGCTGCCGAGCCTCGCCGAGCCGGCCGCAGCCTCACCCGGCCACGACGGGTACCGGCCCGGCGGCCGTCCGTTCCCGCCGCTGGAGGACGACCCGAACGGCATCCTCGCCCTGCCCGCCGGGTTCTCGTACAAGATCGTCACCCGTGAGGGCAGCACGGACATGTCGTTCGGTCAGGGCAAGACGCCCGCTTACCACGACGGCACCGGCGTGGTGGGCGCGGGCCACAACAAGCTGACGATCATCCAGAACCACGAGCTGACACCGCACCTGTCGGCCTTCGGCGTCCCGCACATCGACGGCACCGTCTACGACCCGGGCGCGGTGGCCGCGGGCGGTTGCACGGTGATCAAGACCGACGGCAACGGCAAGGCCACGGCGGAGTGGGTCGGCATCTCCGGCACCGTGCGTAACTGTGCCGGCGGCGTAACCCCGTGGGGTACGTGGCTCACCTGCGAGGAGACGTTCATCAACGCCGGCGCCACCTGGACCGCTGGCACGCAGACCGGCACGTACCAGAAGAACCACGGGTACGTCTTCGAGGTCTTCCCGAGCGAGTCGAAGCGCCAGCTACCCCGGCCGATCAAGGCCTTCGGCCGCTACGAGCACGAGGCCCTCGCGGTCGAGCCGAACCTCAGGCGCGTCTACCTTTCCGAGGACGCCAGCGGCCCCAACGGCCTGTTCTATCGCTGGAGTGCGAAGGGCGGGCAGCGGCTCGGCCCGGGACTGGCCAACTCGCTCAGCGACACCGCCGGCACATTGGAGGCGATGCAGATCCGGCTGGACGACGGCAGCATCCTCCCCGACGTCGCCTACCTCACCTCCGCCCAGCTGGGCCGCCCCTTCAAGGTGACCTGGATCGAAGTTCCCGACCGCGACGCGGTCACCAAGCCGACCCGCAACCAGTTCGCCGACGGCACCGTCACCCGCGGCAAGAAGTTCGAGGGCGTCTGGAGCACCGAAAAGGGCGCCTACATCGTCAACAGCTTCGCCTTCGGCGCCTCCGACCTGCCGGCCGACGCGACCAAGCACGACGGCATGGTCTGGTACTACGACTACTCGGACCAAACCATCACGCTGGTCACCTACTTCCCGCACAACCCAGCCGCCGCCGAATCCGAGGGCGCCTTCCCGAGGTACGCCGACCTGACCTTCGACGGCCCCGACAACGTCACCGTCACGCCCTGGGGCACCCTCGTCCTCGCCGAGGACGGCGTGCGCGCGTCGCACGTGCTCAGCTCCGTCCCGGGTGGACCCACCTACGCGATCGCCCGCAACATGCTCAGCAACGGTACGTCCAACGGCGCGCCGACCTACTCCGAGTTCACCGGCCCGACATTCTCACCGGACGGCAGGGTCCTGTTCGTCAACATCCAGGTCCCCGGTATCACGCTGGCCATCACCGGCCCGTGGCAGAAGTACCTGGGCTAAACCCTCGCACGATCGACAGCCGCAGCTGGTCCGGCGGACGCTCCACGCCGGCCGGACCAGCCAAGGCGACTCGCCAGAACCCTACTAGCTAGGGCCTCCTTCACCATGCGCAGACGCCGAAGATGTTGATGTCGGATACCGCCTGGCTCGTGCGGCGTGCGGCGCTAGGTGTCAGGTCGGCCTGGCTTCGGGGCGGGTTCGGGGGACGACGGTGCGGTCGCCGAAGGTGACCATCGCGTGTACCGGTGTGGCGCTGGCGCGCAGGAGTGTCGCGAGGCCGCGGCGGCCCTGCCGGCGGGCGAGTTGCGGCCCGAGGGTGATCATGAGCGCGGTGAGGGCAGGCAGTGGACGCCCGAAGAGCGTGATCTCCTTGATGCGTGCCTCGTCGTCGAGCAGGAGCAGCTGGGCCTCCTCGAATGGCTGGGAGCCCACCCGTGCCCGGTAGGCCAGGGCGTACGTGTTGCCCTGGCCGGTCTGGGTGTGGAAGTTGATGCCTTTGATCGCGGTGAACGCCGTGGTCAGGAAGTCGCGGAGCTGGTCGGATCCGGTGAGGCGGAACTGGTCGGTGAGCGGCGAGGTGAGGACGACGTCCGGGCTCAGGCAGTCGAGCGCGGCGCCGGCGTCAGCGTCTTCGGCGGCGGCACGCCAGCGCGCGACGGTCGCGGCGGCGGAGTGCGAGGTGTCGAGCATGGCCTCTCCTGGCATGAATGGCGCGAGGGGGTCTTTGCGGGCGGCAGGTGTTCAGCCGGCTAGCTGGTTCATCTTGCGGATCTGGCTGTCGACGATTCCGGCGGGAAGAAAGCGCAGGATGCGGGAGCGTCCGGCGGTGGGGCCGGCGGTGTTGCGCAGCTTCGGTTTCGGGTCGGTCGCGGCCGCGACGATGACCTTGGCGACGACGGCGGGGTCGTCGCCGGCCTTGATCGCCTTCTCCATCATGCGGCTGAAGGCCTCCCGCTGCTGGGCGTAGGCCTGCACCGGTGTGTCGGGCCGGGTGCTGTTGACCTCGAATCCGGTATTGGTGTAAGCGGGCTCGACCAGCAGCGACCGGATGCCGTACCCGCGGACCTCGTGGTCCAGGGACTGGGAGTAGCCCTCGATCGCATGCTTGGAAGCGCCGTAGACGGCCATGAACGGGGCGGGGACGTACCCCTGGACAGACGAGAGGTTGATGATGCGCCCGCGTCTCTGGGCTCGCATGTGCGGCAGGACCTCCTGCACCATGCGCATCACCCCGAAGACGTTGATGTTGAAGACCGCTTGGGCCTGCGCGATGGAGATTTCCTCGACCGCACCCATCGAGCCGACACCGGCGTTGTTGACCAGGACGTCGATCCGCCCGAACCGGTCGATCACCTGTTTGACCGTGGCGGTGGCCGAGGTGTCACTGGCCACGTCGAGGTCGAGGAACGTGACCCCTTGCAGCGGGCCGACCCGCGAGGTGTCGCGGCTGGTGCCGACCACGTCGAAACCCTTTTTGACCAGCGCGAGCGCGGCTTCCTTGCCGATGCCGGAGGACGCACCTGTCACGAGTGCCACCGGGCGTGTTGTCGTCATCATGAACTCCCAGACTCATAGAGAAAACAGTGTGTTGTGATTTCGAACCCACCGGATGGCAACCGGCGGCCACGTGAGGTGGGCGGGAGGGTCACCCGAGCTTGACGGGGCCGGCGTCGATCGGTAGGCGGACCAGGAGATACGGCTTGCGGCGCAGGTCCTGGCCTTCGTGGAAGGGCGCCAGCCGGTCGAGCTGGTTGGCGGTGGCGTACAGGTGCCGGTCCGAGGCGACCGACAGGGTGTCGATCCAGTTCAGGTCCGCACCCTGGGCGAGGGTGCAGTAAGTGCCGTCCGGGTTTCTGCGCCAGATGGCGTTGTGCTCCAGGTCGCCGCCGTAGAGGCGCCCCTTGTCGTCGCTTTCGAGGCCGTCGGCCATCGGTTTGAACCCGAGGTTCTCGACGGTCGCCGCCACGTCGGCGTCGGTGGCGTGCGGGTTGGCGAGGGCGTCGGTGGCCACGCGGTGCAGCCGGCGGCTGGACAGCGGGCAGTAGTAGAGGTGCCGACCGTCGGCGCTGAGAGCGATGCCGTCGGAGCCGGTCTCGTAGGACGTGGGCTCGCCGCCCGCGGGGCGCACCATGAAGGGCTGGCCATCGATGATCGGGACGAAGTCCGGGTCCGGGAGCACCGAGGGATGCCCGGAGAGTCGGCGCCAGGAGCGGCCGGAGGCGAGGTCGACCACGATGATGCCGTTCGGGCCGCCCGAGTCGGTGATGAACGCCATGCCTGCGGCGCCGCGCCGCAGGTCGAAGCGTACGTCGTTGGGGTAGCTGGTGGCCGGCACCACCTCGGGCGGGAAGAGGATCGTCCGGACGATCCGGTCGGTACGCAGGTCGACCGCCACAAGCTTGGGTCCGCCGTAGGAGGAGCCGGCGAACAGTGGGCTCCCGGTGTCGAGGATCCACAGCCGGTCGACCGGGTCGACGACGACGCTCTGCACCGACTGGAGGTGCCCGGCCAGGTCGGCGGCGTCCTGCCGGTTCACCTCGGCGTTGGGATAGGCCACCGGCTTGCCACCGCGCAGTTCGGCGACGGTGAACGGGACGTCGTCGCCCCAGCGGGGAAAGTTCACGAAGATCCGACCGCGGCGCGAGACGGTGACGCCGGTCGGCATCGCGCCCCAGAAGCGAGCTACGACCTCGTAACCTCTGGCTGCTGAACCGGCGGCGAAGGCCGGCCGGGCGAGTTGGGTGGCGGCCAGCGACGCGGTGGCCGCGCCGAGGAACGTCCGTCGTTTCATGCGAGCACTCCTGATAGGTCGAGGTGTTGCCGGGCACGGCGGGTTGCCGCCTCACCTCGCTCGCTGCCGGCGCCCCACCGGGTGCCGAAGGTCAGGTACCGCATGATGTCCCCCTCAAGTAAAGCGATCACTGTACTTGACCGTAGCCGACTCCCGATCGGAAGTAAAGTGACCGCTATACTTGAGTGATGACCGGCACCGAACCGACCCACCAGGGCGGACGCGGCGCGCGTGAGCGCATCCTGCGCGCCGCGGCGGAACTGTTCTCCCGAGACGGCATCCACGCCACCGGCGTCGCCCGGCTCGCCGAGGTGGCCCACGTGTCCACCCGCACCCTGTACCAGCACTTCCCCAGCAAGGAGGCCATCGTCGCCGCCTATCTGGGACGCTTCAGGGCCGAGCCGCCGGTGCCCGCCGTGGTGCAGTTGGCCCGCGACGACGTCGATCCGCGGCAACGCCTCCTCGCCTTGTTCCGCGAACCCTCGACCAGCCCGGGGGCGGTATATCGCGGATGCGCGTTCCACAACGCCGTCGTCGAGGGCGCAGGCACCATGCCCGAGGTGGCGGAGCTGGTCCAGCAGCACAAACAGGCATTCACCCACCGCCTGGCCCGGCTTGCCGCCGAAGCAGGCGCCACCGACCCGGAAACCCTCGCCCGCCGCCTGGCCCTGCTGTTCGACGGAGCCCGCGCGCTGTCCACCTCACTCAATGACACCCAACCGTTCCGCGACGCCCACGACCTCGCGGAAATGCTGATCGACCAGGCCGTCACGCCCGCCGCAGGCCGCACTTGAGGCACGCATGCGCCACCTCATGTCGGTCGCCTGCGACGAATTCGTCGCACAGGGGTTCTCCGAGGCCAACATCGCACGCATCGCACGCGACGCAGGGGTCTCGAAGAAGACCATCTACGTCCGTTTCCCGAACAAAGACGCACTGCTCGTCGCCGTTGTCGAGGACATCGCCGCGCCGTCCTGCACGGCCGTGCAGGACGGCGCGGTCCCCGTCACGGGCGAACCCGCACAGGTGCTGACCGCGTTCGGGATGAAGATGGCTCGCGACTGGACCTCACCGCGCGGGGTGGCCATCTACCGGCTGGTCGTCGGCGAGATCGATCGTCTCCATCGGCTCGCGCAGATCCTTGCGGGAACGATCGCGGTGATGCGCGCGACGCTCGAGACATACCTACGCGGGCAGGTCCACGCCGGCAAGCTGGCCATCCCGGACCCCGAAGCCGCGTGCCACCAGTTCCGGATGCTCACCTACGGCGAACTCCGCGAACGCATGCTGCTCGGCGAGACGATCACCGAAGAGACCATCGCCACGACGATCGAACGCGCGGTGACGCTGTTCCTCGACGGCTACGCGGTCGACAAGCGCGGCACTGCACCATAGGTCTCTGCGACACCCAGGCTGTCGCCTGCTTGTCCGTCGGGTCAGGAGCCGGTGAGCTCAGCGCCGAGTGCGGACGCTTTGAGGAACACAACCTTGACCGGCTCCGCCGCTGGTTTCGCGAGCTCCGCGCCCGCGACCTGTTCGGCGTCCCCGAAGGCACGCGCGCCGACGAACAAACTCAAGGCATGTGGGCAACTGCTCGACGGCTACGCCGACGAGGGCTACCGGGCGGTCCACGCCCCACTCGGAACGGAGCAATGATGCGTGACTGGTTGATCGGCATCGGCGCCACGATCATGGTCGTGATCGCCTCCTGGGGACTGCTCATCCTGCTCGCCAAACGAATGCCGCCAGGCATCATGCGTGACCTGGCAGCGTTCATTCCCCAGTGCGTCACCACCATCCGCCGACTCCGCAAAGACCCCCGCGTACCCCGCCGCGCGAAGATCGCCGTGCTGATCGCCGGCGTCTGGGTCGCCAGCCCGATCGACCTCATCCCGGAATTCCTGCCGATCATCGGACCACTCGACGACATCGTCGTCGTCGCCCTCGCCCTGCGTTACGCCGGCCGACAGGTACCCCGAGATATCATCCTCGCCGCCTGGCCAGGCGAACCCCGGCTGCTGGAACGGCTCCTCGGACCCGCCAAAGCGCCGACACCCAAAGCCGAGGATGATCCGTGGCCTTGACCGGCCTTGCTGCCCGTGGTCCTGGTCGGCTATCGCGCCGACACCGTCTACAGCGGATCAAGCAACTGTTCCCACATCTTCACGGCGTCGGCAGCCCGGCTCCCGTCGGAAGGGGCACCCCGACTGGGGCTTGCATCCGATACCTAGGTACAGGTTTACCGTCGGGTGGACGGCGCCGCACCGGTGCCCGACCAGCCACTCGAGGAGCCTGTGATGTCGTTCGCCGTTCCCGACGCGTGCACGCTGCCCACGGCCGAACAGCCGCTACGACTGGCCGAGTTCGACGACCTGTTCGCCACGTCCGTGCGCCGGGTCGACCCGGTCAGCGCCACCCACGCCCGACTCCGCCTGACCGGCCCGGCCGGGTTGGCGGACCGGGTGCGGGATCTGGCCGCGCGGGAGACCGCGTGCTGCTCGTTCTTCACCCTCACCACCACCTCGGAATCGGCCACCGACGGCGAGGCCGTGGTGCTCGACATCGAGGTCCCGGCAGCGCATGCCGACGTGCTCACCTCCCTCACCCAGCGCGCCAGCACCGCCGGGCTGCTGACCCTCACCGATCTGGCGGCAGAGTCCGGGGTTCCCGCGCCGCGGCTGCGGCAGTACGTCGAGGTCGGGCTGCTGCCGCCGGCCCGCGGCGACGGCTACCCGCCCGCCGAGGTCAACACGGTGCGGGCGCTGGCCGGTGCCGACGACCTCGGCCTCGGTGCTGACACTCTCGGCGCACTGGCCGCCGGCTGGCGCGACGGCGACTGCACCGGCACCCAGCAACGGCTGGTCGCTGCGGTCACCGCCCGGCTCGACCAGGTGCAGGCCGATATCGCCGCCCGGCACCGGCAGGCTGTCGAAGCCGGTCCGGGCACCGCCGGCTGGGCGGCAGAGCTCGGCGGGAGCGCGTCGCTGGCCGAGGACGCGGCCCGGCTTCAGGCCGTCGCGGCGGCCCCGACCATCGCGACGCATGACGGGCCGTGCGGGGATGACTGCGGCTGCACCACCGCCCTCGCGGCTGCGGGCACGACCTACCACTTCCCGCACGAGGCCACCTCCGGCGCGGCGGCACTGGCCTGTGACCTGGTCGCCGACGGCGGCGACGCGCACCACCGGATCGGCCTGTGGCAGCAGGCCCTCGCCCGCGTCGAACGCCGCGACCCGCTCCCGGACACCCCCGACGGCGTGGCGTTGCGGTTCCCGTTCGACGTCGACCTCGCCGGCACCCTGGCCCGGCTCGCCGCCGCGGAGTACCGGTGCTGCTCGTTCGGCAGCTACACCCTCGTCATCGACGGCACCGGCCTCCGGCTGGAAGTCCGCATGCCCGGCGAAGCCGCCGGCATGCTCGCCGCAGTCGTCGGCCTGCCCGACACGGAGGCCAGTGATGCAGCGCATCAGCCGTGACGACCTGCGCGCCCGGCTCGACGCTGGGCTGCCCTTCGAGGGCGACCGGATCGCTCCGGCGGTGACCCGATGAGCGCGGTGGAGCAGGCCGGGCTGCGCATCGGCGAGGTCGCCGAACAAGCCGGCGTCAACATCCAAACCCTGCGCTACTACGAACGCCGCGGCCTGCTGGCCGAACCGCACCGCTCGAACGGCGGGCACCGGCTCTACCCGCCGGAAACCGTCTCCCTGCTCAATGTGATCAAGACGGCGCAGCGGCTCGGATTCACCCTCGACGAGGTCGCCGACCTGCTCGACACCGGCCGGCGCCGGCACCCGAGTCCGGACCTGCGGGAGCGGGCCATCGGCAAGATCGCCGAGATCGACCAGAAGATCGCCGACCTCACCACCATCCGCGCCTCGCTCACCGAGGTCGTCGACGCCCGCTGCGACAGCCTCACCAACTGCACCTGCGCCGACTGCCCGATCCCGTACCTGACCATCGGCATCACACGACCCTCCGGAGACACCGCGTGAGTCAGCCCTTGCCGTCCGCCACCCGCACCGGGCACCCGGCCCTGGTGACCGACACCGCGCCACCGCGGCGCAGCAAGGTCACCGGAGGGCTCGCCGCGCTGGCCTGTGCCGCCTGCTGCGCCCTGCCGATGCTGATCGCCGCCGGTGTGCTCACCGGTGCCGGAGCGGCGATCCTGGAGAAGACCCTGCTCGCCGCCGCCGCCGGCCTGGCCGCCCTCGCCATGGGCATGTGGTGGCTGCACCGGCGCCGGTCCGCACAGCGCGCCGCAGCGTCCGGGGCTGGTTGCGGGCGCGGCGGCAGCGGATGCGGCTGCTGAACGGCGCCCGGGTGTGGCATCCGCAAGGGACCGCACCGGGCCGACCTGATCTACCGGTGGACCTTCAACGACACCTGCCTGGTGACCTCGATGGACGATCCGGACCTCAACTTCCTGCAGACCTACAAGCTGGAGGCCATCACCGAGCCGCGGTACCTGCACGACGTGGAGGCGGCCCGCGCCCTGCTGGAGAAAACATGCGTCCCTGCCCGGTGACACCTCGGCCCCACGAACCTAGAGTGAGGCCGAGGTGGGGGTGAGCGCCTTGTCGCAGCAGCGTGTCACCGGTGCGGTCCGCGACGACGCGAGGCTGCGCGATCGGCTCGTGTTCGGCGACGAGAGCGCGTTCACCGAGCTGCACGAACGGTTCAGCTCCCTGGTCTACACGATCGCCGCCCGCGTCACCCGCGACGGCCGGGCCGCGGAGGACGTCACCCAGGAGGTGTTCCTGGCCCTCTGGCAGCGCCCGCACGCTTTCGATCCGGCCAAGGGCAGCCTGCGCGGCTGGCTGGCCATGATGGCCCACCGCCGCGCGGTCGATCTGGTACGCCGGGAGGAGTCGCACCGCCGGGCGAGCCTGGACGGGCGGCTGTACGCCGGGGCGGTCAACCGCGGCGACCCGGTCGGCGACCAGGTCTCGGACGCCGACGCGGCCGAGCGGCTCGGTACCGCGCTGCGGGACCTGCCCGAGCACCTGAGCCGGCCGATCACCCTGGCGTACCTGGAGGGCCGCACCTACCGCGAGGTCGCGATCGAGCTGGGCGTGCCCGAGGGCACCGCGAAGTCCAGGCTGCGCGAGGGGCTGCGCCGGCTGTCCGTGGCACTGCACGGCATCCACGCCCACGCCGGGGACCAGCCATGATCGACTGCACCGAGCGGCACCCCGCCGCACCGCACCGCGGCCTCGCCAGCGAGGGCCACGAGGGCATGGCAAAGGAGGCCCAGCCATGACCGACCGCACCGAGCGGCACCCAGCCGCACCGCACCGCGGCCGCACCGGCGAGGGCCACGAGGGCATGGCAAAGGAGGCCCAGCCGTGACCGACACCGCGAGTCATGAGACGGTCGTCGCGCTCGTCGGGGCGTGGGCGCTGGACGCCTGTTCGCCCGCGGAGGCGGAACTGGTCGAGGCCCATCTGGGCAGGTGCGCGGCCTGTGCGCGGGAGGCACGCGAGCTGCGGGAGGCCGCCGCCGACCTCGGTGGCGCGTACCTGCGGCCGCCGGCCGGGTCGCTCGCCCGGCTGCGTGCGGCCGCGTCGGGCCGGCGGCGTCCAGCGACCGCGACCGTGGGGTACGCGGCACCGTACGCGGCCCAGGTCTCGGCGCTGGACCTGCTGCTGTCGGACCTCGCTCCCGAGGACTGGCACCGGACCGCGTACGGCGAACTGACCGTGCGCGACCTGCTCGCGCACCTGGCCGCCACCGACGGCCTGGTCGCCGCCGGGCTCGGGCTGTCCGTCCAGCCGCCGGTGGCGCCGGGCGAGACGCCGGCCGCACGCACCGCGGCAGTGCTGCGCTTCGAGCAGGGGTGGTCCCCCGAGCGGACCCGGCGATCCTGGCGCGCGCAGGCCGACGCGGTGTGCCGTTCGCTCGCGGGGCGTCCGTCGCCCGGCACCGCGACGGTGACCCTGGGCCGGCCGCTGCCCCTGGCGGACGCGCTGGCGGCCCGGGCCTTCGAGACCTGGATCCACGGCGAGGACATCGCCGCCGCCACCGGGCGCCCGGCCTTCCCGCCGCTGCCCGAGCACGTGCACCCCTTGGCGGATCTCGCCGCACGGGTGCTGCCCCGCGTCGTCTCCCGGCGCATCGCCCCACCGCACGACCGGTTCGTGCGGTTGCAGCTCACCGGCGCCGGCGGTGGCACGTGGACGGTGCCGCTCGACCCGGCCGAGCCGGTCCCGGCCGCGGTCCGGCCGGCGGCGGTGGTGGTCCTCGACGTCGTCGAGTTCTGCCGGCTGGCCGCCGACCGGCGCGATCCGGGGCGGATCGCCGTCGAGGTCCAGGGCGACCCGGCCCTGGCGCGGGAGTTCCTCGCCGCCGTGCCCACCCTGGCCCCCGTCCCATAAGCCGAACGCCGCTAGTGGTCCGCCTTCGTGTGATGGTGATGGTGGTGGTTCCCGGCACTGGGCCGGGCGCAGTGGCAGCCTTCGCCGTGCGCGTCCTCGGGCAGCGCGAGCGCGCCCACGCCGGCCAGCGCCGACCTGCGCGCCTGCTCGATCACGCCCCGGGCCGCGTCCTGGCCGCCCTCGCCGGTCCGGGACATCCGCGCCGCGATCAGCCCGGCCACCACCGGGGTGGCGAACGAGGTGCCGCTCCACCGCGCGAGGCCCGTGAACACTCCCTTGTTGCCCTTCCGCGGCGGTTCCAGGTACGCGAGCGTGCCCGAGGGGAACGCGTTGACCAGGTTCTCGCCGGGCGCGTACGCGTCGACCCAGCCGCCGTAGTTGGAGAAGTACGCGCGGCCGCGGCCGTTCGCCGACAGCGCCCCGGCGCTGACCGCCCACTTCTCGGCGGCCGGGTAGAAGTGCTCCCGCAGGCGGTCGTTGCCGGCCGCGGCGACGATCACGACGCCCTTGTACCGGCTGAGTTTCCGCTGGTAGAACCGGTGGATCAGGGACAACCGCTGGCCCGGTAGGACGTACGTGCCGGCGGACAGGCTGATCACGTCGGCGTGGTCCACGGCGAGCGCCCGCTCGATCGCCGTGACCAGTTGCCCCTCGAAGGTCAGCGCCAACGGCGAGTTCGCGAACGTCGTGTTCAGCGGCGGGAAGGCCGCGCGCACGATCACCTCCGCCGCGGGCGCGACACTGCGGATGACGCCCGCGATGAACGTGCCGTGCCCCGCGTACGGCTGCAGGATCTGCAGACTCGTGTCGATACCGGGATCGGGATCGCCCTCGACCCCCTGCATCCAGGGCAGCGCGGTCGCGGCCGGGTCGAGCCCGGTGTCGAGCACGACGACCCGGACGCCGGCGCCGGCCCGGGGGTCGCAGGACGCGAGCGGATCGAGCGGCGTGTCCGCCGGCACCGGCGTCGGCTCATCGGCCGGGCACTTCCCCACGGTGCCCGTGGTGTAGACGACGTATTCGGGCGCCACGGCGTCTTCGGGCAGGTTGCGCAGCTCCCAGTCGCCGGCGATCTTGTTGAGGGCTCTGAACACGCCGGCTCCGGTCCGCAGCCAGACCCACTGGATGCCATAGGCGACGGTTCCATCGGGCGGGTAGTCCTCGGGCGGACGGCCCGGGTCGTCGGCCCCGGGTTCGGGCAGGAAGTCGGCGCCGAGCACGGCCCGCACCCGGTCCGCGTACTCGTCCTGGATCAGCAGGCAGTCCCGCCGGACGAAGAACTGGATGCCTTCCTCGCGCCAGTTCTCCGGCCCGGGCTCGACGTGCCGGCCGTAGACCTTGAGAATCTGGGCCACCTGCGCCTCCTGCGGGGTGGTGGCCCCGAAGGGATATTCGGGGCGATCTGCGTCGTCGTTGTCCTGGGGCACGGCATATCTCCTTGGGCTGGGCGGGCAAGATTTCTACACTGAGCCAATGGCCGAGGGCGAGGCGTTGCTCAGGATGGCTTTGTCGCGTCCGGTCGAGGCTCTGGCGGCGGCCGATCGGCTGATCGCGCGACGGCCGGCCGCGGGCCCGGTCTCATTCGCCCATCAGGCGCGGGCCATCGTGCTGCGCGACGCCGGGCGGCTCGACGAGGCCATCGCGGCGGCGCGGCTGGCGTTGCGCCGCGCCCTCGCCTCCGGCGATCCGGGGCGCGCGACCGACGTGCGGGCCACGCTCGGCGTGGCCCTCGTCATGAACGGGCGGACCAGGGCCGGTCTCGCCGAACTCGACGCGGCGGTCGCCGCCAGCAGCGGGCAGCTCGGCGGCCGGGTGCTGACGCGCCGCGGCATCGAACTCGCGTCGCTGGGCCGCCGGCAGCAGGCGCTGGCCGACCTCAACCGCGCGATCACGCTGCTGCATCGGGCCCGCGACCACGTCTGGGAGGCACGGGCCCGGACCGCGCGGTTCCTGGTGTACGCGATCATCGGTCAGGCCGCCCGGGCCGACCGCGACCTGGCCGTCGCGGAGCGGTTGTTCGCTGAGGCGGGGCAGGAACTGGAATCGGCGATGATGGTGCAGAACCGCGCCGATGTCGCCGTCCAGGCCGGCGACCTGCCGGGTGCCCTGGCGTATCTCGACGAGGCCGGGAAGCGGTACGACCGGCTCGGTCTGCACTGGCCGGACCTGGTTTTCGACCGGTGCAAGGTGTTGCTGGCGGCGGGGCTCACGGACGAGGCGCTGGCCGAGGCCGACGCCGGTCTCGCGCGGCTGGCCCACCGGTCCTCCGACCGGGCGAAGCTGCTGTTCGTGGCCGCGCGGGCGGCTCAGGCGGCGGGCCGGCCCGACGGCGCGGCGGAGCGGGCACGCACGGCCCGTGACCTGTTCCGCGCGCAGGGCCGTCCGTGGTGGACGGCCCGGGCCGCCTTCGTGCTGGTGCAGTCCCGCTACGACGCCGGGCGGCGGGACGGCCGGATCACGGCGCAGGCGGCCCGGATCGCCGACCGGCTCGACGAGTTGGGCGCCGAGGAGGCTCCCGCGGCGCACCTGCTGGCGGGGCGGCTCGCGGCGGACAACGGGCGGAAGGCCGACGCCGACCGGCACCTGGCCCGTGCCGCCCGGTTCCGCCGGCGCGGGCCGACCTACGGGCACGCCGCCGGCTGGCTGGCTCAGGCGCTGCGGGCGGACGCAGCCGGCCGGACCGGGGCAGCGCTCAACGCGTGCCGGCGCGGGCTGCTCGCCGCCGGGGAGCACCAGCGGCGCCTCGGCGCGGTGGAGCTGCGGGTGCACGCCGCCGCGTACGGCACGGAACTGGCCGCGATCGGGGCGCGGCATGCCCTCCGCCGCGGCGACCCCCGGATGTTGTTGCTGTGGAGCGAGCGGTGGCGGGCCAGTGCCCTGGCCCCGATGGCGCCGCGACCCGCGGACGACGGCGAACTCGCCGCCGATCTGTCGGCGCTGCGGGAGGTGATGAACCGGCTCGACTCCGGCCGGGCCGGCGGCGGCCCGACCGCCTCCCTGGAGCAGGATCGGCGGCGGCTGGAGGCGTCGATCCGGGCGCACACCCGACGGGCCGCCGGTGCGGCCCGTCCCGATGATCCGACCCCGGCGCGGGCCGCCGCCGACGAGATCCTCGATCAGCTCGCCGGCAACACCCTGGTCGAGCTCGTGGCCGTCGACGGCATGCTGTACGCGATCACGGCCCGCCGCGGCCGGGTCCGCCTGCACCAGGTCGGGCCCGTCGAGGCGGCGGTGCGGGAGGTGGAGCTGGCCCGGTTCATGCTGCGCCGGCTGGCCCGCGGCCGCCCGCCGCCCGACTCCCTCGCCCACCTGGCGGAGGCCGGCCGGCTGCTCGAGGCGCGGCTGCTCGGCCCGGCCGCCGCCGACCTCGACGGCGGACCGGTCATCCTGGCCCCGCCCGGCCCGCTGCAGGGCGTGCCCTGGGGGATGCTGCCCACGCTGTTCGGCGTGCCGTGGAGCGTGGCGCCCTCGGCGGCCCTCGCGCTGCACGCCGGGCGTCGCCGGCCGCCCCGGGGCGGCCGGGTGGTGATCGTCGTCGGGCCGGGCCTGCGCGGCTCCCGC
>Ga0307516_10001187_pt1 | contig 36428 bp, 32 predicted proteins | sample 19_EM_MG_FD_203310 | JGI IMG/M metagenome (GOLD analysis project Ga0307516, IMG submission 203310) | Populus trichocarpa ectomycorrhiza microbial communities from riparian zone in the Pacific Northwest, United States - 19_EM | ecosystem: Host-associated > Plants > Roots > Unclassified | place... | reverse complement strand
TGCCTTCGTCCGCGGCCGCAATGAACGTGCGCAATTGATCCAGTGAAACGCCATCCAGCATATATCGGCTCCGTCGATATGTGCTATCGAGAGATATAGGCTACCAACTAGAGGGCTGTGGGACTAGTCTTTTCCCATGGAATCTGTAGCAGCCGCCAGATGGAGCGGCCTTTTCTCATGGTGCGATCGAACAAGTCGTGACCTGGAGTTATTCTGGACGTCGTGCGCGTTAGCATAGCCACGGCGCGGAGTCGGCATGTGCGGACGGCCCTGCAGCCATGAGCGCAGATGGTTCCGGCGAATCCGTTCAGAACGAACCCGTGACAGCTGCTCTGGCGGACCGCAAGACGCGCCTGCAACGCCTGCGTTGGCCTCTCATGTCGCTCGCGGCCATTGCCGTACTTGGCGGCGGCGCTTATTTCTATATCACAGGTGGCCGGTACCAGAGCACCGACGACGCGTACGCACAGGCAGCCACCGTGTCTATCAGCGCCGATGTGGCGGGGCGGGTCAGCGAGATCGAAGTGCGCGACAATGAACTCGTGCAGCGCGGCGCGACGCTATTCAAGTTGGACGACGCGTCGTTTCGCATCGCCGTCAGCGACGCCGCGGCGCAGGTAGCAGACGCGCGGCTGCAGATCGAGTCGCTGAAGTCGACCTACCGGCAGCGACAAGTCGAGCTGCGTGCCGCACGAGATACCGAGACCTATGCGCAGCAGCAATACGATCGGCAGAACCGGCTCCTCGTGTCCGGCATCGCGTCGCAGGCGCAGTTCGATCAGGCGGCTCATGCGCTCGATGCTGCGCGTCAACAAGTGGCCAACGTTCAGCAGCAGATCGGCGTGGCACTCGCCAACTTAGGGGGTGACCCCAACATTGCACCCGAACGCCATCCTCTGGTCGCGCAGGCGCAGGCCTCACTGGATCGCGCGCAGCTCAACTTGTCCTATACTGTGATCAGAGCCCCGACGGATGGCGTCGTGGCCAAAGTAGAGCAGCTGCAAGTCGGCGACACCATAGCGGCGTCGGCACCGGTGTTCGTCTTGGTGTCGACTCGCGATGTGTGGATCGAGGCGAACTTCAAGGAAGTCCAGCTCGCCCGCATGCACCCCGGCCAGCCAGCGACCGTCGAGATCGATCGATACCCGGGCCGGCGATTTGCGGCAAAAGTCACGAGCGTGAGCCCGAGCACGGGTTCGCAATTTTCCATGCTGCCGCCGGAGAACGCGACGGGCAACTGGGTGAAGGTGGTGCAACGGGTGCCGGTTCGTCTACAGCTGGCCGACGTCGATGCGGGGTTTCTGTTGCAGGCGGGATTGAGCGCCGATGTGACCGTCGATACGCACTCGCCTGACCGCAGGCTCACCGCTGCAACCCCACCCGCCTCCGCAAGGGAGGTGTCGCATTGAGCAGTGCCGCTGCGCAGACTGCCGGGATCGATGGAGCACGCCGGGCGCTCATCACGGTCTCTGTCATGTTGGCGTCAATCATGCAGTCGCTCGACAACACGATCGCCAATGTAGCGCTGCCGCGCATTCAGGGCTCGGTCTCGGCAACCCAGGACCAGATGGCCTGGGTGCTGACCTCGTACATCGTCGCCGCGGCCATTATGACGCCGTTGAGCGGATGGCTTGCCGGCCAAATCGGCCGCAAACGGGTGTTCCTGTATTCGGTCGCGGGCTTCACGGTGGCGTCGATGCTCTGCGGCCTCGCGCAATCCCTTCCGCAGATCGTACTGGCGCGGCTGTTGCAAGGACTGTGTGGGGCCGCGCTGGTCCCGTTGTCGCAGGCGGTGCTGCTCGACATCAACCCGCCGGCGCGGCATGCCCGCGCGATGGCCGTGTGGGTGATGGGCGTGACCTTGGGTCCCATCATCGGTCCCGCACTCGGCGGTTGGTTGACCGAGAACTACAATTGGCGCTGGGTGTTCTATATCAACGTCCCCTTCGGGGCCCTCGCGTTTCTGGGCATCTTGGGTTTTCTTCCGGAGGCGGCGATCCGCAAAGCACGTTTCGATTTCTTCGGCTTCGTAGCCTTAAGTTTGGCGATTGCCGCCTTTCAGATCATGCTGGATCGCGGGCAATTGAAGGACTGGTTTAGTTCAACGGAAGTCTGGATCGAAGCCACCGTCGCGGCGGTGGCTTTCTATTTGTTCGTGGTTCACATGCTGACGACGACAGAGCAGCGCTTCGTGAGTCCTGCGCTCTTCAAGGACCGGAACTTCCTCACCGGCAATCTGTTCATTTTCATCGTGGGGATGGTGCTATTCGCCACGCTGGCGCTGTTGCCGCCGTTGCTGCAAGGTCTGCTCCACTATCCCGTCGTGACCACGGGTCTCGTGACGGCACCGCGAGGGGTCGGTACGCTGGCTGCGATGTTCATCGTCGGACGCATCATGGGCAAGGTCGACACCCGCCTGATCATCGGTATCGGCTTTGCGTTGACTGCGGTTGCCTCGTGGCAAATGACCGGGTTCGATCTGCAGATGGACTCCGCCATGGTCGTATGGTCCGGACTCTCCCAGGGATTGGGTACCGGCTTCGTCTACGTGCCGCTCGCGGCGGCCACTTTCGCGACGCTGACGCCGGCGCTGCGGAACGAGGGCACGGCGATCTTCAGCCTCACCCGTAACCTCGGCAGCAGTATCGGCATTTCGGTGGTGAACACCCTGTTGACGCGCAACGCGCAGATCATGCACGCGACGCTCGGCGAACACGTGACCCGCTACAACCCGATTCTCCGCGCCCAACTGCCGGGCGGATCGCCGAGCGTGCGCACCTTGGCGGGATTGAATGCAACCGTGACGGAGCAGGCGGCCATGATCGCCTACAACAACGATTTCCAATTGATGATGGTGTTGAGTCTGGCGGCAATCCCACTGGTTTTCCTGCTGCGCAGGGGCGGGGGCAGTGCTGAGCCAGTCCACATTGAGTGATGACGCAGGGCATTGCCGTGGATTCATGTTGTTTGCATAAGCCTTGTGTACCGATGGCGCGGGCGATCGTCCTGACGTGTGCCCTTGGCTGCGGAGGCTGCGCCGTGGGCCCCAATTTCGCGCGACCCACGGCTCCGTCGGCGGCGCGATATACGGCCGACAATCTGCGCGCCGAAGAGGCCTCCGCGAGCGACACGGTACAGCACATCGCCCTCGGCCGAGAGATCGAGGGCAATTGGTGGACTCTGTTCCGTTCCGATGCCATCGATCAACTGGTCAAACAGGCGCTGGAACACAACCGGAGCCTGCTGGCATCAAAGGCGACGCTCGCACAGGCCCAGGAGCTTGCGCTGGCGCAAGCGGGCTCACGGTACCCGCAAGTCGATCTGACCGGCGGTACCGGTCGTCAGCAGTACGGGCAGGAGTTTCTGGGTGGATTCGGAAAAATACCCCCCTTTACGTACTTCGCCGTCGGGCCCGCCGTGAGCTACACGCTCGACTATACCGGAGGTGTCGCGCGCGGCGTGGAGCGCCAGTACGCGCTGGCCGAGGTGGAGCGGCATCAGCTCGATGCGGCGTATTTGACGGTCACCGGTCAGGCAGTCATGCAAATGCTGGCGATCACCTCAGCCCGCGCACAGATGGCGACCGTTGAGACCATCCTCATGCAGGATCGGGATAACCTTCGGCTGGTGCAGACCGCGTTCGACAATGGATCGGTGGCTCGCGAAGATGTGGTGAGCGCGCAGAGCCAGATTGCCAATGACATGACCTTGCTGCCGTCCTTGCGCCAGGACCTGGCGAAAGCGCACCACGCGCTGTCGGTGGTGCTCGGCCGAGTACCGGCGAGTGAGCTCCCTCCCGATGTCGATTTAGGGCAAATTACTCTGCCGCCCGATTTACCGGTGAGCTTGCCCTCAGAGCTTGCCCATCGCCGGCCCGATATCCTTGCGGCGGAGGCCCGACTGCATGCGGCGACCAGTGCCGTCGGTGTCGCGCAATCCAACCTGTATCCGAAGATACAGCTGAGCGCGTCGGTGGGACAGCAATCACTCAAAGCGGACCAGTTGTTCGACCGGGCGAGTAATGCCTGGAGCATTATCTCGGGTTTGACGGCACCGATTTTCGACGGCGGCACGTTGCGGGCCGAGAAACGGGCAGCGGTCGAGGCCATGCGCGCGAGCGCGGCCAACTATGAGCAGACCGTGCTCGAGGCGTTTGCGCAAGTGGCCGACCTGCTCGAGGCCCTGGATCACGACGCCGAGCAACTCGATGCCTAGGCTCAGGCACAGCGAGCCGCGCAGAGCAGTCTTGACCTGGCGCGCCTGAGCTACCAAGAAGGCAACGCGGGTGTCTTATTGGTATTGGACGCCGAGCGCTCGTACCAGCAGGCGCGCCTCGGACATGTCAGGGCGGTGGTGCAGCGCTATTTCGATACCGTGCAACTCTTCCTGGCACTGGGTGGTACGAGTCCGAGCGCGCCGGCGGCGGTCGCCGGCGACCGGGAACCTCAGCGGTAGACAGCACTTGCAGCAGAGAAATAGATGGACTGTATTGAGGGCGTCTGATTCGGATATGCTAGGTGAAAGACCGTTGAGGTCTCGAACGGGGCGTCGATTCTATGTTTCATACGCGCGCACTATTAGTCTTGAGTCTTTTCCTCGCCTGGGCATCGGCCTATGGGCAAGCGGATGGTGGGGAAAAGAACGCGACCCCGGAGGATATACAGGGGGAGTGGCAATTGTTGCCGCTGCCGGACGCGATGCAGTTCAAAATTCTGCAGTCGAATCCGTGGCCCTCGGAGTGCCAATACTTTTCTTATTCCCGCGCGGGTGGTCTCAAGGGCATCGAGAAGCCTAAAGCACCCTGCGATGTCATGTCGGCTGCGCAATTGCGGGAGGCGGTGACGCGCGTTCCAGCCGTCGTGTCCTGGACATACGATTTTAGTGTTTCGCACCAAAAGGGCATCCTGATCGTCACCCGTAGCGATAAGAAGGACTATATGGAGGTGTGGGAGCCGCACGTCGTTGAAAAGGCATTTGCCAAGGGCGGCGAGCAATTCCTTGCGGGGGATCTGGTCCTGTATCTCGCCGATATGGAATCGAAGCAATTGGTTTGGTTGCGCCACTTGCGGAAACTGCCCTGAGGTTCGGCGTAGCGCCCGATGTTGGCATGAGTCACTGCGCAGAGAGTGGCAGCGCTGCTGCGGAAGGTAGGGGTGTGGATTGGGCTGGAGAGGAAAGAGCGGGAGCGGATTTCGGGGCATTCTGCGCACGTGGGTGCGGCGCCGGATCTATTGGCGCTTAACATGGACTTGCCGTCGGTGAAGCAGGCGGAGTTCGAAATCACGCGCTTGCTGAATACGGATACCGTTGCGCTGCGAAACGTCCGCTGCAGCGGCAACTGTCGACATCGCAGTGCGGAAGAATGTGCCTCGACCACTCATCTGGTATTCCCCTATCGAGGCGTTTACCTGCGGCACGTGGGCAACGATCAGGCGGTGACCGATGCCAACCACGTGCTGTTCTTCAACGCCGACGAGGGTTATCAGATCAGTCATCCATTGGCCGGAGGCGATGCAAGCCTGTCGCTTAGCGTATCGGAACGCACCCTGCGGGAACTCGCGCCGAGATCTCTGGTCAATGACCGCGAATCGATAGGGTTCCGTCGTCAACATTTGCGTATCGATCCGCGCGCACAAGCCTTGGTCGCGGTGCTCCGCCATTGCCTGGACAACGCGACCATCGAGCCGTTGGAGGGCGAGGGCCTGGTGCTCAACTTGGTGTGTCGTAGCCTGGGACCTCGCACAACACACGAGCCGGGAGCGACTCGCTCGCGGCACCGGCTGGCCGATCGGGTGAAGGTCTTGTTGGCCAGCGATCTGTCGCGGCGTTGGACACTCGCGGACATCGCCGCGGAAATCGGCGGCTCGCCGGTCTATCTGACGCAGGTGTTTCAACGGACCGAAGGCATACCCCTCTATCGCTATCAGCTCCGGTTGCGTCTCGCGCGAGCACTGGACCTGATTGCGCGATATGACGATTTGTCCGCTTTGGCCGCAGATCTGGGCTTTTCCAGCCATAGTCATTTTGCTGCCGCTTTTCGGCAGGCGTACGGCCGGTCGCCGACGGCTTTCAAGCAATCCGCGCAGCGCTGTTAGAGATTGCTAAAGATTTCGACAGCGGCGGCACATGTGAGATGTTTTCCTATAGCTGCCCGAACCGCGGGCTGTTAGCCCAGGGGCTGGGCGAAGGAGGTGAGCGATGTCGATCCAGGTCTTTAGGCGTCTCCATGAAGGCCCGGGACTACTCGTACTACCGAATGCTTGGGATGCGGGTAGTGCTCGCTTGATCGAGAGCGTGGGCGCAAAGGCGATTGCGACCACGAGCGCCGGACTCGCGTGGGCGCATGGTTTTCCGGATGGGAACGTGCTGCCGAACGATCAACTGCTCGCTGCGATCGGCGACATAGCGCGCGTCATTCGGGCGCCGCTCACAGTTGACATTGAGGCCGGCTATTCGGATGCCGCGCATGCCGTGGCCCGGCTCGTTGCCCGTATTGCGGCTGTCGGTGTCGCGGGCATCAACATCGAGGACGGTGCCGGCTCGCCCGATCTGTTGTGCAAGAAGATTGCGGCGATCCGCGAGAGCATCGGGCATTTGGGTGTCGACCTGTTTATCAACACGCGCACCGATGTCTATCTACGAGGGATTGCCTCCGGAGACGCGGCCATCGAGGAAGTGATCGGTAGAGCCTCGCGCTACCGCGAGGCGGGTTGCGACGGTCTGTTTGTTCCCGGCCTTTCAGATGGCGCCGCCATGGCGGTCATTGCTGCGGCGATCAACCCGTTGCCCCTCAACATCATGGCGGTCCCGAATCTGCCGTCGCTAGACCTGCTGCAAAAGCACGGCGTCCGACGCCTGAGTGCCGGGTCCGCGATCGCACAGGCGGCTCTTGGTTACACGAGTCGCCTCGCGGCTGGGTTCCTTGCCGGCACGATGAGCGAACTGTTCGACGCGACTACGGAGTACGCCACGGTAAATAGGCTGTTCGCGGACAGGGACCGTCAGTAGCGGCTTTTGGGATTCCCCACTTGCATCGGGGCCGGTACCTATGTAGACTTACGACTATGGGTAAAGAAGATCGCAGTGTAAGGATGTCTCTCCAGACGTTGCACGTGCTGGAGGCGTTCTTGGAAGACCCGACCGATCAGCTATCGGGTGCGGATGTCCACCAACGCTGCGGTATTGCCTCAGGGACTTTGTATCCCATTCTCCTTCGGCTCGAGTCGGCAGGTTGGTTTGTCAGTCGATGGGAGTCCATCGATCCCTCCGCGGCGGGCCGGCCCCGTCGCCGCCTGTATCGACTGACCTCAACGGGTCTTAAGCGAGCCAGCGAAGTTTTTGCAAGCTTCAACAGAGGGGTCCTCACATGAGCGAACGCAACGTGAACCCGGTACCACGTGCAGTGGCGTCCTCCGATGACTTGCAGGCAAGACCGGAAGGGCTTGCGCATTGGTTGATCCATCACGCGGCACGCAGGGCGCCACCGGATCTTTCAGAGCGTTTGGAGGAGGAGTGGCGGGCTGATGTGGCGGTCCGGTCTTCAGCAATATCGCAATTACGATTTGCACTCGGGTGCTGCTGGGCTACGAGTGTGATTGTACGGGAACACCCAACGAGTATTCCGGTAGCCAGCGCCGCCATGGGGCCGAAGATCACACTCGGCTTTGCGGGCGACGAGTCCGGACTTTTCGCGCGCCGCTCAATCACGTTTTTCCTGGTCGCGGGCCTTCACATCGCGTTGTTTTACGGGCTGATGACCGGTCTTGCCTTCAAAATCGCCAAAGTGATACCAACTTCGTTCCACGTCCGGATTTTGCAGCCGCCGCAGGCGCGTACTTTGCCGCCGCTACCGCCGCCATTGACGAAGTCGATCATTGAACTTCCACCGCCTGAATTTCGGCCGACGACAGCCGTTATCGATGACGGAGACATCACTGCGAGGTCGACCGAAGTCGTGCCAGATCAACCCGAAACCGCGCCGGTAGTACCTTTTCACGAAGTGACCCGCGTACAGGGAGGGCCGGGAAGTGGATTTCCGAATACCGATGACTTCTATCCGTCGATCGCGAAGCGCCTGGAGGAGCAGGGGGTCAGCACGGTTCGTGTTTGCGTAGGCCCCAGCGGGCAGCTGACCTCTGATCCCACGATAGCGCAGACCTCCGGTAGCGCGCGACTCGATGACGGTGCGCTGCTGCTGGCGAAGGCGGGCTCCGGGCACTACCGGGCGGCGACTGAAGATGGCCGAGCGGTGAATTCGTGTTACTCGTTCCGTGTTCGGTTCGCGCTCAGGACGGGGCGGTAAAGCTCGCGCAAAGTTGACCGATCGGACTGCCGGAGCCAGGGGATTGTGAGGTTCAATCAGGACAGATCGAGCCGTCGATAAATTCGCGAAGTATGCAAAGGTCGCGGAGACGTTGGCCGATCTTCAGAGCCGTGGCTTGAAGAAGATCGGATTCATCAATAACGAGCTGTTTTAGTAATTACAAGGTGTCTCTAAGAAGCACATGCGACGCTTCTCGCAGGGCCTGTGCCGCGCAACTTCGACAGCGCACGCCGCGGAAATGGTAACCTCAACTTGTAGCTGAGCTGTGACGCCTTGAACAAGAATCTCGCGCGAAGGACGGCATTATGCGGCAACGATTGGCGGCTCCATTTCTGTGTCTGGTGCTAGTCCCGGCGGGGGTGTCGACCTGCCTGGCGGCGGACGTGTCCGCGGACCTGCATATTGATCGCGTAACGGTGTACCGCCAAGGTGCGGTGGTAACACGTGCCGGAGAGGTCGCGATTCCGGCCGGATCAAATCGACTCATTGTTCGCGGTTTACCGGCGTCGATCGACTCGAAGACGTTACGCGTCACGGTCGAAGGGGGATCGGTACAACTCGGTGGCGTCGAACTGGCAAAGATCAATGAGGGGAAGTTCGTGTCTGAGGCCGAACGTGAGCTCAGACGCAAGATCGAGGAGACGGGCGACCAGCGGGTCGTCATCCAGGATGACGTGAATACCGCGGAAACGCAGCTGAAATTGCTGGACTCGCTCGCGGCTAACCCCGTGGGGAGTACAACGAGGGCCTCGATAGACGGGGCAAATCTCGGGACCGTATTGACGACGATGGCGACGAGCGCCGGCGCAGCCCGTAAACGCGTGCGCGACGCCCATCTGAGGCTGCGCACTCTGGATCGGGAACTCGAGAAGATGAAGGCGGACCTCGCGAAAGTGGCGACGCAAAGCAAGCAGAGCACGGAAGTTCGGGCATCCGTTGAGGCGGCCGGCGCGGCGACCGCCAACCTTGCCGTCTCCTACACGATTGAGAATGCTGGTTGGGACTGGATTTATCAGGCGCGACTGGATACCGCAAAGAAGCGAATCTCTTTGGACCGACAAGGATCGGTTCACCAGGGAAGCGGGGAGGACTGGAAGAACGTGGTGTTGACTTTGACCACGGCGCTGCCGGCCGATGACGTCGCGACTCCTCGGATCAATTCCCTGTTCTTGGATCTACAAGTACCGCCGCCTCCGCGGAGCGAGGCGTTGGGCATGATGGCGAAGCGGTCGAGGGACGTACTAGGCGCTCCGTCGGCGGTTGCGGCGCCGCCTGCGGAACTGCAAGAGGTCATGGTGACGGGCGGCCGGCGCCAGGCGGCAGCCTCCTCGACGGACTATATCGCCGAATATAAAATCCCGTCGCGGGTCTCCCTGAGCGCCGATCGGGAACCGCGGCTCTATCCGATCGCCGAGGATGAATTCGAGGTCGACCTGGTGGCCCGTATCGTGCCAAGCGCCAGTCACGCGGCGCATTTGGAATCGGTCTTCAAGTACCAGTCTCAACTGCCCATCGAAGCCGGGCAGTTGGAGTTGTATCGGGACGGCGCTTTTGTCGGTGAAGCGGAGACGCAGGCGTTCCTACCGGGCGCGGAAGTCCGAATGCCGTTTGGCGCCGACGAGCGTATCCGGGTGGCGGTCCGAAATGAACAGGCCCAATCCGGACAGCGGGGGGTCATCTCCAAGCAAACGGTCAAAGAAACGCGCCAGCGCTTCGAAGTCACGAGTTATCACCCAGGGCCGATTCCAGTCGAAATCATCGACCGCATTCCAGTCAGCAAGAACGCGGACATCCACGTCGAAGTCCTCAAAGGCGCGACTGAAGCCACGGTCAAGGATTTTGAGGGGAAGCCGGGTCTGCTGCTGTGGAAGCTCGACGCGCCACCGCAAAAAGCAGTCTCCATCCGGCACTACTATTCCGTGCAGTACCCATCCGGCCGGGAACTCGAGCAAAGCGAGGCGGATACCGCGGTTGATGCCGCGGAGTAGAAGTCGACGGGTTCGAGCGGGGCTGGCGAACGCGGCCGGGGGCGCGGCGTTTGGGCGAAGGTGCAACTGCTTGATTTCTCTGATGGTGCGCTGCCGCTGACGCGCGTTCAATCTTGACGTGGCCCCTCGCCGGATGAGCGTGCGGCATTCCTGCTGCGCGAAGTGTTCGACACTGAGTACACCGAAATCGCGCAGATACTCGGCAAGAGCGAGGCCGCTTGCCGCCAGATGCTGAGCCGCGCCCGCAAGCGGGTACGCGAGCAGCGGCCTCGTGCGCAGGTGAGCGCGACCGCACACCGCTCCGTCCTCGAGCGCTTCGCGTATGCGATTCAGATGCAGGACAAGGCCGCGCTCCTGGAATTGGTGTCCGAGGGAGCAAACTGGACCTCCGACGGCGGGGGCGAGGCCCGAGCCGCGCTCAAGGTGATTCGCGGCCGCGAACGCGTGGTGCGCTTCGCGCTGGCAGTGTTGGGCCGCAATATGGACCGGCTCGCGTTTGAAATGACTGTGGTGAACGGCGAGCCGGCGCTCGCGCTGCGAGCCGAAGGCAGGCTCTTGTCGATCATCACCGTGTTGACGGACGGAACGCGGATCCTGGATTTCTACGCCGTCTTGAACCCGAGCAAGCTCGCGGCGTCGTCGGCCACCGCGCACGGTTGATCACCCTGTCACACGCGCGCGTCTCGCCTCGTCTATGAAGCTGTATTTGTTCTATGAAGCAGCATTCAAATCGCACAAAGGAGAGATCAACATGAAAACCCGCATCGAAGTTCAGCACGTCAATCCCAAGATCATGCAGTTGTTGCTGGCGATCGAAGGCTACCTGCATGGCTCCAGTCTGGGATCCCGCCTGCAGCACCTGGTCAAGACGCGCGCATCCCAGATCAACGGCTGTGCGTACTGTCTCGACATGCACACCAAGGATGCCCGAGCCGAGGGCGAATCCGAGCAGCGCCTGTACGCGCTGGATGCCTGGCGTGAGACGCCGTTCTTCGACGAGCGCGAGCGCGCGGCGCTTGCGTGGACCGAAGCGGTGACGCAGGTTGCCGAGAGTCACGTTCCGGATGATGTGTACGATTTAGTGAGGCTGCACTTCACCGAGCAGGAACTGGTCGATCTCACGCTTGCCATAACCAACATCAACGCATGGAACCGACTGAACATCGCCTTCCGCACGACGGCCGGAAACTATCGTCACGGGATCCGGTGATCATGCCGCCTCCGCAGCGGCGGCGTTGAGCCACGGTTACGCCTCGCTCTTGAGCTTGAGGCGCAGTGTCCGAACGCAGGTCTTTGGGTCGGCGGTCATTGTGCTCTTTGATATCTCGCCGATGACTCTAGGTCGTACCGGGTGCACCGATCAACCGAAATATCTACTGCGAGTGAATAGAAACGCGTGAACGAGTGCGCGCCGGGTCGAGTCGCCGGCTTCGATTGCTGGTGGAGTGGGAACTGCTAATATTTGGCCGCCAAGGAGCATAGCCAATGACAACGATGCCCGCGAAGACCGCTGCAGCGAAACCCGTGTGGGCTTTGCTCGATAAATATTCGATCGAGATGACGGCCAAGGACGTGCCGCACCTCGAGGAGGCGGCCGACATCATCCCTCAGGGAACCAAGATTCCTGTCACGTTCCTGCCCGGCGAGACCTTCGAAATGCGGATCGCCGCGGCGAAGCGGGTGCGGGATCTGGGCTTTCTGCCGATACCGCACATCTCGGCGCGCCGGTTGACGTCGCAGGAGGAACTGGAAGGTTTTCTTGCAGGCCTGCAGCGCGAGGTGGGGACCGACCATGCCTTCGTGGTTGCCGGCGACCCGCCGCAGCCCATGGGCCCCTATGAGGATGCGTTGTCGGTCATCCGCACCGGCCTGTTGGCAAAGTACGGAATCCGTAGGATCGGCATTTCGGGCTACCCGGAAGGCCACCCCGATATCGGCAACGAGAAATTGTGGCAGGCCAGCCGGGAGAAGCAAGACGCCATCCTGGAGCGCGGCCATGACTTTGCGGTGGTCACTCAGTTCTCCTTTGACGCCGAGCCAGTGCTCGCCTGGCTGGAGCAGGTTCGCAAAGCGGGCATCCATGCATTGGTTCGCGTGGGCGTTCCCGGGCCCGCCAGCGTGAAACGGCTGCTGGCCTTCGCAACCAGGTGCGGAGTTGGCGCGTCGACCAGAGTGATGAAGAAATACGGCTTATCGCTTACTCATCTGCTGTCCAAGGCTGGTCCAGACCAGCTGATCCAGGAGTACGCCGCCGGACTGGATCCGGCCAGGCATGGCGAGGTGCTGATGCATCTTTATCCCTTTGGAGGACTGCGGGCGACCGCCGAGTGGGTCCGCGACTTCCGGGAACGGAGTGGTTACCGGAGCTGACCGACGCGCACGAGATACTGGTCGCGTCAATTTCGAGGGGGCAAATGACTTCCCATCCCACCGCCGGCATATCCAGTTTGACCCTCCTATTCTCCGCGCTCGCCGTAGGTTGCGCCGGCCAAACCGCCGTTCCGCCTTCCAAAGCGGAGAACACCGTGGCTCTGAAAAACACGGCGTCCCTGGAGAAGACGCTGGCGCGGCTCGAAGCCGAGGCGCAGCGCATTCAAGACGTGAGCGAGGTGAAGCGCCTGCAGCGCTCCTACGGCTATTACGTGGACACCGCATCGTGGGACGAAGTCACCGATCTTTTCACGGACGACGCGTCTCTGGAGCTGGCCCTCGATGGCGTCTACATCGGTAAAGAGCACATCCGAAAGTGTCTGTACACGCTGACCGATGGTCGTGTCGGTTTGAAAGAAGGACAACTGAACGAGCACATGCAGCTGCAGCCGGTGGTGCATGTGGCGGAAGACGGCCGCACCGCGAAAGGGCGGTGGCGCGCGCTCATCATGGTCGGCCAGTTCGGCAAGAGCGCCGCATGGGGCGAAGGCGTGTATGAAAACGAGTACGTGAAGCAGGGCGGGATCTGGAAAATCGCCCGGGCGCATTGGTATCAAACCTTCGTCGTGCCCTATGAGGGCGGCTGGGCGAAGAACAGAGACCTGAACGGTGGAGTCGCCATCTCGAAAAAGCTGCCGCCCGATAGGCTGCCCACCGAGCACTACGAAACGTGGCCCGGCGTGTACGTTCCGCCGTTTCACTATCCGAATCCCGTGACCGGCGCAGGCGCGGCGGTGGAAATATCCGAGGCCGAAGAGCCGCTCTTCACCGATCCGGACGGCGCCGCGCTGCAGCAGGCAATCCGCGCTCTCAGGTCACGCGTGCAGTCCTTGCAAGACACGGATCAGATCGAGCGGTTGATTTCCGCGTATGGCTATTATTTGGACAAGCAGCAGTGGACCGATCTCAGCAATCTTTTCGCGGAAGACGCGACGATGGAGGTTTCGCAGCGTGGTGTCTATGTCGGCAAGGCGAGCATTCGGCGTTCTTTGGAGCTGTTCGGTCCGGAGCCCATCGAGCCGGGGCATTTGCACAATCACATTCAGGTTCAGCCGGTGATTCATGTCGCGCCGGACGGCAAGCGTGCATGGTCGCGCAGTCGCGCGCTGAGCCAGATCGGCACGTTCGGCAAGCCCGGTGTTTGGGGCGACGGTGTGTACGAGAATGAATTCGTGAAAGAGAATGGCGTGTGGAAATTCGAGAAGGACCACATCTACACCACATTCTTCGCCGAGTACGACACGGGCTGGCTGACTGGGCGCCACGGCACGCCCAAGGTGAGCGAAAAGATTCCGCCTGATCGCCCGCCCACTGAAGTTTACGATGGCTTTCCCGGGGTCTATATCCCGCCGTTCCACTATCAGAATCCGGTGACGGGCGGCGCCGCGCCGGCCGTCGAGCCGGTGAGGCTTCCGACCGCGAAGTCGGCTTATCAAGACGCGATCAAACGACTCGCGACCGTCGCGGCGGTCATCGGGCGTCTCGAAGACGAGCATGCGATCGAGAACTTACAAGGAAGCTACGGTTTCTATGTGGACAAGGCGCTGTGGCAAGACGCCGCCGATTTATTCGCCGATGACGGCACCCTCGAGATCGGCGGCCGCGGTGTGTTCGTCGGCAAGAAGCGCATTCACGAGTATCTGGCGTGGCTTGCGCCGCAGGGGCTCACCCAAGGCCATGTGTTCAATCACATTCAGCTGCAGCCCATCGTCACGATCGCGCCGGATGGTCGATCCGCGAAGGCGCGTTGGCGCTTTCTCGCGGAAGTCGGCGAAGTCGAGAAGTACGCGATTTGGGGCATCGGCACTTACGAAAACCAATACGTCAGAGAAAACGGCGTCTGGGAGATCAAAGATCTCCACGCCTATTTCAGAATGTACACGCCGTACGGCGAGGGCTGGGCGAAGCAGGCCATGCCGAACACGCAGCCGGAAAAAGACTTGCCGCCCGACCGGCCGCCGAGTTTGAGCTACGCGATTTATCCCGCGACCTTCGTGCCGCCGTACCACTATAAGAACCCGGTTACGGGAAAGTAGCGCAGGCGACGCGCAGCGGACGCGGGCGGCTCAAGTGGGGCCCGGAGCCAGTTCCACAGGCGGGAGCCGGCAGCTCTGTGACCTCGGCGAGCGAGGGTCATAGTACCGAAACATTCCGGGAACAGACTGCCCAACAAGCGCCGCTGGGCGCCATCGAGCAAACGTGAGTTGTACTCCCCCGTCCAACCACCGATGGCGCCCAGTTGGACGCCCTGCGCTCAGCAGCTCACATCGAAATTCTCGGTATGCGTAGAGCAGCTACTTTGCGGTGCTGTATATCTCCGAGCCCGCCAGCAGATACCCGCCTACCCGCAGACGTAGCTGGTCGTCTCCGAAAGATTGCCGGGGGCAGCTCCTACGGGCTGGATGCAGCCGAGGCGTTCGTCGGCGTAGACGTGCGAAGTCATGCCCGCCCATGCCTTTTGGAATTCGAAAACGCGTTCCATGTGAACCGAAAGTCTGCCCTTGCCAATCCCGCGGACCGTGATTCAGGACGAGGCCCAATGAGGCCTCCTATTGCTCGCACCAATTGGGTTCATCAAACAATGCTTCACGAAGTGTTGTGGAGGGGTAGTGGGTGTCATTTTAGTGGATATAGGGTAGGGGGGTATGCTATAAAGCGGCATGAGTCATACGATTCGCGATCAAAAGAAGTTGCTGGCGCGCGTGCGCCGCATTCGTGGGCAAGTCGAGAGTATTGAACGTGCTCTGACGAGCGAGGCAGGTTGCGAACAGGTGATGCATCTCATTGCCGGTGCCCGCGGCGCGATGGCGGGCCTCATGGCCGAAATCGTCGAGGACCATGTGCGCTCGCATCTAGTCGATGTCGAGAAGCACCCGGGCGCGCTCAACACGGATGCAGCGGAGCAATTGCTTGGCGTCGTTCGGACCTACTTGAAGTGAGATTTGCCATGAGAATCGATTCCCCGTTTGCGGAACCGCCGTTCCACCAGCACGTTTTCCTCGGAGAGGGGCACGATCAGAGTGAGCGCAAGACTTGGACCGTGATCTGGCTCTGTGGCGCGATGATGTGCGCCGAGATAGTCGGCGGTCTCCTCTTTGGATCGATCGCGCTCGTGGCGGACGGCCTGCACATGAGTACCCACGCCGGCGCGCTGCTCCTCGCGGCGCTTGCGTACACGTATGCGCGCCGACATGCCGAGAATACCAACTTCACCTTCGGCACCGGCAAATTCGGCGATCTCGCCGGCTTCACGAGCGCCATCGTTCTCGCGATGATCGCGATTTTGATTGGCTTCGAGTCCGTGACCCGTCTACTTGCCCCGGTTCAGATCCATTTCGCCGAGGCAATACCGATTGCTTGTTTGGGTCTTGGCGTCAATATCGCAAGTGCCTGGCTTTTGAGCAGCGGTGGCCACTACCACGGTCACAGCCATGGTGGAAACGACGACCATGGCCACGATGAGGTGCACCAGATAGTGACCTCTTCGGGCGATCTCCTCCTCGAAATCTTCGCGGAAGGGGTTCCGCCGCGCTTCCGCTTGCGGGCGGCGAGCGGACCCCTACCCGCCGCGAACCCGACGCGTATCACGACGGTTCGGTCCGACGGTGCAACGCAAGAATTCACCCTGGCCGCGCGTGGCGATTTTCTGGAGTCGGTCGAGGCGATTCCGGAGCCGCATGCCTTCGCCGCGCAACTCAAGATGGGCGCCGATACCTTCACGACTGACTTCGAGGAACATGCACATGGACACGGAGCGACGGGGCGTGACAACAATATGCGTGCTGCGATCATCCATGTAATCGCGGACGCGGCCGTATCGGTGCTCGTGATCGTGGGACTGCTGCTCGCCCGGGCCTTTGGTTGGCTCTGGATGGACCCTTTAGCCGGCATTATCGGGGCCTGCGTGATCGCCAGTTGGTCTTATGGTCTGGTTCGCGACACCGGTGCCATCCTGCTCGATAAGGTGCCGGACGGACGGTTGGCCAGCGCTCTCAGGCAGACGATTGAGAGCGACGGCAGCACGCTGGCCGATCTGCATCTCTGGCGTTTGGGGCCGGGCCATCTGGGAGCGATCGTATCGGTGTGTCCAAAGGAACCCTGCACCGCCGATTATTATCGAGCGAAACTGGCGCAGTACCCGGCTCTCTCGCACGTCACCATCGAGGTCCAACCTCAATCGAGGGCTAGCACGTGAGTGATCGGTCCGAGAATGGACCCGTGCCAATGTCTTCTATTCTGACCTCCGATCAAAATCATCATTCAGATTTCAAAGATCGGATCGTCGGAACATCCGGGCAGTAGCCTCCCCGTAGATTCTGCCTCCGTCAGCCCAAGTTCTCGGATCGCACGTTTCATTTAATTTTACTTTTGTAGAGACAAAACATCGATCCATCAGCAACTGTAGCTGAGTGCCAGAGCGCGACTCCATTTGGTGCATCCCGATCGGTGAAGCGCAGTGTATTGGTGCAGAACTGCCTAATTCTGGGATCGTGCGCTCTTTAATCTACCGAAGTAAGGTTAGACACATTTTTTCGCAGGCAGAATTAGAAACAGGGTTGACATCATTTCCGTGCTGAGTGATTCTCTATTTGTCTAGACAATATAATGAGATCCTTGAACTCAACCTGAAGGGCAAAACATGGGCAACGTTGAAAAATGTGGGATGACGAGCAAAGCGCTCACTTTTCTTGTTTCGGCCGTCTTCGTCGCGAGGGCCACGTTCGCGGCGGATAGCGACGGACAGCACGCTGCCCCAGAACTCAACGAGGTTACTGTGACGGCCGCCAAGATGCGCTCCTTGGAACAGTTCACGCCCACCGGGAGTCGATTGGGCTTGAGCGCGCAAGAACTCCCGGCAAGCCTAGATGTCATCGACAACGACGAAATGATCGGCCGCGGACTCTTCAATGTGCAGCAGGCGGCGGATAGCCAGCCTGGGGTCACTTCCGGCGGTTCCCCCGGCGATCAATCGCAGTTTTCCATGCGAGGCTTTACCGGCAACCAGATCACAACCTTGCGGAATGGCCTTTACGTCGGGCCGTCCAACATGACGAGCCGCGATCAGAACTCGTTCAATGTCGCCAGCGTCGAGATCTTGAAAGGCCCGGCGTCGGTCCTCTACGGCCAGGGAGCGATCGCGGGCGCACTCAACGTAGTCGACAAGGCACCGAGCTTTGGTGCGCCGCAAGTCGAGGGTTTGGCCACCAGCGGTAGCTTTGACACCACCAATGTGGGCATTGGCGGCACGACCCATTTCGGGGACACCTTTGCCATCCGAGCGGACTTCAGTCGCGCTGCAACTGGGGGATACGTTCGAAATCCTTCGAATACCACCGAGGCGACAGTAACAGGTCTATGGAAGGCGACTCCGACGTTGGACATCCAGTTGACCATCGACTGGCTCGAGGACAATCCATCGAATTACTACGGAACCCCGCTTGTACCGGCGTCGTTCGCGACCGATTCCCTCAATGGCGTCATTAGCGGTTCGACCGGGCTGTCGCTCGATCGGCGGATGGAGTTCGTCAACTACAATGTATCGGATTCCTATATACATTCGCAGCAAGTGTGGCCTCAGTTGCTGGTGAAATGGACCCCGAATGACAGTTTGACGGTGCAAAACTTCACCTATTATTTTCACGCGCACCGTGAATGGGATAACGCGGAAACATACTCCTTGACAACGGTAGGCCTCGACGGAATCACGCCGTTACCGAGCCCACAGATCAACCGAGACCGGTTCTACGTGTTTCACAAGCAGAATCTCGTTGGTGATGAAGGAAGTGCGACTTATAAGAGTTCGATATTCGGCATGGCGAATACACTGGTGGGAGGATTTGACTATAGTCACCTGAACTTCAACCGCATCCGCGGGTTCCCAAACAATGACTTGGTCGACCCCTTCAATCCGTCGCCGGGCCTGTTCGGGCCGCTGTTGTCGCCGGGCGATCTGACGGAGCGGCAAAGTCCCACTCATTGGGATGACTATGCTGCATTCTTCGAGGACGTCATTGACCTGGCGCCGCAACTGAAACTGGTGACCGGCGGTCGGTACGACAAACTCGACCTCGATCGCCAGAATTTCAACACCTCGGGTGTTGAACTCAAGAACAGCTTCACGCAGAACTACACGTCGAACAACTGGCGCGTCGGTGTGGTCTACAACATTACCGATTATGTGACGCCCTATGTGTCGTGGACGACGGGCAAGGACCCGCCGGGCACCAATAACATTTTTCTGGTCAACGCTCCCGAGGGGACGTTTGCGCTCAGCAGTTCTCACCAGATTGAAGCGGGTGTGAAGGGCCGCACACCGGGTGGTATCGCGGACTTGGTGCTATCGGTATACGACATCAAGAGATCCCATTTGCTCGTTCAGACGAGTCAAGAGACTCAAGCCACCGCCGACCAAACGTCCAAGGGCATCGAGGTCTCGGGCGACGTGAAAATACTGCCGAATTGGACCGTGAGTGCGAATGCCTCGTACACGGATTCGGTCTATACCGCGTTCACCGATCCGTCGACGGGCTCGAGCTACACCAATGTCCAGCCGGCGAATATCCCTCGCTTCACGGGCAATTTGTGGACGAGCGTGCGGCACATCGGGGGATTACCCTTGGAGATTGGGGGCGGCGTAAGATACCTGAGCAATCGGCCGGGCAACACCGCGAACACGCTGATCCTGGATAAGTATGCGTTGGTCAATGGCTACGCGTCGTACGAGGTGAAGCCGGGCGTTCTGGTGACGGGTCGCGTCAACAATTTGTTCAACAAAGCCTATGCGCAGTGGGCCGACATCTATTATCCCTCCGAGGTGATCCTCGGGCAGCCACGTTATTGGGAGATCGGTGTGTACTTCAAGCTGTAGTCGATGAGTCGGCTCGGAGCAAGCACGAATCGCTGGCTCACCTGGTTCCATCGGTGGGCTGGCGTGGTGCTTTGCCTTTTTTTTGCGATGTGGTTTGCGAGCGGGGCAGTGCTTCATTTCGTGGGGTTCCCATCACTGCGGAACAGCGAGCAACGCGCGGCCAGCGAACCAATTGGAGTGTCCCGAATCCACCTCCGTCCCCGCGATGCGCTGGAGCGGGTACCGGACGCAGGCGAGCTTCGCTTGATCAGCGTTGCGGGCCGGCCGGTCTATGTGGCAAGAGCCACTGGTGGCGTCTGGCAGAGTGTCGCCGGGGACACAGGAGAGTTATTGCCGTCGGTTTCCGCGGCCGTCGCGAGGGAAGTAGCGGAGAAATTCGGCCGAACAGCAGCGGCCGAGGTCACCGGACCCCTCGATTACGATCAGTGGATCGTTCATCAGCGCTTCGACCCCTACCGGCCCTTCTTTCGCGTCCGGCTGAACGACGCGGATAGAACTGATTTGTATGTTTCAAGCCGCACCGGAGAGGTCGTACAGCGCACTCGCTTTGGCGAAAGGGCGTGGAATTGGGTAGGTGCGGTCGTCCACTGGATCTATTTCACGCCGTTGCGCAAGAGTTGGTCGGCGTGGAATCAAACGGTCTGGTGGCTATCTCTCGCCGCCGTGCTCTCGAGCGGGGTGGGGACGTGGCTGGGCTTGCTGCGAATGGTGAGCAACCGGACGGCAGGCCGGCGCGGTTTGTCACCTTTCCGAGGGTGGATGCGGTGGCATCACGTCATCGGGCTCTTCGCGAGTGTCATTGTCGTTGCGTGGATTCTGAGCGGCTGGCTGTCCATGGACCATGGCCGTCTCTTCTCTCACGGTGAGGCATCCGCAACCGAGGTCGATCAATTGCGCGGAATGAGCGTGGAGGCGATTGCAGATTTGACGCCGCTCGACCTACTGGCTCAATTGCCCCCGTCGACTTCGATCGGCTTCAATGCGCTCGGTGGAAGAGCCTTCCTTACCACCTATGGTCCCCTGGCGCAGGCGCCGCGCGTTATCCTGACTGACCAATCGTTCTCGTCCGCCTCCTTGTCGTTGTTGCCGGACGCCTTGCTCCAATCGGCGGTTACTAATGTATGGCCGGGCGCAGTGCGCCTGCAACAGTCGAGTTCCCTTGATGAGTTGTATCGGCGCGCGGAATCCACAGGGGATGATGCAGCCGCGTTTGCTTTCGGCACCGAGCTTCGAATTTACGTCGACCGCTTTTCGGGGCGATCTCTCGCGGTCATGGATTCAAGCAGACGTGACTATGCGTGGATCTACTATGCATTGCATACCCTGCAATTCCCCGGACTAATCGATCATCCGGAGGTGCGCACGATAGCCGTGCTCCTTCTGTTAGCGGTGGGATTCGCCTTTAGCATCACCGGGGTCGTATTGAGCTGGGTGCGATTGCGGCGGGAATTCGCCTAGACCGTTCAGAATTCTGTTTACAGTTAAACACAACGAGAGATTCCTATGAAAGATCAACTCTACTTGCTTCGTCCGGGCTTTATGAACGCGGGGATGGGACCGTTATATTGTTCCGACTCGGCTCCGGTGGAGGGTGTGCTCAGTTTCTTCCCGCAGCTGCGCAATCTCATCGACGTGCACTACCTGGAATTTCCGCGACCGCGGGCACCCTTGGTCAAGGCGCTGGGGGAACAGAATCAATCGTTACCGGTCTTGATCGTCGGGAAGGACCGGATGCTCAAAGACCCGGAACTCGAGCCCAGTCAAGCGAATGGTGTGCAGTTCTTCGCCCAAGAGAAGCAAATACGGCACTATCTGTCGACGCAGTACAACCTGCCTCAGGCCACTGAATAGGGTCGGAAGCCGAATCAGTGACGGTTAAGGCTATCGGGCGGGTCGAAAATGACCGACGAGATTGTGGCGGGAATCGGGATGCCAAAGCCGAGCCAACGTAACCGGCGTGCTGTCATTCCAGGTGCGCCGGTCGACGACGAGACACGCGGTCCCCGGTTTGATCTGGAGCTCGGCGGCCACTTCGGCCGGCGCTTCCCGCGCCGATATTTTGTGTTCCGCATCGGTCCACGGGACATGCGACAGGAGCCAGCTGCTGGGGCCTTGGGTCTCCAGCGGCTGACACGTGATATTCGGCGCAGCGTCGATATTGATGAGGCGCTCCTCCAATTGGATCGGCTTGCCGTCGCTCGAGTGCATGCATCGCATCCACAGAAGGGGCGTACGTACCGAAACGCCGAGGAGCTCGCGACGCTCCGGATCCGGGCCTAATTTCCGGCATTCGAGTAGTCGATAGGCGTAGACGCCGCCGTTACGGGCTACCAGATCAGCAATATCCCAAATCTCGAACACCGGCCGCTCGAGTGCCCGCTCGGCCACCAAGGTGCCTGTTTTCCGGCGACGCTGCACCAGGCCGTCCGCGACCAGCTGTTGTACGGCTTTGCTGGCCGTCATCCGTGAAATACCGAACTTCTTAGTGAGCAGGGCCTCCGTAGGGATCCGGGTCCCCGGGGGCCACTCACCGTTCAAAATCGGATTGGCCAATGCCCGCCGAATCTGCTGCCAGATTGGGCCATCGCCATCAAGTGCCGGCATCACGGCCGAGGGCAACGAGCGCTTGGCGCTCGCTGCGGTGGTCTGACTTAGTGCTTTCGAAACGTGATTGCTCGCCAAATTCATCCACTCCGTACTTCGCCCGCGCTTCGCCACTGGGACATCAAGCTTTCATTCTCCGCCTTTTTGTCTAGTCTAAATGCAGGGGACCTTAGATGCCACCAGTACCGTTCAATATGCGCCGGATCACACCCCAGCGAGCGCCGCAGCGGCGCTGAACGCCCAGGCGTCCATGTAGGGGCGAGTGCGCAGCGCGAATAATCCGTCCGGACGCTCCATTCAAATTTGGTCGATGCCACCAATTAGTCGGCTTGACCACCACCTTGGCAGACGGCCTTATATAGCAATACGGCAACTGTCCAACGTCCGAACCGCTCTTCAGGTGACTACATTGAAGGCTTTGTTGCTGACGACCCCGGGTGTGGATCTACTTTGCGGTGCTGTATATCTCCGAGCCCGCCAGCAGATACCCGCCGACGCCGTAGACGTAGCTGGTCGTCTCGGTAAGAGGGCCAGGGGCAGCTCCCACGGGCTGGATGCATCCGAGGCGTCCGTCGGCGTAGATGTGCGAAATCATGCCCGTCCATGCCTTTTGGATGATGGGTTGGTAGGTCTTGCGTGGCAGCAGTCCGTGGTTCACGCCGTAGGCCATTGCGTAGGTGAAGAAGGCGCTGCCGGAAATCTCGGGCAGGGGATAGTCGGCAGCATCCAACAAGCCAGGCTTCCATAGGCCGTCGGTGCCTTGCAGGGGTGCCAGTGCAGCCAGCATGTCCTGCAGCCGGCGGACATACTTCGCTCGCAGCGGAGAGTTGGCGGGCATGCGGTCGATTACTCGAACCAGACCTGCGACGACCCATCCATTCCCGCGAGACCAGAAGACCTTGGCGCCGTTCTTCTCATGCTTATCGAGATAGGTGGCGTCGCGCGAGAAGAGATGCGCCTCGTTGTCGTAGAGCAGTTGGTTCGTCCGGTCCCATTCGTGATCCATAAACTGCAGATACTTCGGATCGCCAGTCGTAGCCGACAGATCGGCGAGCACCGGCGGGGCCATGAACAGGGCATCGCACCACCACCACAGCTCCTTTGCTGGGTCATCGGGTGTATTCATCTCTTCATCCATGCGGCTCTTGATGGGAGCCAGCATCGCGGGATCCTTGTGGAGCATGTATTGCTCCAAGTACATCTGTCCCACCGCCTGGTCGTCCGCGTGAAGAACTCGTGGGCCTGGCTGCCAGCGTAATTGCTCCCCGATCCGTTGCATGGCCCGCTTGTAGGTATCGCCTGCAACTTCGGCCGGCACCGCCATCATGCCGGCATAGAGCGCGGCGAAGGTCCAATCGTTTTGAGCGTCCGCCGGGAGGCGCCGCAACTGCCAGTCCCCGACCAGCTTCATCGCCTTCGCGAGGTCGCGTCGTGTGAGCCGGGGGGAGAGATTGGTTGCAAGCGGGCCGGCGTCGGATGGCGAGTCTCCTGGCGGGGCGGGAACTCGGGCGGCACCGGGGGTGCCTGTTTGTGCCGGCAGACTCAGAGGCATGCAGGCGATGAGTGCGGCGGCGGCAATATAACCCAGCAATCTGCTCGGCATCGGACGAGGATTCGAGAGGGCAATCATTGACACTAGTGACTCCTACACTTCTCATGCTGCACTGCCGAGGTATCCACCGCATCTTTTGAAAAGGTTACGCTCCCGGCCCTTGAATCGGCGAAATCTGCCACCATAACTGTGGGCCACGAGCGGAGAGTGCGAGCAATCTTCACTTTAGCCAACCCGTATCCCAAGCATTAGGAGTCTTTTATGAAGATTCGTCCCCTGCATGACCGCGTGATCGTCAAACGGGAAGCGGAAGAGCGAAAGTCCCCAGGCGGCATCGTGATTCCCGATACCGCGGCCGAGAAACCCATTTTTGGGAAAGTGATTGCCGTCGGCAAGGGCAAGATTTTGGAAAACGGTGAGATTCGCCCGGTCGACCTCAAGGTGGGCGACAGGATTCTTTTCGGTAAATACAGCGGTACCGAAGTGAAGATGGATGGCGATGAGCTGGTAGTCATGCGTGAGGAAGACGTCATGGCGGTGATTGAAGGCAAATAACGCTTCGATCGATCGCCATCGTCAACCGGTTCAACTAGAGGTATCAGCAAATGACAGCAAAAGACGTACGCTTCAGCGACGACGCCCGGCAACGCATGTTCAGGGGTGTGAATGTTCTGGCGAATGCCGTCAAGGTAACGCTGGGTCCCAAGGGCCGTAATGCCGTGCTCGACAAGAGCTACGGCGCCCCCACCGTCACCAAGGACGGAGTCTCGGTCGCCAAGGAGATCGAACTCAAGGACAAGTTCGAGAACATGGGCGCGCAAATGGTGAAGGAAGTGGCATCGAATACTTCCGATGAAGCCGGTGACGGCACCACCACCGCCACCGTGCTCGCACAAGCCATCATCCGCGAGGGCCTGAAATCGGTCGCTGCGGGTGCGAACCCGATGGATTTGAAGCGCGGCATCGATCAAGCGGTCATTGCGGCCACGGAAGAGCTCAAGAAGCTGTCCAAGCCCTGCAAGGATCCGAAGGCGATTGCCCAGGTCGGCACGATCTCGGCCAACTCGGACGAGAGTATCGGCAAGACGATTGCCGACGCCATGGCGAAGGTCGGCAAGGAAGGCGTCATCACCGTCGAAGAGGGTCAGGGCCTCGAAAACGAACTCGAAGTGGTCGAAGGTATGCAGTTCGATCGCGGCTATCTCTCGCCGTACTTCATCAACAATCAGCAGAGTCAGAGCGCCGAGCTCGAAAAGCCGTTGATCCTGCTGGTGGACAAGAAGATTTCCAACATCCGCGAACTGTTGCCACTGCTCGAAACCATTGCCAAGAGCGGCCGCCAGTTGCTGATCGTGGCCGAGGACGTGGAAGGCGAGGCGCTTGCAACCCTGGTGGTCAACACCATCCGCGGCATCGTCAAGGTCGCCGCCGTCAAGGCGCCGGGCTTCGGCGATCGTCGCAAAGCCATGCTGCAGGACATTGCCATTCTGACCGGCGGTACGGTCATTTCCGATGAAGTCGGCTTGTCGCTCGAGAAGGCGACGCTGAACGACCTGGGCGAAGCGAAGAAGATCCTGGTGGAGAAAGAGAACACCACCATCATCGACGGCGCCGGCAAGGCGGCCGACATCAAGGGCCGCGTCGAGAGCATTCGTCAGCAGATCGAGGAAGCGACCTCCGATTACGACAAGGAAAAGCTGCAGGAGCGCGTTGCCAAGCTCTCCGGCGGTGTGGCCTTGATCAAGGTCGGTGCGGCGACTGAAATCGAAATGAAGGAAAAGAAGGCGCGCGTCGAAGATGCTCTGCATGCAACTCGGGCGGCCGTCGAAGAGGGCGTGGTTCCGGGCGGCGGCGTGGCCTTTCTTCGCGCGCTCAAGGCCATCGAGAAGCTGGTGGGCGCCAACGATGACCAGACGACGGGCATCAAGATCCTGGCCCGAGCGATCGAAGAGCCGCTGCGGCAGATTGTGGCAAACGCCGGTGAAGATGCCGCCGTGGTGCTCAACCGAGTCCGCGAGGGCAAGGGCACGTTCGGCTACAACGCCGCGACCGGCGAGTACGGCGATATGATCGAACTGGGCATTTTGGATCCGACCAAGGTCACGCGTCTGGCTCTGCAGAACGCCGCCTCGGTTGCGGGTCTGTTGCTCACGACGGAAGTCATGATCGCGGAGTCGCCGAAGGACGAAGAGCATGCACATGGCGCGCCGGGCGGCGGCATGGGCGGTATGGGCGGTATGGGCGGTATGGATATGTAACGCTGCTATTGCAGGCGAAACCGGCGCGTGCCGGTTACACTCAAAGAGAGCGGGCTTCGGCCCGCTCTCTGCGTTTGGGCGCGATAATTCAAGGGGGCGAGCGGAATGCTCGCCCCCCAATCCGTCATGGCTGAACGTTGGAAATGCGGGTCGACCAGTTAGCAAGGGATGTGCGGGTGCCCCCGCAGCTGCCGATGGACCCGGTGAGATATTGCTCCAGCGTGCAACTCTGTCCAATGTATTCGGAAGCAATCCACGTCGTATTGCCATCGACGAGCGCTGAGCCGTAATCACCCCAACGCGGACGCGGTGGGTCGCCAAACGCTTTGTAGCCGCTGAAGCCGTCTTGAGTGCCTACACCTTCGGCAGCGATGTGAACGGCACCGGCGCCGCTGTCCTTGGTCATGCCAGCATAGCCCGCGCTTGGAAAGTGATCGTTGCCTACGACAGTGAAGGCCATCACACCTCGCCCACTGTCGGTCATGGCGATCGCGGGGTACGCAAGGTTGTTGCCGGCCACTCCGATCCTGCCTTGCAGACGAAGCTCGCCGGAGCGCGGGTTGACGGCGAAATACTCGATGCCGGCTTGCGGCTTGCCCTTGACGGTCAGGGCCGTATCGAGGGCCGACCAGAGCGCCCCATTTGCATACCACACTTGCTGCATGCGCGAGTCGTTGCTGTCGAGAGTCGAAACCACTTCGTCATGCGCGGGCTCGGTATCGAAGAACAGCTGCCAGCACCCGGGTCCGAAGGGTGTGACAAATGTCGTATCGTTAATGCACTGTCCCAGCGGAAAGTCGCCGGACTTCTGATTGGAGGGGGGCGGAATCGCGTACCGAGCAACCGGGATGGCTTCGTTCGAGAGGGACAATTTCGGTGCGCTCGTGCCGAGCGACCCAGTGTGTGTCAGCGTCCACAGCAAAATCTTGCGACTCGTGTGGGTGCCAGTGCAAACCACACCGGAATTGCACTGTGCTTCATCGGTGGCCGTCGAACTCAGAGCAAATTGTGTGCCGCCATCCTGCAGGTCGAACTGGTTTTGTGACGCCTGCGCCGGCCATATCGTAAAGCCCGGTTTGTGACCGGGCGCGGAACTCGCGGTGTCGAATTGCACGACGGTCACGTTCGGTGATTTTGCCGCCAATGCTGCCTTTGAAATCCCGTACACCTGCGCGCCATGGAAGGTAAACCCGATAAAATCATATTCGTTGGTCGTCAGGTAGATACCGTAGGCATCGGCTCCAATGTGTGGATAGTCGCCAAGACACGGACCACTGCCTATCCCGTGGCCAGTCGAGTCGACGTCGGTGTAGCAATGGTGGTTGGGCGTTCCGGAGGTGCCATCATCCTGCACCGGCAGAGAGTAGACGCTCCAGCTGCCCGTCGGATCCGGGCTGTTGCTAACCGCAAGATCCAGATGGTTGGTGCCGAGGAAATTGCCGGTGGGTGGGTCCACGTCCAGCGTCAGGACGACAAGAAAGAATCGCTGCGTTGCTGCATCGAACAGGCAGGATGGATCCGTGATGAATGGACCTTCCAGACCGGTGGTGCGGTCGAACATTGCCGGATATCCGTAAAAGGTATTGAGGTCCACCACGCCTGTCAGGGGATTACCGGAGGTATCGTAGACGCGGAACACATCATTGAGCACCTCGACGATGCGCCCATTGCCAGCGCACAGCCCCTGATCGGGGGGTTCGAGAGAAAACTGGTTACCACCATTCGCGAGACGCTGATCTCGATGATTGAGCCCTTGAAAACTCATCAGCAATCGCGGATTGGAGGCTGATTTCTCGTGGTCGCCCTCGTTCTCGCCAATGTCTCCCGCAAAGGTGCTCATGTGACGATTGACTCGCGGGTTTCGCGTTTTTGCCGCATTGGAGGGTGCGGCAGCCTTTGCATCGGGTCCGAATGCGGGGGCGAACTCGGGGTTTTGAATCGCATCCGAGCCTTGCGCCAGGTTCTGCGGTGCCGCGTTGCCGTGCACGGCGATCTGCCGCGTGAATCCTGCACTTTGCGCCACCGCATCGACTTGCAATGCGAGTAAACCGGCAGAAATACTCAAAAATAGAAAAACGGCGCGTTCGATGTGTCGTTGCATCGTAGTTCCCCTCGTAGATTTTATTGCTTCTGTAACCTAGTCCTTGGCTCGCTAACGCATGAGACTACGTCTTTGCCACTACTCCTTGCGAAGGTTCCGTATAGCACCTTACTAGACCCTACGTCGGAGAATTTAACATAAGTTGTTTGCGGGTTGGCGCCATCGGGTGACGCCATCGCCGTCATTGCAGGAGTGCGGATACCGCATTGAAGAACGCCGCCGGTTGTTCCCGCCGACCCGGTACTAGCAACACGGTCCTGGTCTGGGATCTGGCGGCTCAGGATTTGCGGTTGACGAATTCCCAGACTTTGGAGATCACGACCGATCCTTCGCCGACGGAGGAGGCGACGCGCTTCACGGAGCCCGCGCGTACGTCACCCACGGCGAAGATTCCGGGCTGCGAGGTGGCGAAGGGCGAGGTCGCACAAGCCGTGCCGGAACCGGTGGTCACGAACCCTTTATCATCGAGTTTTACCAGGCCCGAAAGCCACTCGCTGTTCGGCGCAGCGCCCACCATGATGAATAGCGCGCGCGTGTCGACCACGCGACTGGCCCCGGTATTCGCGTCACGAATGGTGAGCGCCTCGAGATGGTCAGTGCCTTGCAATGCGCTGACCTCGGCGCCGTACTCGATCGTGATTCTGGGATCGGCTTCGAGCCGGCTGGAGAGGTAGCTCGACATCGAAGCGGCAAGCGATGCCCCTCGGACCAAGACGCGCACGCAACGCGCCGAGCGGCTGAGATACATCGCGGCTTGCCCTGCCGAGTTGCCGCCGCCGATGATGATCGCTTCTGTTCCCTTGCAGTAACGCGCCTCGATCTCGGTCGCGGCATAGTAAATGCCGGCGCCTTCGAAATCGGTAAGCCGGTCGAGCGGCGGCCGGCGGTACTGCACCCCGGTCGCGACCACCACCGCCTTGGCACGGACGCGCTGGCCGTTGTCGAAGGTGGCGCAGAAGCTCTCATCCTCGAGCCGCTCGAGGAGAACCACCCGACGCGGCATCGCAAAGCGGGTCCCGAATTTCATCGCCTGTACCTCGCCGCGCCAGACCAGGTCGCCGCCGGAAATTCCCGTCGGGAAGCCCATATAATTCTCGATACGGCTCGAGGTCCCGGCCTGGCCGCCGATCGCAACGTCTTCCACGACCAGCGCGCACAGGCCTTCGGCCCCCGCATAGACCCCCGCAGCCACCCCCGCGGGACCGCCGCCCACGATCAGCACGTCGAACGCCTCGTCGTCGCGGAAGTCGAGATTGAGGCCGAGCAGCCGAGCGACTTTGTCGGGCGTGGGATCGGTCACGACGGCGTCGCGCCCGAAGATCACCGCGGGCTCGCCCACAGCGATCGAGCAACTGTGGGCGGTCGCCTCCGCTTCAGAGCTGCGCAGCGGCAACGAGCTGTAGGGAATGCGGTTACGGCTGGCAAACTCCGCGATGCGGCGCACGTCGCGATCCTCATCTTCGCCGATCAGCGTTAAGCTGCTGAAGCGGTCGTCGAGTTGGCGTCGGCGGCGGGCCGAAAACACGGTGATGACGATGTCGGACATCTCGGGGATTTGCGACATCAGCGTCAGCATCGCTTCACGCGGCACCTCGATCACCCGCGTCTCTCGTACCGCGCGCATCGGCATCGACCAGGCACCGCCGTTCAGAAAGGAGATTTCCCCCATGAACTGTGTCGGACCGAGCGTGGAGGGCAAGAGACGTTCGTCGGTATAGGGATTGACCACTTCGATTTCGCCTTCCTCGACATAAACGAAGCGATCCGCCGCCGCGCCCGGCCGCGTGAGAAGCGTACCCGCAGGATAAGTTACGACCTTGCCTGCGGTGCGCAATGCTGCGACATGAGCAGCTGCCAGCGGGGTGCGTTGCATCTCGCGTAAATCGGCGCCAATCGTTTCCATGCTTCTAATCGTCCCCTATGGGGCTAGGCTCGACCAACAACACGACGATCTTGGGAGACACGGGCAGACTTTCAAGTATACCCGGCAATATGCGGCGCGCGACCACGGCGTAGTCGGGCGCTGCATTCACTTGACGCTTTCAACCGTGGAAGCGGCGGGCTGCGGATGCTCGGGCGACCGGTAGGCGCGAGTCTCGGTCGGACTCAGTTCAATGCGCGGTTCCCCAAGAATCTTGAAAGTCGGTGCAAATGTTACGGAGTCAACCGGGATCGAAATCGAGATATCCCGGGCCTGGCTCGGTGGAACGACCACAGGAGCTCCACGCTGACGCTGGTCGTACACGGTCGTGCATTGAGCGGTGGAGGGATCATGGGGCGTTGTTTCGACGCAGTCTTGGACAACCAGGTAGTACGAGTAGTCAGTCAAGCTGAAGCGTTTGGAATCGTTGTACAGCCGCGCCTGTACCGATTGGATCGCATTTGCCTGCGGCCCAAAGGTCGGCTTGATTTGCCCGAACCTGATCTCGGTCAGCGAAATCCGGTTCTTTGCCTCGGGATCGTCCTTGTCTTGCCGTTCAATCAGGTAGTCATCGAGATCAGAAACCCGGCTATGCGTAGCAGGCTTCGCTTTGGTGTCAGTTGCGACCGGCACGGGGTTGGGTTTGTTGCGCTCATTGAGCAGGATGATAGCAACGATGATGAGGATCGCGGCGCCGGCGAGCGCAAGGCCGAACTTTCGAAATCTCGGCGACAAGAGGGCAAGCAGCAAAACGACCGCGGCGAAGATCCAGACCATGACCTATCCGTAAAGCGCCTCGCGTGGGTGGGCAGCTGGCGGGCGGCCATATTGACAGACATAGGGTGTAAGGGTCGAGTGGCGCGGCGCCGCGAAGCGAGATTGTCCTGAGCCTGTATGAAGCCAAGGCGCTGGTCAGGGCTATCCGGGTCGAATTTGTGCAGGTGGGGCGTCTGCGGTCATTCCGTGCCGAATCGCATATGCGGTAACGGCCGCGGCGTTGTCCACTTGTAGTTTTCGCATCATATTCGCACGGTGCTTTTCGATGGTCTTGGGGCTCAGGCCCAGGGCGCGCGCGATCGCCTTGGTCGAGTGGCCGTGGGCGATGTGGGTCAGGACTTCGCGTTCACGGACCGTGAGCGACTCGTCGGGGGTCGCAGATGTGGGCGGCGGCGCGGCGCCGGAGAAATCCGCGAAGAGTACCTTTCTGGCGGTGGAGCTACACAAGAACCGCTCACCCAAGGAGACGGTACGAATCGCCCGCAGCAGCTCAGCATAGGGGGCATCCTTGAGTACATAGCCATGAGCGCCGGCATCGAAAGCGGCGCGAATGTTTTCCTCGCCATCGTTCCCCGTCAGTACCAGGTTGCGGGACCGCGGTGAGATACGCTGGACCTCGCCCATCAGTGTGAACCCCGAGCCTCGCGCAAGAGCGAGATCGGTCACGACGACATCGGGCTGCATTCCACGGACGCCGGCGACACCCGACTCGAGGCAACCAAATTCACCAACGATCTGCATGTCGGATTCGAGTTCGAGGAGCGCCTTCAGCCCATCGCGCACGACCGTATGGTCCTCGACCAACACGAGGCGAATCCGTGACTGGTTCACTTCACGCCGGGGAAGGGTGAGTGCCGTACCATCGATGATTTGCGTCATGCTTCTTCTGTAACGATGCTCTTTCAAACGATTAATTGCGCCTTAGCGCGAGTGTAACGTAACGGGATGTCTGATTTGTTGCGTCCTTTGTAATATCTCGGGGCGTTTGCGATCGTGCGGCGCACTGCGTCGTTTGTCTGCTATGATGCGGCGCAACCATTGATGCGATGAGATCTAGACAGCAACCGATGATGAGGCTCGCGCTGCGCATCGAAACATGGGGAGCTCGTCTGTCGGCCCCCTGCACCCGCGTCCTCATACGATCGGTACAAGCACGCGCGCCGCAAGTCATCGACGCAATCGGCCGTCTCGAAGTCGCCCGAATTCCTTCCCCACTTCGGGGAAATTCTGTGCCGACATGGAATAATTTCGGCGGAACTGTCGAAAAAGAGGGCGGGCGTTCGTCTTTATTATGTCGCCCCGACTATTCGGGCCTGTGAAACTACCTGGAAGGATTGGCACATGCGAAAGCTTGAATTATTTTTGACGTTGGCCATCTCAATGGGCGCTGGAACGAGCGCATTTGCGCAGTCCACCGCACCAACGGTGGATCCGGCTTGGAAGGCGCCCGAAGTTATCAAATTTATCGGGCTCAAAAAAGGAGACCAAGTAGCGGATATCGTGGCGGGGCGCCTTACCGCATCGCTTGCCCAGGCCGTCGGGCCGTCCGGAAAAGTTTACGCGGTTGAAACGGCGGAAATTGTGAAGGCCCATCCCGAAGCATCAACGCACATGAAGGAGCTGGCCAGCCGGTCGCCCAATGTCATCGTCAGTGAGGAGCCGGTCGCATCGGCATTGCCGGCGGGACTCGATGCCGTGTTCATTCGACAGAATTATCACGATCTCTACGACAAGTTCATGGGACCAGCGGACGTACCTGCCTTCAACAAGAAAGTCTTTGCCGCCCTGAAGCCGGGCGGTGTCTATGTCGTGTTGGATCACGCAGCGACAGCGGGGTCAGGGATCAGCGCAACCGATACACTGCACCGGATCGATCCGGCAAGAGTGAAGAAGGATGTGCTGGCAGCGGGTTTCAAGCTGGATGCCGAGAGCTCAATTCTTGCAAACAAGGACGATAATCACACCAAAAATGTGTTTGACCCATCGGTCCGCGGGCACACCGACCAGTTCCTGTTTCGCTTCAAGAAGCCGAATTGATGGCAAGGAAACGACGCCGGCAATTCCTCCATTTGGCCGTTGTTCCTTAACGCGTCGCCGCCCCGAGTGGCGCCAAGGCAGACAGATATCCCAGGGTCGCAACGAGGATAATGAAATAAGCGGTCACTCCGTGGTTGACCGGTAGTTCGGCAGAGGCCTTCTCGAACGCCCGGTACACCGCGCCGCCGGCGACTAGCAAGATCAGGGGCTGCGAGAAGAACGCGGCGAACAGGTGATTGTCCCGGGCGTGGCGTCAGCCGTGCACATATCGATAGGCGGGGATCGACTGTAGGAAGGGCTCGGCCTCCAGCGCGGACTGTCGAACGCGTCGAGGCTGGCTCGCCAGTTCATCGGTCGACACCGGGTAGCTAACTTCGGGTGGTGTGGGCCAGCGGCCGGCGGTGTAGAGGAGCGGCAGTTCGGCAGCGAGTTGCACGCGGCCGCGACCGCGGGAGTCCAGGCGCGAGTAGGTGATGTTGGCGCGGATGTTGTCGTAGTGGGCTTTGGTGACGGCGAGGTATTTGACCTTCGGGCCCAGAGTGGAGAGGCGGGCGCGGTCGGCGGCGGCCTGGGGGCCTTGCATGGCGTTGAGCATTTGGTAGAGCTCGTCGATGGACTTGCGATAGACGGCTCTGGTGCGGGCGCGGGTGTAGGTGATGGTGACGGGCGGGGCGCCCAGGATGGGGATCTTGCGGTAGGCGGCGAGGAGATTGAGATCGCTGCGTTGGATGTTCCTCAGGATCACGCGGATGACCGGGATGGCTTTGGTGGGGCCGTCCTCGCCTTTGACCGGTACGCGCATGCGGATGCGCTGCAGCGGTGTGCAGATGGTTCTGAAAGCGGCTTTCGCCGCGTTCACCGCCTCGGCGCACTTCAATACGTCGGCTGAAACGCCGGCGACGCCCAAACAGACGACCGAGGAGCCGACCGCATCTTCCATGGCGTAGTCGATGGTGGAGTAAGCGGAGCAGATCTGGCGGATCGCGTCACCTTCATTGTGGGTGTCGTCGGTGCTGACCCAGGCGGGTCGATGCGCAAGTGCGTCGACGAGGCGCTGGATCGCGGCCTCGAGGAGGCTGAGGGCGCGTGCGACTTGTTGGCGGTGGGGGGAGAGGTCCATGCGTGGTGTCTGATTGTATCAGGGAATTATACATACCACATACACATCTACATCCACACACCCAACTTCGACCAACATGAAAATCCTACGCCGTCCATGAGCCACACATCAGAGGCTATCGCGCGCAGAAAGGTTCTAGTACGTGGTATGTATAACTCGATGCTGGGTGCCGCGTGAACCTCAGGTGCGAGAGACAGCCATGGCTCAACCGGGGCCGCCTTGGGTTTTCGCAGCGCTCGACAAGATGAGATGATGCACGGCATATGCGAATCGCAGTCATGGGTGCTGGGGCGGTCGGGTGTTATTACGGCGGCATGCTGTCGCGCGCAGGTCATCAGGTCACGTTGATCGGCCGCGCGCGGAACGTGGAGGCCATTCGTCTGCACGATTTGTTCATGGATACCGCCGGTTTTCGAGCGCACGTTCCGGTCCGTGCCAGCACCGAGGTCAGCGACATTCAAAGTGCGTCACTGATTCTGTGCTGTATCAAATCGAACGATACCGAGCAGGCAGCGGCAATGATGGCGCCTTTCACGAGGCCGGACGCCATCGTACTCAGCCTGCAAAATGGCGTGGATAACGCGGAGCGACTTCAGGCGCATCTGCTGCGCACCGTGCACCCGGCGGTGGTTTATGTGGCGGCGGAAATGATCGGACCCGGGCAGGTCAAGCACCATGGCCGGGGTGAACTCGTGGTCGGGCCTTCAGCGATGAGTGCGGAAATACGCGACGCCTTCGTGAAGGCCGGCGTGCCGGTGAATGTGTCGGACAACGTCGTTGGCGAACTTTGGGCAAAGCTCATCTTGAACTGCGCGTATAATGCGATATCCGCCATCACGAAGCAGCCTTACGGCCTGCTTTTCCAGAATGCGGGCGCCAGAGATCTCATGCAACTGGTGGTGCGCGAATGCCTGGCAGTGGCGCAGCGCGACTCGATCGCAGTGCCGGGCAATAGCTGGCAAGAAGTGGAGCGTATCGCTGCAACCATGTCGGGGCAGCTTTCGTCCACCGCCCAAGACTTGATCAGAGAGCGACGCAGTGAGATCGATCATCTTAACGGCTATATCGTTCGGAGGGGCGAGTCATTGGCCATCGAGACGCCGGCGAATCAAGCCTTGTATTCCATCGTCAAGTTGCTGGAAAGCGCGTTCGGCGTCGATCAGGCTTGACTTTCGATCGGCGCATGAGGCGCGTGCAGGGCACGAGTCGCTATTGGCATCCAAGATGCTGGAATCATTGGATGTCGGCGTGTGCATCAAATTATATTTCGACAATCCGGCAACCGGTACGTATCTGCCGGGTACTCATCTGTAAACGTATGCCAAAACAAATCATCAAAGCTGATAAAGCGTCGATAGGAGTTTGCCAATGAATCCAAATCAAGCACTTTGGGAGAAAGGGGATTTTACGCGTCTTGCACAGAGCATGAGGAGAAGCGGGGAGCTGCTGGTCAATGGACTTGGAATCACCAAAGGTCTGAAAATTCTGGACCTGGGATGTGGTGATGGCACGACCGCACTCCCGGAGGCAATGCTCGGAGCCGAGGTGCTCGGCGTCGACATTGCCAGCAATCTGGTTGAAGCCGGGAACAAGCGCGCCCGTGAAGCGGGATTGACGAATTGTAGGTTTCAACAAGGTGATGCCTGCGATTTGCACGAACTTGGCGATAAGTCCTTTGACTTGGTCGTGAGCATGTTTGGCGCCATGTTTGCCCCTAAGCCGTTCGATGTGGCCAAGGAGATGGTCCGCGTAACTCGATCCGGAGGCCGGATCATCATGGGAAACTGGATTCCCAATGACCCGACGCTGGTAGCTCGAATACTGAAAATAAGCTCGGCTTACTCGCCGCCGCCCCCGGAAGGCTTCATCAGCCCCATGACTTGGGGAGTCGAAAGTAACGTGATCGATCGGTTTTCAGGCGCCGGAATACCAAGCGGGAGTGTTACCTTCGCGAGAGACACCTACACTTTTGAATTTCCGGAGGCGCCGGCAAAGTTCTTGGATACGTTCAGGAGATTCTACGGGCCTACCATGAATGCATTTGAAGCGGCAGAATGCGGCGGTCGGACCAACGATTTGCAAGGAGAGCTGGAAGAATTGTTCAACAGCCAGAACCTGAGCTCAGCCAAGGATAGAACGACTATTCCGGCGACGTACTTGCGGGTGACGGTCGCGGTCGGTTAGCCGGCGATCCGGAAGGTGACGCAGCGGCATGGTGCTTCAGGCCACTGCGTCACCGATGCTGGACGAAATGGTGAATATCAAAGTAAATTCCGCCTTTCTGCACTTCTGCCTTCAAGATCGCTTCGCGCGTATAACCGCACTTCTCGAGCACTCTCATCGAAGCAATATTCGGGGATAATACGGGAGCGTAAAGCTTTCGAAATTGCCGAGTGGTGAACCCAAACTCCGTCATTTGGCGCAGTGCCGCCGTCGCGATGCCCTTGCC
>Ga0307516_10001186_pt1 | contig 36432 bp, 36 predicted proteins | sample 19_EM_MG_FD_203310 | JGI IMG/M metagenome (GOLD analysis project Ga0307516, IMG submission 203310) | Populus trichocarpa ectomycorrhiza microbial communities from riparian zone in the Pacific Northwest, United States - 19_EM | ecosystem: Host-associated > Plants > Roots > Unclassified | place... | reverse complement strand
ATCAACTTTCCAGCTAATGGGGCTGTAGGCTGGCTCTTTGGGAACGTTTTGAGACTATTTCGGACGTATTCGATGGCGGGAGAGAGGAGCTTGTGGCGAAAAGGTGGGGGTGGGGTTCGGGAGAATAGATTGCGTGGAGAAGAATCTCCAGACTAGCTACTGCAGCCCTTCCTTTATACCTTTTTCTCCACTGTGGACTCCACAGTCTTGCCCACAAGACCAAGACAGAATATGCCCTTCATGACTCAATCGCCGCGCCCCAAAGAAACATACGATCGTACTCAACTATCACCCCCTTCACCCTGAAACTGACTAACACAAGGCAGACACACAAACAGTAAGGATACGACAAGCACAACATGATAATCAATAAACATAACACAAGGCAGAGCGAGACAGACACGGAAACAGTAAGGAAGCAACAAAGAAAGCATACAAATCCGGAAACGTGACAAGAACATTGAGAGACACAAGTAATAAGCACAAGGTGAGTTCGCAAAGCAGACACATATGAAAAGGAAACAGATCCTGGGTGGCCAGCGACCAGGTCAGGGTTTTGTAGGATATCGCTGCCGGAGTACTGTTGGAGGGACCGGGATGAGATGCCTAGGCGCGTAGGACAACGATGGCGGCGGTGGAGATGAGGAACAGCCACAGAGTGACCAGCGTAAGGGTGACGCCCATAGCGACACTGAGCCTGTCACGCCAGATTTGTGACAGCGAGTGAATCCAGTGAGCCAAGAGCAAAACTATCGAGTAAATCGGTGAGAGAATCCAGAGAGAGAATCCAGCGAGCCGAGAGTGAATCTAGCAAGAGACTCGAGAAGAGAATCAGCACGAGTATCCAGCTAGCGAATCTAGCATGAGAATCAGTTAGTGAATCTTGAGAGAAAATCAGCGGCCTGAGAGCCAGACAATCCAACAAGAGGGTTGACCAGATGTGGGGTCAGGCAAGTGGCAAATTGTGATGGCAATTGTTGGTATTCCTCGGCAATATGGATACATTGTTGTGTACAGAAGAAGAATCGGAAGATGAGGGGATGCTGGATAGAAGGCTATGCATCACTGCTGGCTAGTGACTCATCCAGTAGTCCATCAAAACATGATTCTTGTTTCCGGATTCGTAAGCCAAGCCGACTACAAGCATACACAGCAGAGACGGAAATGACATCTCTTGCTGGATTCTCTCACGGGATTCACTCGCTGATTTACTCACCAATTCTCTCGCTGATACTCTTGCTGGATTCTCTTGCTGATTAACTCGCTGGATGCTCTTGCTGGATTCATTTGCTTGATTCACTCACTGATTCTCTCGCTGGATTCTCTTGCTGGATTCGCTCGCTGGAGTTAGTCGCTGGATTCGCTCGCCTATTCTCTCACTGTTTCTCTTGTTGATTCTCTCGGCGATTCTCTCACTGTTTCTCTTGTTGATTCTCTCACTGATTCTCTCACTGATTCTCACGCTGTCTCTCTTGTTGATTCTCTTGCCGATTTTCTTTCTAGATTCACTCTCGGCTCACTGGATTCTCTTGCCGGATTCACTAGCTGAAGTCAGTCACTGGATTCCCTTGTTGATTCTCTCACTATATCTCTCGTTGATTCTCTTGCCGATTCTCCTGGTGATTCTTTCGGTGATTCTTTCGGTGATTCTCAGACACGATTCGCTCGCTGGATTGACTCGCTGGATTGCTTGCTGGATTCACCCACTGATTCTCTCCTCCATTCGCTCCCTGAATTCTCTTACTAGATTCCCTTGCCGATTCTTTCACTGAATTCTCTCGCTGTCTATTACTAGATTCTCTCACTGGATTCACTTGCTGGATTTTCTCAGTGGCTATGCTTGCCGAATTCGCACGCTGTATTCTCTCTCTGGATTCATTTGTCGGATCCACTCGCTGGATTACCTTGTCGCCGAATGCTGTCTTTGCTCACAATTCATTTCACTCTTGTTGCAAATTTCAAATGTATTCTTTGCATGCTGTCACTTGATGTTATGTCATTTTGTGTGTAAAGTTTGTTGTTCCTGAATTGTCTAAACAGATATATTTCACACTGTATGGTGAATCTCAGACTTTGTGAATATGGATGCCACGCCATACGTAGTATCCGTATAGAAGTTGCGAAGGTACTCGGTGTGGATAGTTGACGCCATGCCAGACCAAGCATTTGAACGGAAGCTGCAAAAGTACTTTGCATGGATAGGTGATGTTCCGCCAGACGTAGTGTTTGTCAAGATCCTGCCTTGAATACTTCGTGCTGCTTGACAGGTAACATAGGCTCGGTTTCTTTGGGGCAAGCTCGTAGTCACACTTCCAGCGTACTCATGCACCGCTCGTAGTCACACTTCCAGCGTACTCACTCACCGCTCGTAGTCTCGCGGTATCCGTCATGTCCGGCGTGGTCTCGTCGCGGTCTTCTCACACACCTTGCGTGGGCTCATTGTTCTCGCGGTATCCATCACGCCTAGCGCAGTATCATCGCAGTCTTCTCACACGCCTTGCATGGGTTCGTTGTTCTCGCGGTATCCATCACGCCTGGTGTGCTCTAGTGGCGGTCTTCTCACAGGCCTTGCGTGGGCTTGTTGTTCTCGCGGTATCCGTCACGCCTGGTGTGGTCTCGTCGTGGTCTTCACACACGCCTTGCGGGGGATCGTTGTTCTCGCGGTATCCGTCTCGTCGCAGTCTTCTCACACGCCTTGTGTGGGCTCGTTGTTCTCGCAGTATCCTTCACGCCTGGCATGGTCTCATCGCGGTCTTCTCACACGCCTTACGTGGGTTCGTTGTTCTTCTCAGGGGTGGTGGTCGCAGCGCCGGTTTACAGGTAGAGAGAGGTAGGTCTGTGCAGAGAGATAATATTCCATTTCGATCAAATGCGCGTTGACACTACAGGTCTTATGCGCTCCTCCTCGCCGTACCACCCCCATGGGGCTCCTATCTTTCTGATAAACGTTCCCCTCCTCCTGCTAGCCTACAAACAGTCCCTCTGGGATCGGACCACCCTCTCAGTACCCATCTAGCTATGGCGCGAAGCACAAAGTATACAGGCCCGGGCTCGCCTTCTAGTCATCTCAAAGGAAAAACAACAACCCAAGGAAAAAGGAAAAGGTGTGGGGCCGCGCATGCCGGAGCCCGCGACCGTGTGGTGGGTTGGTCGCACCTGCCGAAGCCTGCGACTGTGTGGTTTGGTGGTGACGAGGCCGGGGCCGTCAGTCACCAGGTGGTGATGTTTTGGCGTTCGCATATGCCGGGGCACTCGATTGCCGATGGTGTGTGGGGCAGGGTGGGCTGTGGCCAACAGCTGCCAGGTGGTGGGCGGCCGTCGGGAGCATACGCGGGTGTATGCAGCCGTCGGGGGAGGGGTTGATTTGGGTCGTTGGCCGTATGCGCCGGGCATACGACCGCCGGGGGGCCTGGTGGATGTGCGAGCCGAAGCCCACGACCACTGGGCATCGTGGTGGCGGTTAACGCAAGCCGAAACTCACGGCCGCCGGGTGGTGGTGGGCCAGTGGGTGCGTGCCTGGGTAGGCGCGGCCGCCGGGAGGGGTTGTGGTTGGTGGCTGGCAGGTAGGACAGGGGTCCTGCTGTAGCCGAGGTGTGGGTGGGTGTGGGCTTGGCTGACTTTTCAGGGTCAAAGCCATGCCCCCGGGGTTTTTGAGGAGGGGTCTGGTCGCGCCGACGCAATAGACGCGACCAGAGAGAAGTTGTCGTTTTCTGTCGCGCACGTGCGACAGGAAAAGAAAGAGTTGGATCTGTCGCAATGGCACGACAGAGGAAGTGTTGTAGATGCCCTCGGCCATCAGAGGTAGACTCTGATGGCCGTGGGGAGAAGTTGTTGTTGTTGCTGCGCGGAAGGTTGGGGGGTGTTGTGAGGATAATAGATTGCGTGGAGAAGAATCTCCAGACTAGCTACCGCGCCCTTCCTTTATACTTTTCTTCCTTCTGTGGAATCACAGCTTGCCTGCAAGACTGACACAGTTCCTCCGTCTAACATCATGACTCGATTGCCGTGCCCAAGGAAAACACATGATCGCACTCGGCTGCTGCGCGGCCAACACTCTACTCACGGCAACAGGAGAAAGGACGCGCAAGCAGTAACAGTAAAGGAAAGGAAGACAGATGTACAACTTAATCAAGGGAAAACAATACTCGTAACGAACATGGGAGAAGGACGCGTAAGCAACATAGAAGAAACAAAGGAGAGAGGTCTAGACCGGCCAGTGGTCGGGGATAGCGCTACCGGAGCGATTTAGCGGAGATCGGTCAAGGCGCCTAAGCGCGAAGGATGACCACGGCTGCGGCAGCGGACACGAGGATGAGCCACAGGGTGACAAGGGTGAGAGTGGCACTGGCACCGGCGCCATGGAGCCTGTCACGCCAGGTTCATGACAGTACGTCCCCTGTCCAGACCGAAGCTCCGGCAAGATCATGTCGGGTTGTCAGGATCCAGCGGTGGATGGGGGTGCGGTAGAGGCGGATGGGCCAGCTAGCCTGCTGCTGGGCTTGGAGTTGTTCGTTCATTCGCCGTTGTTCGGTGATGATGGCTCGCAGGGTGTTGGTCATCTGCTGGAGTTACTGTTAGTCTGTGTCATGGAACTTGTTCATCCGCTGGGCAAGCATCCGCTGTACGACATGATTGCGGCGGGCGTCCCAGGTGGTTGTTTGATGTATCATGGTGACGATTTCTCCCAGGAGGGTGAGTTGTTCATCCTGTAGTGCGGGAGTCATCGTTGCCGCAGGGATGGGATCAGTAGCAGGGTCGGGAGCATGCCCTGCCGGAGCGGCCTCCTGGTCTTCCTGTGGTGGTGTGACGTCGGCCAGGGGGTTCCGCGGGGCAGTGGCACTGCAGCGGAGGTGGTGGTTTTCCATGTTGACAATGAACTAGCATTTGGGGCAGATCCGCTTTCCCTTCTGCCAGTCTGCACAGGCTTTGCGTGGGTTTAGGTGTTGGTTGCACATTACCTCAGCTAATTTGAATGGATGGGCGTGGGGACAGCTGCAGGGCCGGTGGTTGCGCCGCCGGCGGTCGTTTCCTCGTTGCGGGTAGTAGTTGTCATCTTTCATCTGGCGGTGAGCACTACAGTAATCATCGTAGCTGTTACACCTCAGTCCGGAACACCAGGGAAAATAGATAGCTACGTAGTCAGGGCACGCGAGACTTTACCTAATACAGCTCGTAAGGAAGGAAGTCGAGCCCAGTCGGCTTAAGAGAGTCTAGGCGGGAGATAGCCTCGGGATTAGACCTAACGGCCGTAACAGACCTAAGAGGCTAATCTCCGGACGAACTGCAAACGCAACTAAATACGGGATACAAGGGGTGAGGTCATAGAACCAATATCTCCTCTTTCTCTGATAGGCCGGTAAACCACTCACCCGCAGGGCTTGAGGGGTTTACGCGGTGCGGGGATCGGTCAGCGTATCGTTAGACCCACCAGGACCAATGAAGTTGCGAGGACCGAGCCCGTGGGGTTCCAGGGCCTTGACTGGCGGACAAATCTCCTGAGAAAAGGATAGGAAGTACGGGTTCTCTAGAGGAACCACGTGACGCCGCAGGAAGGCTATATAGCTAGGCAAGATCCCGCTTGGTGGAAAAAGGAAGAGAGGACAGTACCGAACACCCACTCAGCAAAGAAAAAAACCCCACAAACAAGATCTAAGATTATTCCACTGTGAATTATTGAAAGTAGCCTGATTACCTTTGATTTTACCCGCACTCCGGTTACGATACTACCCCAGTGTTACACTATAATCTTGATCTCAAATCACCTTACTTTCATGTCTGGCTTCGACGACACCTACTTCGAAGACCACCTTTTCCTACTCGAACTATCTACCTTCTTGGAACCTAAGTCTCAATACTCCTTCAACTACACCTTTCAATCAATCGACGACGAAATCTCGAAGCACAAGCAGTGGGAAGAATTCTTCGACGGACCCAAGCCGATCCATGAGACAATCGAGTGTGCCCCATACCATTGGTATACCCAGCAGTGGTGGAACTGCGCGCTACTATCCCAACCTGCCAATTTTGACGAGGACGAACTCTTGGACCTGTTCGACTACCACTTCGACTACGACTCGACCATCTACAGCAGAGACATCCTCGATCAGTATTGAAAAATGACGTCCTCCGATTTCAACATGCTCAGGCTCGAGGCCCCAAGGGACCTGCTGCAGATCACCAACGGAACCACCCCACCAGAGCAGGCCCTGGAACTAGCCAACCCTGCGGACTGGGTCCGAACCATGGCGCGTCAACAAAAGCAGGCCGAAAAGGACCTGAGGCAGCTCACAGAGCTGTGTGGCAACACGATCGATAGAACCGATCAACGGATGGTCCCAATTGAGGAAGCCTATCAAACCTTGGCTGAGGGAACCAGGTACGTAAATGACCAAGTAAACGCTAATGAGGAAATCGCAGAGAACTGGGTGCGGACCGAGCTGGCAAACTCGGCAAACGCCTACCAAACGCTGGCACAAGACGTCTGGCAGGCCATTCTGGAACGCACCGACGAAAGCAACCAGCAGCAAATATGCCAAGCTACCCAGCTCACCCGCGTCAACGACGTCCTCACCTTCCTAGCCGAAGCCAACATCGCTCGAGGCCAGCACCTGGCTACCTTTCAAGGTAACGTAGGACTCTGGGCAGCTGACCACCAAAGAAAGATGAACCAAGTCGAAGTAGAGCTCCGGCTAGCCAGGGAAGAAATCCGCCGAATAGCCACCCGGATACCCCTTCCAAGGTTGCCAAGAACAAGGGTCACGACCCCAGAACCGCTACAACTCTGGCGAAGTCCGGTCAGACCACCCAGCACCAGTGTAGCAACGGCACCGGTGGCACCCCCACCGCTACCGACGCGGCCACTGCTCCGAAGTCCGGTCCAACTTAACCCCGCTCCTCCTACCCAGAGAATGAGGCGAGCAGCAGTCCCACCGTCCAGCCCACCACCACTCCCACCGATGCCAGCAGTCGGGGGCGCGGGAGGAAGAGGGAACGGATCACCGCCAAGGCCCGGGCAGCGGGGTTGATCACCGTCACCGTCGCCGCCTCCCAGCAAAGGAGACGACGATTTATATGTGCAGAACCTCCCAACCGGGAGGCCCCCACCGGGAACAATGGAGCCCACAGAACCACAGCTAGCCACCATGCTTACACCAGGAGAAATAGCCAGACTAGTAGGAGCTGGGATCGTGGCGGCGCGACAGGTCGAGCAACCCGCAAATGTAGCCCAGGTACACACCTCGAGGCTAAAAATGGAAAATCCCGAAAAATTCGATGGGAAAAGCTCGACCACCTTCAACCAGTGGTGGGAGTAGATCACCATGTACCTAGGGTTCTACCCCGAGACAATCGACCAACAAAAGATCACCTGGGTCGGAACCCTGCTAACGGACACCGCTCTGGTATGGCACCTGCACCGATACAGGGAATTGCAGGAAAACGACACCTGGGCCAACTATTCTGCGGCCATCCGAACGGAGTACCAAAACAAACGGGAAGCGGCCGACACCCAGCTTAAGCTCGGGCAGCTCCGCTACCAGGGGTCCATCCGAGCGTACCTCACGGAGTTCCGAGCACTGAACAACTTTGCCTGCGCAACAGGAGAAGCACTACGAGAGAAAATTGACCTGGCCATGCCAGACGCGGTACTCGACATGCGGTTCGCCCACTACCTGGAAGACTTCGCAGACGATGAAGGTTTCCTGCAGGCCACCCACCAGGCAGGCTTGCAAGTAGAAAAAAAGAAGGCTCTCAAATTAGCGAGGGAACACGTGAAGGCTCCGACAGGAACGACCGGAAAACGCGATGAAGGGAAAAAGGACGGGCAGAGCAAAAAAAGTTCGGACAACCCCCGAAAGGGAAAAGAGACCGAAAGGGAACCCCGCGACCAAAGCCACAAAAACAGCGGGAACGAATACAGAGGAACGGGACGCTGGGCATCCGAAACCGCCACCTTCGAAGGAGTTCCCTTCAGCGAGACAAGGGAACACACAGGCACCCGAGGATGTCACCGTTGTGAACGAACAGGACATCGAGCGGCCCAGTGTTTCGCCGGCACCACGATTAAAGGCACCACCCTCCCAGCGGCCCCATGGAAGGTAGCAGCCGGAACCAAGCGGCAATGGGAACCGGAAGAAGAAACCCTCGAGCCGCCAACCAAAGCCCAGAAAACCGCAGTGGCGGATATTATGGATACAGAACCCATGTGGGAAAGCGAGGAGGATTTTTGAACGGTCGAGGAACCAGGCCGGCCCTCAAGACCCGGCGAATTGCATGCGGCCTATCCAGAACGAAACGAAAGAACCAGGAACCAAGCGTTGGAACCCCGTCAAGAAAAAAATCAAAAACAAACCCAGGCGCTCACCCAATCATCACCATGATACTACACCAGGACAAGGCGAAACATCCCATACGAGTGCTACTAGACACAGGCTGCTCGATAGCCCTCATTAATGAGCAAACAATAAAGAAATTAGGCATCCAGAGGCAGAAACACCAACGACCGCGGACCATTGAAAACTAAACAGGAGAAGCGGTTCCAGGAGCAGGGCAGTACTGTACGAAGGCCTTGAAAATACAACACCGGAAGCACTACACTTGAGAACAGCTCGAGATATCCCCAATGGACCCCGAAGTCGACGTTTTCCTACCTTTTAGCTGGATCGCCGACCACCCACCCCAAGGTGCGTGGACAAACGAGGAAATCCGGTTCGACAGCCCCGGCTGCCAGGAACGATGCACCAAGTATGAAACAAACCCATTCACCCTAACCTGGGATGACTCGGTCGCAACCAACTCCGATGCTCAAGTCATTGGATACGTATCGGCAGTCGCAAGGGAAGATGGCCTGGGGAAAGTGCCTACAGAATTCCGACCATACCTGGTAATAATGGGAAAGGAGGTAGCGGAGGCACTACCGGTACACCGGCCGTACAACTGCCAGATCAACCTCCAGGAAGGAAGTACGCCGCCCTGGAGGCCAATCTACCCGCTCTCGGAGGAAGAACTCCAGGTACTCCGAGAATGGCTGAAAGAAATGGAGCGAACAGGAAAAATCAGGCGTTCCACCTCCTCAGCTGGTTCCCCCATTCTTTTCGTACCAAAACCTCACGGAAGGGGGCTCCGCCTGTGTGTCGACTACCGAGCACTGAACCACATAACCATCCCCAATCGGTACCCTCTGCCGTTAATGCAGGAACTTCAGGACCGAGTACAAGGAGCACAATGGTTCACCACAATGGACCTGAAGAACGGCTTCCACCTGATCTGTGTAAGAGAAGGAGATGAATGGAAAACAGCGTTCAGAACCCATTACAGGCTTTTCGAATTCCAGGTAATGCCGTTCGGATTAACCAATGCCCCATCCACCTTCCAAGACATGATGAACCACATGCTCTCGGATATGCTGGACGTCGGGGTATTAGCCTACATGGACGACATATTAGTTTACACCAACACCGAAGAAGGACACGACCGGACGGTTAAGGAGGTACTCAAGAGACTGCAAAGCAACGGGCTAGCGGTCTCTCCAGAAAAATGCGTGTGGAAAGCTACGGAAGTCGAATTCCTGGGGTACGTCATCGGGAGAAACGGGATCAGAATGTCGGAAGACAAAGTAAAGTCGGAACTTGAATGGAAGATCCCGAGATCGCTGACCGAGATCCAATCGTTCCTGGGCTTCTCCAACTTTTACCGAAGATTCATCCTGAACTACTCCAGAATAGCAAAGCCCCTTACGGAACTCACAAAGAAAGAGAACGGTAGGGAATGGCTCTGGAACCAGGAGGTAGAAGCCGCCTTTTGGGAACTCAAACCCCGTTGCACTACGACACCGATCTTGGCCCACTTCGACCCAAAGAAACCGGTCCTCATTGAAACGGATGCATTGGACTTTGCGCTTGGAGCAGTCCTATCGCAACGAAATGAAGAGGGACGCTTGCACCCGGTAGCTTTCCACTCAAGGAAGTTCCAACTGGCGGAAATCAACTACGAAATCCACAACAAAGAACTCCTGGCGATAGTGGACGCCTTCAAACATTGGAGATGGTACTGCCAAGGAGCGACCCACCAAGTGCAGGTATTTTCGGACCACCACAACCTTGAGTACTTCACAACGACCAAGGTACTGAACCGACGACAAGCACGGTGGGCATAGGAGCTGGCCGGCATCGACTTCAGAATCTACTACCGACCAGGAACCCAAAACGGCAAGCCAGATGCGTTATCAAGGCGTTTGGAGTACCGCCCCGAAAAAGGGGGGGTGGAAAACCAGCCAGTAACAACGGTTTTGAAAAAAGATCACTTCGAACGAAGGGGGCAGTCCTTCATTTGTTCTTCAACCTGGCTAGTATCACTTCCGGAAAAGAAATGGACGGAGGAATTCCTAGCGAACATCAGGGAAGAAGGGAAAAAGGATCAAGCCTATGAACAGGCAAGGAAACAGGAAGCAGTGGCAGAGGAAGGGCCGCCGAAGGACTGAAAGGTCAAGGAGCTAAGTTGCGAAAACAACCTACTCTACCGATGGAACTTGCTCTGGGTACCAACAGGACTGGTACAGAAGGTTATGGAATCAGAGCATGACACAAAAGTGGCCGAACACATGGGTCAGGACAAGACCATCGAACTAATCCGACGGAACTTCTGGTGGCCAAAAATGAACGAACGAATCATCAACTTCGTCAGAAGTTGCCCCGAATGCCAACAAAACAAGGCAGCCCAACACCATCCCTATGGGCTGTCCTCCCCGCTGGAACTGCCATACACCCCATGGTAATCCATAGCAATGGACTTCATCACAGAACTCCCGTTCTCGAGCGGCTGCGACCAGCTATGGGTAATCATCGACTGGTTCATCAAGATGGCGAATTTCCTTCCCTTGAAAAAAGAAAAAACAGTGGCGGACCTAGCCGTCATCTTCGCCCGAGAAATATGGAAGTATCACGGCCTCCCCACTGATATTGTGTCAGACCGCGATTCCAGATTTACTTCAGAAACCTGGAAGGAGTTCCTACGACTCTTGGGAATTCAGCCTCGAATGTCAACCGCGTTCCATCCCCAAACCGACGGCCAAACGGAGAGACTCAACCAAACGATCGAGGCCTACCTGCGAACGTTCGTCGGCAAAGAGCAAGACGACTGGGTATGTTTGCTGCCAACGGCTGAGTTTGCCTACAACAACTTGACCACTATGGGTAATGGTATGTCTCCGTTTTACGCTAACTATGGCTTCCACCCAGCAGCCATGGACCCCCCGATAACGGAACCCCTCAACCCAGCCAGCAAAGTCTAAGCCCACTGGATGATCACAGTGCACAACGAGTCCCGAAAAGGGCTGGAAGAGGCACAGGAGCGGATGCGCCGGTACACCGATCCCGCAAGGAAAGAACCGCCGGCATACCAAGTAGGAGACTTGGTGATGCTCAGTGGACGCAACATCAAAACGCGCCGCCCCTCGAAGAAACTGGACCACAAGAACCATGGTCCCTTTCAGATCGAGAAAATCGTTTCCCCACTGGCCGTTCGCCTCAAACTGCCCTGGAAATGGAAGATCCACAACGTCTTCCATGTCTCACTGCTCGAATCTTACCGAACCAGCGAACACCGAGCACCACTGGACCCTTCCAAAGTACTTCGGGAGGCAGATGACATCGAACAGTCGGAGGAATACGATCTTGAAGAAGTTATGTCCTCGGTCGAACGCGGCCGAGGAAATAACAAAAGAATCCTTTACCTCTTCAAATGGCTTGACTATCCGGAACGCAAAGACTGGACGGAAGAACCATTCGACAACTTTTCAGTAGGCGGTCTAGAGAAACTCCGCGAGTTTCACCAAAGAAATCCAGACGTGCCGAGGGACTACCGACTCGCTGTCGCCTAGATGGGATGTCCATAAAAGGGTCCGACGAGGCACGAAGCGGTAGTAAGGATGAAGGGGTTGGAGGACTTCATCTCATGCACACCTATGACACCCGGTTGACCAAACTTTCAAGACGAAATTGGAAACAAGGAACAACCCGAAGAAAGACCCACTTCCCAGGCACCGATCCCACAGCGCAACAAAGCCGCCGACCCGGTGCCCGACAAAGAGTGCACGCGACCGAAACCGCTGAGAGTCAGGAAAACCCTTCAGAGCAGACGTATCGACCTCTTGGTGACCGACTCGGAACGGCAGAACCGGCACAGGCGGCATACAAGTGGTGAAGCAAGTCCCCGACAGTGCTGTCACTGCTCCAGCATACTAGTCTCCCCCCGGAAGGACGTGGGCGGGGTTACTGCCGAGTATACAGGTTAATAGCACGAAGGACACCATGCCTCTCCCGATTCCCTGTGCCAACTGCGACCCCAGAACCCCACTGTGACACTGGGGTCGTCTCGTAACCGGAGTGTGGGAAGAATCAAATGTAATCAGGCTACTTTCGATAATTCACAACGGAATAATCTTAGATCTTGGGTGTGGGTTCAGTGGGTAGTGTTTGGTGATGAATTTCGTGCTGATTTCTCTCGGTGAGGCGAGAAATCCTCTTTCTTTTGTAGAGGAAGAGTCGTCGTGAGATCTGATGATTTTTAGCGTGAGAGGTGGTGACTCGGGAATGGATTCCTCCGAGGTGCATGGACCCCGTGGGAGGTTCATTGGTCCTGGCCGGGGTGTAGATAGGGGAGATGAGCTGTCTTATGCGCGCGAGCGGGGAAATGGCGTCTAGACCTCGTACGTGGCTCCCCCCGCAAGGATCCAAGCTGGTCCCCGCAAGGACCCAGTCTCTCTGCGTACGTGTCCTCCCCCCGCAAGGGGACTAGTTCGGCCATATTCCCTCAGCTCGTTTGCACTCACCTCGGGGAGCTCTGGTCAGATCCCCTCAAGGTCCGATCTCCCCCCGCAAGATTCGATCTCTCGGCCGTAAGCTTCTAATCCCCTGGTCCCTTATCTCCGGCTCAGGTCCTCCGAATCTTTCCTCTCTTGCTTAAGTAATCTAGATACTCTACGTACTGTGGAATATTCTCAGGTGTTACACTACCTCCTCCCCCCCTTAGCCTCGTCCTCCAGCGCAACCCCTCTTTCTGAGTAGCCCGTCTCGTTTGATCGTGTGATTCTTTCAACGCCGAGTTTCGGTCCGCGTCACGGACTGCAGTCCTCCTCCCCTGCAGCCCTCCCAGCCATGGGATCAGGGTTCTTTCCTCAGAACGTGCCTGTAATCCCCGGGTATGACTGGGCCCTCGGAGCAGGCCGTTGCGTGCTCTTACTGTCGGGTCATATTGAGTCGTACTCGCCGCCTCTCTGCATCAAGGCTTGGCCGGCTTGGTGAGGTTCCGGGGTCGCAGATGGCATAGGGAATCGGGAGAGGCATGGTGTCCTTCGGGCTAGTAACCCGTATGCTCGGCAGTGACCGCGCCCACGTCCTTCCGGTGGGAGACTAGTATGCTAGAGTAGTGACGGCGCTGTCGGGGACTCACTTCACCGTTTATGTGCCATCTGCGCCGGTTCCGTCGGTCCGAGCCGGTCGCCAAGAGGTCGATACGTCTGTTCTGAACGGTTTTCCTGACTCTCAACGGTTTCGGTCGCGTGCACTCCTCGTCGGGCGCCCGGTCCGCGGCTTCTCGTGGTTGCCCGAGAAGCGGGTCTTTTTGTCGATCTTAATACTTTGGTGCTGAAGTCCTCCTCCCTTCAGCCCACTACCGCCAGGTCCTCGGGGAAACTGGTCTAGCCCTCGGTGAGCCGGTAGTCCCTCGGCGCGTCTGGGTTTCGTTGGTGAAACTCCCGGAGTTTCTCCAGACCGCCTACCGAAAAGTTGTCGAATGGTTCTTCTGTCCAGTCCTTCCATTCCGGATAATCGAGCCATTTGACCAGGTAGAGGATCCATCGTCCTTGTTTCCGGGCCGACATTACTTCCTCGACGTCATATTCCTGCGATTGTTCGATGTCGTCTGCTTCCCGTAGTACTTTTGTGGCGTCCGGCGGAGACCGGTGCTCGCTGGTTCTGTAAGGCTCTAATAAGGACACATGGAAGACGTTATGGATTTTCCATTTCCTGGGTAGCGTCAGGCATACCGCGAAGGGGGAAATGATTTTCTCGATTTGGAAGGGGCCATGATTTTTGTGGTCCAACTTCTTAGAGGGTCGGCGTGTTTTTATGTTGCGTCCGTTGAGCATTACCAAGTCCCCTACCTGGTAGGCCGGGAATTCCTTCCTGGCCGGGTCGGTATATCGGCGCATTCGCTCCTGAGCCGCTTCCAACCCTTTTCGAGCCTCGTCCTGAATGGCTTTCATCCAGTGTGCATATACGGTGCTGGCTGGATTGACCGGTTCCTCCGATTCCTCCGGGGAATTCAGCGTTCGGGGGTGGAACCCGTAATTGGCGTAAAAGGGGGAGATTCCATTTCCCGTTGTAACGGAGTTGTTGTAGGAAAACTCTGCCATTGGCAACAAGCGTACCCAGTCGTCTTGTTCCTGCCCCACAAAGGCTCGTAGGTAAGATTCAATCGTCTGGTTGAGTCGTTCCGTCTGACCGTCCGTTTGCGTGTGAAATGCTGTCGACATCCGAGGTCGGATTCCTAGTAGGCTCAAAAATTCTTGCCATACTTCCGAGGTGAAGCGGGAATCTCGGTCCGACACGATATCGGTGGGAAGACCATGGAGGCGCCATACTTCTCTCGCGAAGCCTCTTGCCAGGTCAGCTGTCGTTTTGCTGTCCTGTGGTAGTGGTATGAAACGGGCCATTTTGGTGAAGCGATCGATGATTACCCATAATTGGTCGCATTTTCCCGAGACCGGTAGTTCCGTGATGAAATCCATGGCAATTGACTGCCATGGTGCGTACGGAAGCTCCAGTGGTGAAGATAAACCGTAGGGTCGGTGTTGTGCTGCCTTATTTTTCTGGCATTCCGGACAGCTCTTGACGAAATCGATAATTCGTTCATTCATTTTTGGCCACCAAAGATTTCGTCTGATTAGCTCGATGGTCTTATCCTGGCCCATATGCCCGGCCACTTTTGTATCGTGTTCTGATTCCATAACCAACTGGATTCTTCCCTCTGGAATCCACAGCTTATTCTTTCTGTAGAGTAACCCCTCTTTTGCTTCCCATTCCTTGGTCCCCTGGTCCTTCGATGCTGGTGTTCTCAGCGTTGCTTGATACACTGGGTCGTTCTTCGCTGCTTCCCGGATTCCCTCAAGGAACGTTGGACTCCATTTTCTTGCCGGGATTGAGGAGAGTCTGGCCGATGAACAGATGAACGAACTTGCCCTTCTTTCCTCGGTTTCTTTTTCGAAGCTTCCAAAGTGTTTTTCTCCCAAGACCGTCGTTATCGGCTGGTTTTCTACCCCCCTTTTTCTGGACGGTACTCCGAACGCCTAGATAAAGCATCTGGTTTGCCGTTCTGGGTACCTGGTCGGTAGTAGATCCTGAAATCGACTCCTGCTAGCTCCTGTGCCCACCTTGCTTGCCGACGGTTTAGTACCTTTGTGTTCGTGAAGTACTCCAGGTTCTGGTGGTCCGAGAACACCTGGACTTGCTGGGTCGCTCCTTCGCAATAGCGTCTCCAGTGTTTGAAGGCATCCACCACCGCGAGAAGTTCCTTGTCGTGGATTTCATAGTTGATTTCTGCCGGTGTGAATTTTCTCGAGTGAAACGCCACCAGGTGTAGGCGTCCTTCTTCGTCCCGCTGGGACAGCACTGCTCCTATCGCGAAGTCTGAGGCGTCGGTCTCGATGATGACTGCTCGTTGGGCGTCAAAGTGGGCCAATATGGGGGCGGTGGTGAATCGCTCTTTTAACTCCTTGAAGGCTGCCTCCGCTTCCCGATTCCAGGACCATTTTCCCGCAGTCTTTTTTGTCAATTCCGTTAGTGGCCTAGCAACTCGGGAATAGTCTTTGATGAACCGTCGGTAGAAATTAGCAAATCCTAAAAAGGACTGTACTTCCGCCAAGGATTCGGGGGTTTTCCATTTTAGGACTGCGTCCACCTTGTCTTTTGACATTTTGACTCCTTCTCTTCCTATTATGTAACCCAGGAACTCCACTTCCTGGGCTTTCCAGACGCATTTCTCAGGAGAAACTGCTAGTCCGTTCGTTGTGAGCCTTTTGAGTACTTCCTTGACTCGTTCGTTGTGTTCTTCTTCCGTAACGCCGTATACGAGTATGTCGTCCATGTAAGCCAGTACGCCCACATCTAACATGTCCGAGCAGACGTGGTTCATCATATCCTGAAATGTGGATGGCGCATTGGTTAGACCAAACGGCATAACCTGGAATTCAAACAGCCCGTAGCGCGTCCTGAATGCCGTTTTCCATTCATCCCCGGCTCGGATTCGAATAAGGTTGAATCCGTTTTTAAGGTCCATTTTTGTGAACCATTGGGCGCCTCGTACCCGGTCCTGCAGTTCTTGCATTAACGGAAGTGGGTAACGATTTGGGATGGTTACCGTGTTTAGTCCCCGTTAGTCAACACATAGCCTTAGCCCTCGCCCATTGGGTTTTGGAACGAAGAGGATTGGAGATCCAGCGGGGGATGTGGATCTCTTTATTTTCCCGGTTTTCTCCATTTCCTTTAGCCATTCTCGGAGTGTTCGTAGTTCTTCCTCGGACAGTGGATAGATGGGTCCCCAAGGCGCCGTTGCCCCTTCCTTAAGTTCGATCTTGCAGTCGTATGGGCGGTGTTCAGGTAGCGCGTCTGCTGCCTCTTTTCCCATTATCCCCAGATACTGACGAAACTCTATTGGGACGTTGCTTAGGGGATCGTCTGATACCGTGGACACGTGTCCTATCACCCGGGCGTCTTCGTCCGTTAGCACCAAGTCGTCCCAGCTCAGGGAGAAGTCGTTGTTTTCGTATTTGGAGCAAGCTTCCAAACACGGGGCGCTGTTGAACCTTATTTCGTCCTGGGTCCCTGCTCCTTGGGGTGGGTGCCGTTCTATCCATCTGAACGGTAAAAATATGTCCACCTCTTTTTCCATCGGGGATATTTCGAATTTTTCCGTCGAGAAGTGCTTTCGGTGTTGCAGTCGTAGGGGTTCTGTCTGATATTGCCCTGCGTTTTCAACGGTTTCTCGTGTGAAATTTTCGATGCTTCTTGGGTTTTTGTGGGGTCGCTTTGCCAGTTGCAAGTGTTCGACTGTTCACTGGTTTATCAGGTTAATTGAGCACCCGGTGTCTAGGAGGACTCGAACTGGGTGGCTTGTCCCCTGCCAGTGTAGCATCATCAGGATGACTGGCCGAACGTTCCTCCGTCGTTTCCTGTTATTTGAAGCATCCTTTCCCTCTGGTGGTGTTTTTCGTTTGGTGGCGCCGCATATTAGTACGATCGTTCCTTTCGGCGCCGGGAAGGAACTTCTCAAAAATCCAAGTCTTCTGCGTCCGCCCATGCTGGCGGCTCGATGTCCATTTCTTCCACTGCTGCTACCTTCTGCTGTTTTGCCGTAGCATTTCCTTCGTCGCCTTCTCTCTTCCGTTTCCCAGTGGCTGGTTCCGGTGCCGGCGGGTTCACCGCGGCAACCTTCCACTTGGCCAGGGGCAGCTCTGTTCCTTGAATGGTTTGGAAGGAATAGCAGTCGTGGGTTCTGTGCCCTGTTCTGCCACATCTCCAACAGCCGTCGCGGTTCTTTTTGTGCGCTTCAATCTCATTCTGTGGAACCCCTTGCAGCGCCGCTCCCGTTGTCCCCCATCCTTCTTGTCTTGGGGTTCTGGCGTCGCTTCTCCTTGGTTCCCGTGTTTGCTGCGGGGCGGGCGTCCGCTTCTCATCCTTCTTTCTTTCTTCCTTCTTCTTGTCGTCGCTTTGCCCGTTGGCTCCTCTCATTTGTTCTCAGGCCTGCCTCAACGCTTTTTTCTTCTCCACCTGAAGGCCTGCTTGATGCGTAGCTTGCAGGAATCCTTCGTCGTCCGCGAAGTCTTCGAGGTAGTGGGCGAAGCGCATGTCCAGTACCACGTCTGGCATGGCCAGGTCGACTTTTTCTCGTAGTGCTTCTCCTGTGGCGCGGGCGAAGTTGTTTAGCGCCCGGAATTCCGTGAGGTAGGCGCGGATGGACCCCTGGTATTTGAGCTGGCCGAGTTGAAGCTGGGCATCGGCCGCCTCGCGCTCATTGTGATATTCCGCGCGGATGGCCGCCGAGTAGTTTGCCCACGTATCGTTCTCTCACAGTTCTCGGTACCGGTGTAGGTGCCATACCAGGGCCGTGTCTGTCAGGAGGGTTCCCACCCAAGTGATTTTCTGTCGGTCGGTGGTGTCTGGGTAGAATCCCAAATACATCGTGACCGATTCCCACCACTGATTGAACGCGGTTGGGCTTTTCCCATCGAATTTTTCGGGGTTTTCCATTTTTAGTCGGGACGTGTGTACCCGTGCTTCGCCTATGGGTTGTTCCAGCTGTCTGGCCCTGTGAACTCCTTCCGCCACTAACCGCACGAATTCTTGTGTGGTGATCGTAGGTGCCGGATTCCTAGGCGGCGAGGGGGAACGGCAGGGCCGGAAAGGCGGACGGGGTGGCTCGGACGGCGGGCCCGAAGGCGGCCCCACGGATGATCCGGGGGGTGTTGATGGGGGATTTCCTCCTTGCCTGCCCGTGGGCTCAAGCGTCGGTGGTCTTGGAGGGATGTGGCCTGGAAGTTCCGACAGTCGCCGCCTCATTTCCGGCGTCGGGGGTATCGCCGGGGGTCTCTGCCGTCGGATAGGTGGTCCCGGGTTCAAGCGTAGTGGGCTTCCCAGTGCCGGTGGGGAATGCGCTGAAGGGGCGCTGGTGCTGGTTTGTCGGGCCGGACTCCTCCACGTCGGGGGTGCCGGTGGCGTCGCGGGTAGTGGGATTCTCGTCGCAATGCGTTGGATTTCTGTCCTTGCTTCCCGAAGTTGGTTTTCCAGGGAGGCCACCCGATTTTGGTGGTCTGCGGCCCATAGCTCTACGTTTCCCTGAAAGTTGGCCAGGTGTTGATTGCGGGCCGCGTTAGCTTCTGCCAGAAAGGATAGGGCGTCGTTTACCCGGGCCAGCTGGGTGGCCTGGCATATTTGTCGTTCGTTGGCCTCGTTGGTGTGCTCGAGGATGGCCTGCCAGATATTGCTGGCGAGGGATTGGTACGCATTTGCGGCATTTGACAGTTCGCTGCGTATCCATTCTTCGGCTATCTTTTCGTTAGCGTTGACCCGGTCATATACGTACCTAGTGCCTTCCGCCAAAGTTTGGTAGGTGCACTCAATGTCACGCGTTCGTTGGTCGGTTCGGTCGTAGGCATCACCAAATAGCTTCGTGAGTCGTTGGAGGTCGCTCTCGGCCTGTCGCTGCTGGTTTACCAAGGTTCTGATCCAGACCGCGGGGTTGGCCAGCTCCACTGCCTTTTCCGGATTTGGCGTTCCGCTGGTGATCTGGAGCAGGTCTCGAGGGGCCTCGAGCCGGAGCATGTTGAAGTCGCTAGATGCCATCTCGTGGGTCTAGTATAGGTCCAGGAAGTGTCCTGTGTAAATGGTTTCGTCGTCTTGGAACTCGTAGTCGCAGATTTCTCGAAATTCGAGTCCGTTAAGATTGGCGCTTTGTCGAAGCAGGGCGCAAGTGGACCAGTATTGGGTGTACCAGTGCCACGGTGTGATATCGTCGAGTTCGACAGGGGCTGGTCCGTTGGCGTACTCGTCCCACCCGTTCTCTTCTTTTAGGGTGGTTGCTATTTCTTCGTCGATCGAGTCGAAGGTATAGTCAAACTGGTAGCTGGACTGGGGTTCGAGGATCGTGGCCAAGTCGAGCAGGAAGAAGTGCTCTTGTTCGAATGAGGGCATGAAAGTAGGGTGATTTTGAGATCAAGATTATAGTGTGACACTGGGGTCGTCTCGTAACCGGAGTGTGGGGAGAATCAAATGTAATCAGGCTACTTTCGATAATTCACAACGGAATAATCTTAGATCTTGGGTGTGGGTTCGGTGGGTAGTGTTTGGTGATGATTTTCGTGCTGATTTCTCTCGGTGAGGCGAGAAATCCTCTTTCTTTTGTAGAGGAAGAGTCGTCGTGAGATCTGATGATTTTTAGCGTGAGAGGTGGTGACTCGGGAATGGATTCCTCCGGGGTGCATGGACCCCGTGGGAGGTTCATTGGTCCTGGCCGGGGTGTAGATAGGGGAGATGAGCTGTCTTATGCGTGCGAGCAGGGAACCGGCGTCTAGACCTCGTACGTGGCTCCCCCTGCAAGGATCCAAGCCGGTCCCCGCAAGGACCCAGTCTCTCTGCGTACGTGTCCTCCCACCGCAAGGGGACTAGTTCGGCCATATTCCCTCAGCTCCTTTGCACTCACCTCGGGGAGCTCTGGTCCGATCCCCTCAAGGTCCGATCTCCCCCCGAAAGGTTCGATCTCTCGGCCGTAAGCTTCTAATCCCCTGGTCCCTTATCTCCGGCTCAGGTCCTCCGAATCTTTCCTCTCTTGCTTAAGTAATCTAGATACTCTACGTACTGTGGAATATTCTCAGATGTGACACCGACCAAGCCGGCCAAACCTTGACGCAGCACGGCGGCGAGTACGACTCAATATGGCACGACAGTAAGAGTACGCACCGGCTTACTCTGACAGCCCAATCGTCCGAGGCTCCCCGGCATCAACCGGCTGGCCAGCGATTGGGAGGGATGCAGGGGTGGAGGACTGCATTCAGCGGGCAAGCATTATGTCCAGCAAATATTTATTCAGCAGGCGAGCATTTTGCCACCAATATTTATTCAGAAAGAGGTGGGCTACTTCGATAAAGGAACATACATAGCTTCGGGACGAAGTTAAGAAGAGGGGAAGGTAGTGTTACACCTCAGTCCGGAACACCAGGGAAAATAGATAGCTACGTAGTCAGGGCACGCGAGACTTTACCGAATACCGCTCGTAAGGAAGGAAGTCGAGCCCAGTCGGCTTCAGAGAGTCTAGACGGCAAATAGCCTCGGGATTAGACCTTATGGCCGTAACGGACCTAAGGGGCTAATCTCCGGATGAACTGCAAACGCAACTAAATACGGGATACGAGGGGTGAGGTCATAGAACCAATATCTCCTCTTTCTCTGATAGGCCGGTAAACCACTCACCCGCAGGGCTTGAGGGGTTTACGTGGGGTGGGGATCAGTCGGCGTATCGTTAGACCGACCAGGACCAATGAAGTTGTGAGGACCGAGCCCGTGGGGTTCCGCGGCCTTGACTGGCAGACAAATCTCCTGAGAAAAGGATAGGAAGTACGGGTTCTCTAGAGGAGCCATGTGATGCCGCAGGAAGGCTATATAGCTAGGCAAGATCCCGCTTGGTGGAAAAAGGAAGAGAGAACAGTACCGAACACACGCTCAGCAAAGAAAAAAACCCCACAAACAAGATCTAAGATTATTCCACTGTGAATTATCGAAAGTAGCCTGATTACCTTTGATTTTACCCGCACTCTGGTTACGATACTACCCCAGTTTCACAGTAGCAGGCGGTCCAGTGTAGGGAGGCATGGTCGTTGGCGCGGGGCTGTCCCCCAGCGGACAGTGGGGGTGAAGGTGCTGGTGGAGGGGCATTCCATCCGTCCGTGGTGGTGGCATTGACGAGGATGCCCCAGTTGTTATCGTGTTCGGTTTCGGTGTTGGCTTGCTCGGTGTTGGTGAAGGTCCAGCCTTCGTTGGCGTCGACAGTGGCGGTGGTAGACATATTTTTAGTTTGGATGCAATGGTTTCTCCGGGTATTCCTTGTGGAATTGCTGGACGATGTCGGGTGAGTTTTCGAAGTTGCGGGCAGGATACCAGGTGCGATCAGGGTCGTGGAAGCCGGTCCACTTGACTCAATACTGGATATTGTTCCAGTGGCGTCAGGAGTCGAGAACTTTCTTGACTTCCCACTCTTGCTGTTCTTGGGTGACTACGGGAGGCGGTGGTGGTTGGTTGTGTCCGGGGATAGGTTCGATGCTAGCTGTGGGTTCGAGGAGGCTGATATGGAAGACTGGGTGGATTTTAACAGTGGCCGGCAGGTCCAACTTATAGGCGCATGAGCCTACTTTCTCCAGGATGGTATACGGGCCTACTTGCTTGTGGTCTAGCTTGTTCAATGGTCGGGTTGTTTGGATGTGTTTTTGCTGTAGCCAGACTTTGTCGCCTGGGTTGAATACCGGGTCCGGATGTCGTGCTTTGTTGGCCTGCTCCGTTTGAGCCATTTGCGCTTCTTTGATTTCTTCTCTGAGGTCTTCATGCAGCTTCCTTAATGCCTCAACGTATTCTGATACTTCTGGTGTTTCGTCGTTCCTGGTGCCGAGGTCTGGCAGAAATCACGGGTGGTATCTGTAGTTGGTGAAGAAGGGGGTTATTTTTGTGGTTCCGGTTTGGGTATTGTTGTAGCAGAATTCAGCAATTGGCAGTAGTCTTTCCCAGTCATCCTGTTGATAGTTGCAGTATGCCCAGAGATACTGCTCCAGGGTGGCATTGGCCCTTTCCATTTGTCCGTCCGTTTGCGGGTGGAAGCCTGTACTGAGGTTGCGTGATATCCCGAGTGCTTTCGTCACTCATTTCCAGAAGTCGGAGGTGAATAGGGACCCTCTATCTGATACTATATCGCTGGGTAGCCTGTGGAGTCTGATTACTTGCTGGAGGAAGTGATCTGCCAGGTCTTTGGGGTTCATGGTGCCATGGCATGCGACAAAGTGTCCCATTTTGGTTAGCCGGTTGATTATCACCCACAGCGGGTCGTTCCCATTGCTTATCGGCAGTGCTGTAATGAAGTCCATTGATATTGTGTCCCATGGCCGGTGTGGGAGTTCGAGTGGCTTTAGCAGTCCAAATTGCACATGTCGGATTGGGTTGATGCGATGGCAGGTGTCACAGTGGTCGATGTATCTGTGGACGTACTTTCGTTGTCTTGGCCAGTAGAAATTTCGGCTAACGAGTTCCAGGGTTCTTGCTCGGCCCGGGTGTCCCTCAGCTTGCACGTCATGGTGGTCTATTAATATGTGAAGTCGCAGTGTGTCGTTGTCAGGGATCCATATGAGGCCGTCTTAGATTAACAACCCAATGTTTTCCTCGTATAGCCCTAGCGCGATCTTTCTGTCGCGGGTGGTCCTGTTCACCTTTTTCCTCCGGATTTCTTGGATCTCTTTATCTGCGGTGCTTAGTGTCCAGATTTCGCGCAGGAGCTCTTTGTCTATTTCAAGGCTGATGGTTTCTGTTGTATTGGCTTGGAGTGCTTTGGGGTGGTTATCGATTCGGAGCGCCTCGCAAGCTTCCTCGGGTAACAGGATTCGGCCATGGTTCTGCCGATGTTTTATATCCCCTTCCCAGGGAGAGTCTCCTGACTCTCTAGACAGGATGTCTGGCTTGCTGGCCAATTTCCCAGGTCAGTATTTGATCATGAAGTCACAGTTGGCTAGTCATTCACCCCACCTGGCTTGCCATAGGTTAAGGTCTTTCTTCGTTTTCCAATATTCGAGTGTCTTGTGGTCCGTGAGAATCGTGATTTTAGGTCCCGTTATTTTGCAATAAGTATCTCATTTTTGTAGTGCGTCTACGATCGCTAGTAGTTCCTTGTTGTGAATATCGTAGTTGCGCTCTGGATCCTTGAGCTTTCTTGTGTAGTATGCCACGGGGTGCAAGATCCCTTTTTCGTCGGGTTGTGAGCAGATTGCTCCTATGGAGTAATCTGAGGCGTCTGTTTCGATAGTAACAGGTCTTTTCGGATCGAAGTGTTGTAGTATAGGTTCCATGATCATTGCTTTCTTGAGCGTCTCAAATGCCTCTTGTTGTTTATGACTCCATTCCCATCCTTTTCCTTCCTTGTGAGGGTGGATAGGGGTGTCGTGATTTTGCTGTAGTCTCTGATAAAGTGCCGGTAAAAGTTGGCAAAGCCGAGGAAGCTCTGGATTCCTTTGACGTTTGTTGGTTCCTTCCATTCTTTGATGGTCCGGATTTTTTCTTCGTCCATTCGCAGTCCCTGTGGTGATATGACGTATCCCAAGTATTCAATTTCTGTTGTATGGAATTCGCATTTGGATGCTTTCAGCGTGAGCCCGGTTTCCTCAACTCGTCTCAAGATTGTCCGGATGTGCCTTCGCTGGTCTTCCAGATTTTGCGAGAAGATGAGGATGTCGTCCAGATATGCCACACCAAAGATATCAAGGTATTCGCTCAGAATCTCATTCATCCATCGTTGGAACGACGCCGGTGCATTGGTCAACCCGAAAGGCATGACGCAGTACTTGTATAGTCCATGCCAGGTTCAGAAGGCTGTTTTCCATTCGTCTCCTGCTGCGATTCGGAGGTTGGAGTAGGTGTCTCGGATATCGAGTTTGGTGTAGATGGTGGCACTGGATAGTTGATCCAGGGACTCTCCGATTAATGGCAATGGTGTCCGGTCTTTGATTGTGATCTCATTCAGTTGCCGATAATCCACACATAGGCGTAGTCCCCCGTCCTTCTTCTTGACAAAGTGTATTGGCGCCCCAGCCGGAGAGGTGGATGCCCGGATCCATTCCCGCTTCTCATTGACTTCTAGGTATTCCTTGAGAGCCTTCATTTTTTCTTCGTTCAGGGGTTGCAGGGGCTCGTACGGGGGGGTCTCACCTTCCTCCAGTGGAATATGGTGGTCATGAGTACGGTAGGGCAAAGGTGCTGTAGGTTCTTTTTCGGTGAATACTTTGAGGAACTTGTGATATTCCGGCAGAATTGGATTTTCGCTGGTCTTGGAGTTTTCCTTGATTTTGTTGATGACGGTCTGACATACTTCCCATGGGTCCGTTTCGCCAATCTCCCAATTTTCCAGTGTTTTCCTGTAGTATTGCTCTGTGGCCTTTTCATCTAGGACCGTGTTCGCTCTTGCTGAGCTAGGTAAGTATTTTTCGGTGTAGTGGTCCGAGTGGAATTTCACAGTATGATTTTTCCACCCTATCACTAGGTCATTGAGCTTGAGCCATGGAAGTCCTAGGATGATTGGCGTATTTCCAATTGTGATACAGTGTAGCCGGATGTCTTCCTCGTGATGATTGATTGTGAAGTGGACTTGGGCGTTGTGGGTTACCAGCCCACCGGTGACCTCGCTCCCGTCCACAGTCGGGACCCGTCTTGGTGTCGCTTTTTGCTGCATTGGGATTACGCTTGCTTCGGTGTAAGCCTTGTCGACAAAGTTCTCAGATGCCCCACTGTCCACTAGGGCAGTGGTGTTGTATTCATTTCCATTGGTTCCTATGATTCGTACTTTGATTATGATCTTTTCTTCGCGGTCGTACCTGGTTGTTCGTATTCTGTAGGGTGGGACTGGTTCTGCAATGGGTTTCTCCCTCGGGTGGCTGTTGCCTAGGCCTATTCCCAAGGGCTGTCGTTTCCTGCCGGTTTGGATTCTTTCGCTGCTTCATTGTTTATGGTGTTTTATTCATACGTGGCTTCTGCTGCCCGGTATGACCTCCTCCATGGGACTCGTACTTTCTTCGGCTGGGGGCATTCCTTCGAAAAGTGCCCCTTTTTCCCGCAATTGTAGCATTCGTCCGTTTGTGGTCGTTGGGGAAACTGGTTCGGCGTTCTTAGTGCAAACTTGAACCGCCAGATGGCGTCTAGGTCCATAGGGTCCCCCGGAGGTACTGACAGCGGTTCTTTCGTGTGGACATGGAAGCGCGCTTCTGGGCTAGCTGCAGATTGTCGATTAATAACTCCGAGGTTGTATAGGCGGCTATCCGTTTTGATGGCCACGGTGGTATTGTCCACCAGAACGGTGGCCGGTACTTTGCTCATGACCAAGTGACTTTTTACTTCTGGGTGTAATCCATCTCGAAATCGAGCGATGCATACGTTGTTCGCGTATGGGAGATCTGCTTTGATTCGCTGGAATTCTGCCCAATAGGTTGCTGCTGTTTGGTTTCCCTGCTGGATTTTCTGGAATTTCTCAAACACTATTCCTCGGCGTCTACTTGGCTGAAAGCATGCCTCATGTTGGTTTTCAGTTCTTCCCATGTTAGGTTGATTCCTCCTTCCTGGTTGAGAAAAGTTTCCACCCAGTTCCATGCCACCCCTCGGAGTAAGGAGGATACATATCCCATCTTTTTCTCATCATCGTCGAATCGGTTCCCCTCTGTCCTGAACTTCAGATCAGACTGAGCCAGGAACGTTTTGAATTTTGCTTTTTCTCCTTCGAACGGTTTGGGGTTCCACAGCTTGGGGTAACTGTCCTGCGGCGGTCTGTCGCGTGCTGCTAAGAGTGTTTGCAGCATCTCCATAGTTAGCAAGTGGGGTCCACTTCCCCCTGTGCCTGATCCTTCTGCCATTCTTCAAGGTTGTTCGGGTGACTCGGGTGCCTGTGGTCTTGATTGTGGTTCCGGTGTCACAGGGCTCGGGGCCCGCTGGTCGTCAGGGACTTCCCTGAATTCTCGGAGGTTGAGGGGATCCTCGGAGTCTTCGTTATGGGACTCCACTATGGGTGTTGTCTTGCTACGTCAGGTGTCGATTTGGAGACGTAATCTAGTGTCAAGATCCTACCTTGACTACTCCGTGTTGCTCGACAGGTAACGTAGGCTCAGTTTCTTCAGGGCAAGCTCGTAGTCACACTTCCGGCATACTCACATGCCACTTGTAGTCACACTTCCGGCGTACTCACGCGCCGCTCGTAGTCTCGCGGTATCCATCACGCCCGGCATGGTCTCGTTGCAGTCTTCTCACACGCCTTGCGTGGGCTCATTGTTCTCACGGTATCCATCACGCCTGGCGTGGTCTCGTCACGGTCTTCTCACACGCCTTGCGTGGGTTCGTTGTTCTGGTGGTATCCATCATGCCTGGCATGGTCTCGTCGGGGTCACCTCACACGCCTTTCGTGGGCTCGTTGTTCTTGCGGTATCCGTCACACCTGACGTGGTCTCGTCGCACATCAGGAAAAAAATGTGTGTCCAGACACACAGGCTGCATCCTGACGCACCAGGCGCTCGGGACGCTCTGGACGCACCCTCGCAGCGCACATACCGCTCCCAACGAAAAGCGCACAGGCAATGTGAATTCGGACACAGCTAGCCACAGTACCATGCGCCCGGACGCAGCTCGCCACGGCATCTGCTTACCGGATGGAGCGTGGCAGGGCATTTTCGTTCTGGACGCACGGTGTCAGGGCATTTTCCTTCTGGACGCAGCCGTGTCAGGGCATTTTCCTTCTGGACGCAGCTGTGTCAGGGCATTTTCATAATGGACGCAGCCGTGTCAGGGCAAATGGAATCCGGACGATGCATGTCATGGCACCGTGGTTACGCTGGCTGTCAAGGCACGGAACATCGCAGCAAATACTCGCATCGTGTTCACAAACACACAGCAGGTTCCAGGCATAGTGACTCAGTCCAGTTCTATTCTTTATATCTAATGTACATCTATATATGCTACTACCACACTTCGCGTTTCCAGCACAAGCACCCAGCGTCACATCCATCGCCGCTGTTTTTGACGCGCGTAGCATTGCTCTTAGTGTCGGAAACAAAGGAATGTTGGCAAATACGACACAATGCGATGAGCCCGACACGATGAGCAAGATGTGATGAGCACGATGCGATGAGCACAACGCGATGAGCACAACGACTATGAGGAGGATGGCAATGAGGACGCCCGCGGCTTGGACGATAGCGAGTAGGACGCGGCGAGCAAGAGAGCGAGTAAGACGTGACGAGTATGGGAGCGAGTAGGACGCGGCGAGGACGATAGCGAGTAAGACGCGGCGAGGGCGATAGCGAGTAGGACGCGGCGAGGACGATAGCAAGTAAGATGCGGCGAGGACGATAGCGAGTAGGACGCGGCGAGTATGATGGCGAGCTTTATGGCATGGTTAGCACAGCTCTCAGAGTGACAGAAACACCAGGAAGTTGTAGGATACACAGTGATGAGTCGATGTCAATGAGGGTTCCGGCGGCGAGGACAATAGTTAGTAGGAGGCGGCGAGCACGATGGCGAGCTTTGTGGCATGGTTAGCACATCTCTCCGAGTGACAGGAACAGCGGCAGGGAGTGGTACAATACGAGGTGAGGAGTACGATGTCAATGAGATTGCTGGCAGCGAGAACGATAGATAGCGAGTAGGACGTGGCGTGTATGATGTCAATGCAAAGCGCGAAGCCATTACCGACACTTGCGCTTGCGCAAGGTTCCGCGTCCTCATCGCTCCTAGACCCCTTTTTTCTTCTCCTTTCACCTCGTCCTAGATACTCGTTTTCGTCCTTCGCATTGCCATCATACTTGCCGCCATCAAACTAATGATATCTTATTTGTCGATATTTTCCTCATCAACATTTTCCTCATCAACATTTTCCTCATCAACATTTTCCTCATCAACATCTTACTCGTCGTGCCATTCTTGCTACGTTACTCACCGCCATCCTTACTGCCATTAAACACATCGACATCCTCCTCAACGACATCATACTCGTCACATCGTATTGTACCAGCTCCCACCACTGTTCCTGTCACTCGGAGAGCTGTGCTAACCATGCCACAAAGCTCGCCATCGTGCTCGCCGCCTCCTACTAGCTATCGTCCTCGCCGCCGGCACCCTCATTGACATCAACTCGTCACTGTGTATTCTACAACTTCCCGGTGTCTCTGTCACTCTGAGAGCTGTGCTAACCATGCCATAAAGCTCGCCATCATACTCGCCGAGTCCTACTCGCTATCATCCTCACCGCGTGTTACTCGCTATCGTCCTCGCCGCGTCCTTCTCGCTATCGTCCTCACCGCGTCTTACTCGCTATCGTCCTCACCGCGTCCTACTCGCTCTGATACTTGTTGCGTCCTACTCCCTCCCATACTCATCACCTCTTACTCGCTCTCATACTCGCCGTGTCCTACTCGCTATCGTCCATGCCACCGGCGTCCTCATTGCCATCCTCCTCATAGTCGTTGTGCTCATCACGTTGTGCTCATTACGTCGTGTTCATCGCGTTGTGCTCATCGCGTTGTGCTCATCGCGTCGTGTCGTATTTCCCAACTTTCCTTTGTTTCCGACACTCAGCAATGCTACACACGTCAAAAACAGCGGCGATGGATGTGACGCTGGGTGCTTGTGCTGGAAACACAAAGTGTGGTAGTAGCATATATAGATGTACATTAGATATAGAGAATAGAACTGGACTGAGTCACTATGCCTGGAACCCGCAGCGTGTTTGTGAATGCGACGCGAGTATTTGCTGCGATGTTCCGTACCTTGACAGCCAGCGTAACCACGGTGCCACGACACGCGTTGTCCGGATGCCATTTGCCCTGACACGGCTGCGTCCATTAGGAAAATGCCCTGACACGGCTGCGTCCAGAAGGAAAATGCCCTGACACGGCTGCGTCCAGAAGGAAAATGCCCTGACACCGTGCGTCCACAACAAAAATGCCCTACCATGCTCCATCCGGTAAGCAAATGCCATGGCGTACTGCGTCCGGACGCACAGTGCTCTGGCGATCTGCGTCCGAGTAAAGCAGGTTGCGTCTGAAATGTCCAGAGCGCCTAGTGCGTTCGGACGCTAAGGACGCAATTATTTTTTTTCCTGATGCGGTCTTCTCACACACCTTGTGTGCGCTCATTGTTCTTGCAGTATCCATCATGCCTGGCGTGGTCTCGTCGCAGTCTTCTCACATGCCTTGCGTGGGCTCGTTGTTCTCGCGGTATCTGTCACGCCTGGCGTGGTCTCATCGCGGTCTTCTCACACGCCTTGCGTGGGTTCGTTGTTCTTCTCAGGGGTGGTGGTCGCAATGCCGTTTCACGGGTAGAGAGAGGTAGGTCTGTGGAGAGAGATAATATGCGATTTCGATCTATTGCGCTTATCACTACCGGATTTATGCGCTCCTCCCCGCCGTACCACCCCCGTGGGGCTCCCATCTTTCCAAGAATCGCCCGCCTCCTCCTGCTAGCCTATGAACAGTCCCTCTGGGATTGGACCACCCTCTCAGTACCCATCTAGCTATGGCGCGAAGCACAAAGTATACAGGCCCGGGCTCGCCTTCTAGTTATCTCAAAAGCAAAAACAAAAGAAAAAGGGTGTGTGGCACTGCAAGCCGAAGCGTGCGACCGCCGGTAGGTGTGGTGCCGGTAGAAGTGCACACCGAGGCGCGCGACCACCAGGAAGGTGTGGTGTGGGGCGCAAGCCGAAGCCTGTGACCGCCGGGTGGTGTGGTGTGGCGGGAGCGGAAGCCTGGGCCTGCCGCCACCCGGAGGTGTAGTGGTGCCGGTGGCAGACCACGCTGAAGCGCATGACCACCGGGAAGGTGTGGTGACAGTGCAAGCCGAAGCCCGCGACCACCAGGAGGTGTGGTGTGGGGCGCAAGCCGAAGCCTGCTACTGCCAAGTGGTGGTGGGCGTAAGCCGAAGCCTGCGACCGCCGGGTGTTGTGGTGTGGCGGGAGCGCAAGCCTGGGCCTGCCGCTGCCGGGAGGTGTAGTGGTGCTGGTGGGAGACCACGCTGATGAGCATGACCACCGCGAAGGTGTGGTGACAGTGCAAGCCAAAGCCCCCGACCGCTGGGTGGTGTGGTGTGGTAGGAGGGCAAGCCTGAGCCTGCTGCCGCTGGGAGGTGTAGTGGTACCAGTGGCAGACCACGCCAAAGCGCGCGACTGCTGGGAAGGTGTGGTAGCAGTGCAAGCCGAAGCCGAAGCCTGTGACCGCCGGGAGGTGTGGTTGTGCCAGTGGGAGACCATGCCGAGACGTGCGACCACCGGGAAGGTGTGGTGACAGTACAAGCTGGAGCCCACAACTGCTGGGAGGTGTGGTGTGGGGCGCAAGCCAGGGCCTGATGCCACTGGGAGGTGTAGTGGTGCCGGTGGGAGACCACACCGAGGCGCGCGACCACTGGGAAGGTGTGGTGACAGTGCAAGCCGAAGCCTGCGACTGCCGAGTGGTGGTGATTGGTGGCTGGGCAGACAGGACCGGGGTCATGCTGTAGCCGAGGTGTGAGTTGGCATGGGCGGGCAGATTTTTCAGGGTCTGAGCCATGCCCACAGGTGTTGAGAGGTGTATCCGTTTGCGTCGACGCAAAACGAGAACGGAGAAGAATGAGGTTTTCTGTTGCCCGGACGCGACAGTGAAAGAAAGAGAGGAATCTACTGCATGAGCGCAGTAGAGAAGTCGAAGTAGATGCCCTTGGCCACCAGAGGTAGACTCTGATGGCCGCGGGGAGGGGGTGTTGTGTGGTGTACGCGGTCGGTTGGGGGGCTGTTGCGAGGATAATAGATTGCGTGAAGAATCTCCAGACTAGCTACCGCGCCCTTCCTTTATACTTTTCCTTCCCTCTGTGGAATCACAACTTGCCCGCAAGACTGACACAGTTCCTCCGTCTAACATCATGACTCGATCACCGCTCCCAAGGAAAACACATGATTGCACTTGGCTGCCGCGCGGCCAACACTCTACTCATGGCAACAGGAGAAAGGTTGCGCAAGCAGTAACAGTAAAGGAAAGGAAGACTGACGTACAACTTAATCAAGGGAAAACAATACTCGTAACGAACATGGGATAAGGACACGTAAGCAACATAGAAGAAACAAAGGAGAGAGGTCTAGACTGGCCAGCGGTCGGGGATATCGCTACCGGAGCGATATGGCAGAGATCGGTCGAGGCGCCTAAGCGCGCAGGATGACCGCGGCTGCGGCAGCGCACGCGAGGGCGAGCCACAGGGCGACAAGGGTGAGAGTGGCACCGGCGCCGGTACCAAGGAGCCTGTCGTGCCAGGTTCATGACAGTGTTCAATCGCAAGTACTACGTGGAGATAATAATTCCTCTTCCTTTCTACGTTCTGATGGAAGCGGGGAACATACTAGGTGTTACACTGGAGAAATGTCACAGGCAGGTGCGTACCCTTAGTGAGGTATATACAGAAGAAGAGGATACGTGCCGGTAGCTAGCTATTCTCATCAGGTGGATCTTAGAGAGTCTAGGCGGGAGATAAGACGGAGTTAAAGGTTATGGCCGAAAAGCGGACGTAAGTATTAACTCCGGAGGGAGGGGCTACTGCAACCAAAGGCATGAGAGGGAAGGAGTTAAGGACGAGAGTCTCCCGAGAGCTCAGTCAAGGCTCTCCAGAGAGCTCGTTTGTCGTAACCCCCAGCTCCAGACGCCAATGGGCTGCAGGAAAGAACTCAGTCTAGAACTGCAGGACTTCCACGGTGCCAACCAGACCCCTGGACCTCACCTTATTGTCAGAACTGACCAAGACTATTAAAAATCTAAAGACGAACCCACGCTCAGGTGGGGGTTCGCCGACCTCGGAGGAATAGTTAGCCCTAGTCACCCAGTCTCACCCAGCCTCACGCCTATATATGCCGATCTCTCTCTCCCGAGAGAAAGAGATAGCAGAACGAACATGACCACCGAAACCCACATACAAGATCTAAGATTATTCCGTTGTGAATTATCGAAAGTAGCCTGATTACCTATGATTCCACCTGCACTCCGGTTTACAAGACAACCCCATTGTCACACTATAATCTTTGATCCAAAATCACCCTACGAATCGAACACAACGAATGCCCTACTCAGATGATACCTATTTCGAAGACCACCTCTATCTACTCGAACTATCTACCTTCTTGGAGTCTAAGTCTCAAGACTCCTTCGACTACACGTTCCAATCGATCGATAACGAAATAGCCAACTTCGAGCTTTGGGACATAGAAAGTGACGGTGCTACCCCTTCTCCCACCCAAGAAGGCGACCACGAGCCCCAGAACTGGTATACGCAATACTGGTTCAATTGCGCCTACAACCGCGAAAGTGCCGAATTCAATGAAAATGAGCTTCGGAAACTGTGCGACTATTACTTCGACGACGACCACACAATCTACAGCAGAGACTTCTTAGACCTATACTAAGGAACAAAATGTCTACCTCCTCCGACTTTAACATGCTCCGCTTGGAAGCCCTGCGGGACCTGCTCCAAATCACCGACGGAACGGCTCCGCCGGAACAAGCATTAGAGCTAGCCAACCCCATGGTCTGGGTCCGAACCATGGCACGACAACAAAAGCAGGCAGAAAGAGACCTACGGCAGCTCACCGAACTATGTGGCAACACAATCGATAAGACCGATCAACGAATGATCCGAATCGAGGAAGCCTATCAAACCCTGGCTCAGGGCACCAGGTACGTATATGACCGGGTACACACTAATGAGGAAATCACAGAAGCTTGGGTACGAACCGAGCTGGCAAACGCAGCCAACGCATACCAAACGTTAGCGCAAAATATTTGCCAGGCCATCCTAGAATCTACCGACGAAGACAACCAGTGGCAAATATGCCAGGCCACCCAGCTCACCCATGTAAACAACGCCCTCGCTTTCCTGTCTGGGGCCAACGTTGCCCGAAGCCAGTACCTGGCCACCTTCCAAGGTAACATAGAATTGTGGGCAACTAACCACCAAAGGAGGATGACCAGGGTTAAAGAGAAGCTACGGCAGGCCAGGGATAAAATTCGGCGGATAGCCACCCGAATACCCCTCCCCAGCTCTCCAAAGACAAGGCGCCCATCTCTGCAACCCCTACAGCTGTGGCGTAGCCCAGTCCGGCCGCCAAGCACCAGTGCTGCCACAGCACCAGCCGTGCCCCCACCACTTCCGGCGCGGTCAACACTCCGGAGCCCTATCCGACTTGCTCCCGCCTCCCCTGCACGAAGGCAAAGACGACCAGCACTCCCACCATCAAGTTCGCCAGAACCCCCACTCCTGCCGTGGCCAGTGGCCGGAGACAGGGGAGGAAGAGGGGGAGGATCGCCACCGAGGCCGGGACGGCCATCGAGATCGCTTTCGCCCTCGCCGCCTCCCAGTGGAGACGACGATGACCTATACGTGCAGAACCTTCCCGCGGGAAAACCACCGCCAGGCACAAGGGAACCAACAAGAACACAGCTAGCCACTATGCTTACGCCGGAGGAAATAGCAATGATAGTGGGCACAGGAATTGTGGTGGCGCAAGCCCCAGAACGGCTGGCGAACGAGGCACGGATTCATATCTCCAGACTAAAAATGGAGAACCCGGGCAAATTCGACGGGAAAAGCACGACCACCTTCAACCAATGGTGGGAAGCCGTAACGATGTACCTAGATTTGTACCCAGAAACCATCGACAGACAGAAAATCACCTGGGTCGGAACCCTCCTAACGGAGACTGCCTTGGTTTGGCACCTACACCAATACCACGAGCTACGGGATAATGACACATGGGCCAACTACTCGGCAGCCATTCGGATGGAATACCGCAACGAGCGCGAGGCAACGGACGCCCAACTCAACCTAGGACAGCTCAAATATCAAGGGTCCATCCGTGCCTACCTGACCGAGTTCCAAGTGCCCACCAACTTTGCGCGGGCAACTGGGGAAGCGCTACAGGAAAAAGTCAACCTAGCCATGCCGGATGCACTGTTCGATATGCGGTTCGCCCATTACCTGGAGGACTTTGCAGACGACGAAGGCTTCCTGCAGGCCACTCACCAGGTAGGCTTACAGGTAGAAAAGAAAAAAGCCCTCAAGCAGGCCAGGGATCAGATAAGAACGGGAGCCACCGGCAGCGCCACTTGAACAGAAGAGAAAAAGAAGGAAGAAAAACGGTCAGAAGGAAGGAGACAGATGGAAGATGCAAGGAATGCCAGAACAGACCAAGCACCGACAGGTCGCCCAAGCCCGTGGGGACAACCGGGCCGATGGGCCACTAAGGAAGCTGTCCTAAAAGGGGTACCCTCGCAGGAACACAAGGAATACTTCAAAACCCCGGAAAGCTGCTGGCACTGCGGTCAGAAAGGACACCGCACCTATGAATGCTTCGCCCATACCACCCAGCACGGCACCCCTCTTCCAAAAGCACCTTGGAAAGCCACCAGAGTAACAACAACAGAAGCAGGGAAACGAAAGCACTCGGAAGAGCCAGAAGAAAGTCCGGCGCCCAAACAACAAAAGATCGCCACCGTCGACGCGATGGAGGAAGAACCGTCCCAAACCCTACCGATATGGGCCGACGACAGCGATCAGTCGGATTTTTAAGAGGCCTGCCCAAGCTCCGGGCACAAGCCTTTCCGATAATTTGTGGAACCTCTCATAAATGGAAAAACAGAGAATCAAGTGCTGAAACCTCAAAAAAGCAGAAGAAGAGGAACCCACCAGCGGCACGCGTTCGATTATACACATGATCCTACACCATAAGGAAACCTGCCAGCCGGTCAAAGTACTATTGGATACAGGGTGTTCAGTGCCACTCATTAACACAAAGACCGCGGAGCGCTTTCACCTCCAAATGCTTAAGCGCAGGGAAGCCCGAACAATAGAAAATTTCACAGGCCAAGCCGTGAAAGGGGCTGGGGAATACTACACCAATCCGCTAATCCTTCAGCACCGGAAACACTTCTCGCGAGAGGTAATGGAGGTAGCACCTATGGACAAAGAAATCGATATATTCCTCCCCTACTGGTGGATAGCCACACATCCACCGCAAGGAGCCTGGGAAAACGAGGAAGTTAGGTTCAACAGCACATGATGCCTCGAGAAATGCACAAGAAACGAGACGGCATAATTCTCGCTGTCCTGGGATGAAACGGTGTGCAAGGATGAAAATGCCTGAATAAAACACTATGTTTTGGGAGCCTCAAACGAAGACCCGCTCAGCCGGGTCCCAGAGGAATTCCAGCCATACCTAAGCATAATGTCCAAGGAGGCCGTGGACGCACTGCCAGAGTGTCAAGATCCTGCCTCGCTAACCCGTGCTGCTCGACAGGTAATGTAGTCTTGGTCGCCGCTCGGCAGTATTCGGCTGCGCTGTGGCGGTATCTGGCCTTGCCCTAATCTCTTCATGCCCGGCGGGGTATCGTTGCGGTATTCGGCTTTGCTGTGGTGGTATTCGGCTTCGCCCTAATCTCTTCACGCCCGGCGTGGTATCTTTGCGGTATTCGGCTTCGCTGTGGCGGTATTCGTCTTCGCCCTAATCTCTTCACGCCCAGCGTGGTATTGTTCCGGTATTCAGCTTTGCAGTGGCGGTATTCGGCTTCGCCCTAATCTCTTCACGCCCGGCGTGGTACCATTGCGGTATTCGGCTTCGCTGTGGCGGTATTTGGCTTCGCTCTAATCTCTTCACGCCCGGTGTGGTATTGTTGCGGTATTCGGCTTCGCTCTGGCGGTATTCGACTTCACCCTAATCTTTTCACGCCCGGCGTGGTATTGTTGCGGTATTCGGCTTCGCTGTGGGACTATTCGGCTTCACCCGAATCTCTTCACGCCCGGCGTGGTATCATTGCAGTATTCGGCTTCGCTGTGGCGGTATTCGGCTTCGCCCTAATCTCTTCATGCCCGGCGTGGTATCATTGCGGTATTCGGCTTCGCTTTACTTCTCTGGGGTCTCACAGGGGGTGGTCGTAGTGCTGGTTCATGGGGGTAGAGAGATAGGTTTGTGGAGAGAGATAATATGCCATTTAATTCACTTGTGCTTCAGTACTTCAGACTACATGCACTCCTCCACGCCATACCACCCCCATGGGGTTCCCATCTTTCCAACCGCCAAACAGAACATTCGCACCAAATG